>Ga0101941_1000544_pt1 | contig 58762 bp, 62 predicted proteins | sample DewCreD2012metaG_3_FD_75242 | JGI IMG/M metagenome (GOLD analysis project Ga0101941, IMG submission 75242) | Hot spring sediment bacterial and archeal communities from British Columbia, Canada, to study Microbial Dark Matter (Phase II) - Dewar... ... | reverse complement strand
GTCTCGAAAACCGGTGGCCTTTAGGGCCGTGAGGGTTCAAATCCCTCCCCCACCGCTTGATTTAGTTACCACTAAATTTCTCTTTTTTGAATGATTCTAAACCTACTTAACTCTTTAGCCATTTCTTTTAAATCCTTAAGAGAAATATGTTGTTCTGAATCTGTTTTTGATGTTCCTACTTCAACTAAAATGCCATCATATAAAAATTCATTTTCACTTATTTTTATTTTCATTGCTTTTAAAGTAGCTGGAACAATTTTTTTTCATCTTTGGTCCGTAAGAATGTGAAGGATCAAAAAATAAAAGGCACCCTGTGTGTTTTTTAACTCTAGAAGCAAGATGATGCAGGGGTATGTTTCTCTAATTTCTTTTTTCAAGAATATCAACTTCTCTATGGATAAGAATAATTTTTTCTTTTTCTAAAAAGAAATTAGCATAACTAACTAAACCCCCCATGTTTTTTCCATTGAAGTTCTTCCTTTGTAATTTAAACTATCCGCTTTTTTCTTAAAATCTCCTAACCATTTAGGATTTTTAAGCCCTATATAACAATTATTTTTTTTAACAAAATAATACATAATTAAAACCGGCCAACCCAACTGATTAACTGCCGGATTCCAAAAAAGAAGCTGTTTTCAGGGATTAGTCTTTCATAAAAAGGTATTTGAAAAAGAAGGTCCATAATTTCTGTAGCCACTAAAAGACCTGTTTCTTTTACAATTTTTTGTACTATTTTTATACTTGGAAGAACACTTAAATTCTTTTCTGGAAAATTTTTCAAATTTTTTAGAAAAAATTTAAAATTTATCCCCATACTTTCTCCAGAAGAATTAAAACTTGTTCTCGATTTTAAACCTACAACCCTTGTTCCCCAAATTACATACCCGCTATTTATTTTAATTTCAGCGATTTCATAAATTTCTTTAATATTTTCTTTATCAATCGAATATAATTTTTACTGGATTCATTGTTTTAAATTTTTATAAAAGGTGACCACATCTTTAAATTTATAGTTATTTTTCTTTCTTTTACTTTTTTGATTTCTTTAGGCTTAGGAAGATTATCTCCGTTCCCTAATTTTTCTGTATGTAAAGCAGAAACGAAATTAGCAAAATTCATTATTTTATATAAAGGCCAATTATTTAAAATACCATAAGCAAAAGCAGCTCTAAAAACATCTCCAGCACCAGTTGGATCAAGAGCCTTACTTTTATAAGAGGCAAAAAATAAAATTTTATTTTTTTCTGAAATAAAAGATCCAAATTTTCTACAGGTTACAATAATAAAATCACCTATTTTCTTTTGAGCAATTTTAAGAGCTAAATAAAGATTTTTTTATGGAATTTTTTCAAACTTTCTATAGGAATGATAGGGTATTTTATGTTTTTTAAAACTCTTAAAATTCTTGGTGAAATTTCTGTGGAGGGATCAAAAATTATTTCTGCTTTAAAGTTTTTTAGAAATTTAAAAACATGAGAAAAATGTCTATCTAAAATAATTAAATTGGGACTAGAAAGAAGATTGTTTTTAAATTTATTTAATTTAGAAAAATTTATTTTACTTTCAGATTCTTTAAAAATTGTTCTTATACCTTTATTTAAAATAACTAAATTTTTTTTAGTTTTATTTCCCAATCTTATAACTTTAATGCCACAATTTTCTAAATACTTCTTACATTTTCTACCATCTTTATCATTTCCTAAGCTGGTAAAAAATAAGGTCTATAACCGTAAAAGGAAAGGAATAAAGAGGCTACAAGTGATGGCCCTCCAAAGTAAAATTTTTTAAGTTAAATTTCATTTTTTCTATCTAATTTTAAATCTTTTACTAAATAAACTATATCAATGACTGATTCTCCAAAAGATAAAATTTTCATTTAAATTTTTAAAAAGCCTCCCAGGTAGGGAGGCAGAAATTAAAATTATCAAACAAACCTCCCTACCTAGGAGGCCTTAAAAAATAAAAGCTAAAAAATCCTAATTTTTTGACCATTTTATTTTAAAAACATTTTAAAAATCAAATCAAATTTTGTCAAGATAGAAATTCACAAAACTCATTGAAAAAGATAAAGATCTATGTTATAATTTTTTTATCCTTGGCCCCAGAAAGGGGCCTTTTAATTTAAAAAATAAAAATGAGTACTTCTTCGATAGGAAAAATTCTTCTTATTATCTTTATTTTTTCTGCTTTTAACCTAGTTTTTTCTCCTTCAGAAGCAGAAAAAAACCTTATTTATGAAGAAAAAAGTTTTTTAAAAGGTTTAGAGCCAGAAAAAAGAATTGTTTATTTTAATATTACCGGATATTCTTCAAGCCCAGATGAAACCGATGAGACACCCTGGCTTACTGCTATGAATACTTTAACAAGAGATGGAATTACTGCTTCTAATGACCTCCCCTTAGGAACAAAAATTAAAATTCCTTCCCTTTTTGGAGATAAGGTTTTTGTTATAGAAGATAGATTAAATCCTAGAATTAGGGGGGTAATTGATATATGGTTTCCAGATAAAGACTCTGCTTTAAATTTTGGAATTCATCGAGATGTTTTGGTTGAAATTTTAGAATGATTTTTATTTTTTTTTAATCTTTCCAAAAAATTCTAAAGCCGATAAAACTATTTCTTTTTCATTCCAAGGCAAAAGCCTGTCTCCATAACTTATTGATTTTTCATTTCCTTTTCCAATAGTAACTACAATATCACCTTTTTCAGCTATTTCTATGAGCCTTAAAACAGCTTCTTTTCTATCAGGAATAATTTCCACTGGTTTTTCTATATTATATTCTTTTAAAAAATTTATAGCTCCTATTTCTATAGATTTCCGAATATTTTCAGGAGGTTCATCAAAAGGATCTTCATCACTAATCACTATATAAGAACAGTATTTGGCTGCTAATTCACCTATTTTTGGTCTTTTCCATTTATCTCTTATTCCTCCCGCAGAACTAACTAAACAAAGAAGTCTTTTCGGCTTAAAAATATCTAAAATTGTTTTATAAAGAAGTTCTATAGAATCAGGTGTATGGGCATAATCAATTATTACTTTAAAACCCTTAGCATCTAAAATTTCCATTCTTCCGGGAATGCCCTTAAATTCTTTAAGTGGCTCAGAAACTAAATTAAGTGAAATACCTAAAGCTTTTAAAATAGAAAAAACAGCCAAAATATTATAAAGATTAGTTTTTCCTAAAAGAGGAGAAAAAAATTCTTTTCCTTCTAATTTAAAACTTATACCGTTTTTAGAAATTTTATAAATTTCTGGTTTTAAAAGAAAATTTTTGTCGAAATTACTGGCCTCTAAAGAGAAAGCTATTTTTTGTTCCGCTTTAAAACTTAAAAAATAATCACATTCTAAATCATCTAAATTAGCAATAATAGTTTTTTTAATCTTAAAACCTCTTAAGCTTTTTCTTTCTTTGGATTTTTCTAAGGCCTTAAAAAGCTTCCCCTTAACTTTTTTATAAGCTTCATAACTTCCGTGATGTTCGATGTGTTCTGGGTGTAAATTTAAAAAAACAGTAATGTCAAAATCAATAAAAGCATGTCTATTTTGCCAAAGACCCTCTGAGGTACACTCAATCACAGCAATTTCGCATCCTTCATCTTCAGCTTCTTTTAAAAATTTTTGCAAGAACCCTTTGCCTGGCATAGTTAATCTTTCTTTCTTTTCTATTTCTTTTTCATTAATAAAAACAAAATCTGAGCAAGAAAGAGCAGTTTTAAAACCAAGTTTTTGAAGGAGAAAATAGGTTAAATAAGAAACAGTACTTTTTCCTTTTGTTCCTGTGATTCCTATAACAATAATTTTTTTTGAAGGAAATTTGTTAATTAAAGCGAAAAAAAACGACCAAAGAAAATGATAGAAATTAATAAAAAATTTAGGTAATAATTTTTTAAATTTTCTCATTAAATTAAATCTTATTTTTTAATTCCTGACCCAATATAACTTCTAACAGCACTAAAATTTTCTAAACCTAATTTAGGATAAATTCCATAGATTCCATCAATACCATTAATTTTAAAATATCCAGAAGTAAAAAAACCATTTTTGCTAGTAAGTAAAATAGTTTTAATTTGAGCTTGCTTAAATTTTTCACTTTGACCTAGAAGGAAATAAATTTCCTCATAACTTATGTTAGTTTCCCAATGATTTTTATTTCTTAAAACAAATTTTAAAAGTTCAATTTTTTCTTTGTTTGAAAGAGAGAAAAATTTGTTTTTTAATCCTTTAATAATCTCTATTTGGTTTTGAATTCTTTTAAAATCTCCTTCCGGAAAATATCTTGATCTTAAAACAAGTTCTAAATCATTTCCTTTCAAAATTTTTTTTCCTGGAGTGAGAGTATATAAACTTACAGCATCAATAACATAATCGTTAAGGTTTACTTCTATACCTCTTAAAACATCAGCCAGACTTAAAACAAAACGAAGATCATAAACAAAATATTTTTTAATTTCTAAACCGGTAATTTCAGAAACTTTTTTTAAAAGATAATTTATTTTTCTTTTAGCATAAAACATATTAATTTTTTCCAACTCTTGATTTTCATCTAGAATGATTAAATCTCGAGGAATAGGTATAAGATAAATTTTTTGAGGATCATTTAAAGAAAAATGAACTACTATAAGACTATCAGTGTTTTCTCCTCCAATATAACCATAGCCAGGTTTTCCTAATAGTAAAATATTGTATTCTTTATTTTCTTCAGAAAAACCTGAACCCCCCTTGAAGGTTATAAAGCCAAATTTTTCCGGAAAAGAATAAACAATTATCAAAACTAAAAGGAAAAAAACTAAAAAGAACCTTAAATAAAAGCTAAAATTCATAATTCTTTCAAAAGAAAATCGCCCTCAAAAGAAAGAGAAAATTTATTCTTACCTTTTATTTTATCCTCTAAAATAAGTTTAGCTAAACTGCTATTAATTATTCTTTTCATATTCTCTCTTAAAAATTCAGTACCGCTTTCTTTGCTTGTAAATCTTTTAATAATTTCTTCTAAAGCGCTCTCTTCTAAGGTGATATCAAATTGGTATTTTAAAAGAAAATCGGTTTTTATTTCATTAAAAATATTTTTAGCCACCTCTTTAATTTTTTGAGTATCTAAATAGTCAAAAATAACTATTTCATCTATTTTTAGTTCTCTCCAAAACTCGTTTTTTCCAATTTCTTTTTTAATTTTTTCTATAATAACAAACAAATTTTCTTTATTTTCTAAAAGCTTTTCTACCTCTTGAGAAAGAGTTTTTGAAAAAATAACAATAATTGATTTTTTAAAATCAATTTTCTTTCCGCCTTTTTCTATTTCACCTTCATTTAGTATTTTTTTAAAAAGAGAATAATTTTTTTCATTTATATCTTCCAAGTTCTCTAAAAAAATTAAAGTGTAGGGATTAATTAAAAAATAATTTAAAAATCCTTCTAAGTTTTCTTCGTTTTTAGGATCTAATTTAAAAATATTTTTTTCTGAGCCATAAAAAATATTAGCTATTCTCTTTACTGTTTCCATTTTTCCTACTCCTTCAGGACCCAAAAAAAGAAAAGTAGTTATCGGACCATATTTAAGTTCCAATCCTGAAAATATTATTTTTAAACGAGAAGAAATTAAATTTAAAGCAAACTCTTGATTAATAATTTTTTCTCTAAATAAAGATTCTAAATTAATGACATCAAAAATTTCTAAATTTTTTCTTAGACCTAGAGCTAATTCTCTAATAATTTCTTCATTAAGAAAATTACCTTTATTCTTTTTTACAATATTAGTTCCTTTTAAAATAATCTCTTCTCCGGCTTCAACTAAGAATTTTTCTGGATAAAAAAATGAAGCCATCTCCAAGGCAGCTACTAAAGCTTTGGGAGAAATAATAATGTTTTTTTCTTTTTCTAAAAAAATGGATTTAAAAGTTAAAAGAAATAAAGCTTCTTCTTTTTTAATCTCTTCCACCTTTATTTTTTCAAAATCTTTTAAAAAAACACTTTTTGAATTTAAAATAAGAAAATCTTCGTAAGAAAGACTTAAAATAAATATTGTTTGTGGAAGGTTAAAAAGTTCAGTTAAATCAAAATCAGCATGGGTTAAAAAATTTTCTATTTCTGGTATAAAAATAATCAACTTTTCATTGCTTTTTATTTCTTCTTCGATTTTTTTAATTATTTCCTTAAAATTTTCTTTATTTTTTTCGTAGATCTCGTATAAATCAAGAAGGATAACCCGATAATCTAAAAGGTATGAAGGAACCATTTCATTATGTATTCTCCAAGCTAAATGAAAAACAATTGTTTTTTTACCGCTCCTTTTTTTACCAATAAGAAGTATTTTCTTTTTTTCTTTAAGTTTTTCTAAAAGCAAACTAAATTCATTTTCATGACCCACTAAAAAGCCTAAGTTTTTTCTACAAGCATAATAAGTTAAATCTATACTAAACTTATCAAGAAAAGGTGTTTGCTTTTTAAAAAGATTTGGAGGCAAAATTTTCCTTTTTTCTATTTCTTGATGAAAGGCTGAAAGTAGTTGATATTCAAAACGTGGCAAAAATCTTTTTTGAAAAATTTCAAAAAGAACAGAAGAAAGAATTGTTTTTTGATTTAATCCATTTTCTTTTAAAAATGTTTGGACTTCAATGTCTTCAAGTTGAGAAAGAGCATAAAATAAAATAGGTAGATTTATTTCGGGGAAATTAATTTTTAACGAGAAAAAATAAGCAAGTTTTAAAATTTCTAAAACCCCCTGAAAGTAATTTAGAGAAAGATTATCAACCCTTTTTTTATAAAAAACAATTTGTATCTTTTTATCTAAATCTTTTTCTGTTTCCAGCCTATAAAGAATTTTTTTAATATTTTTTCTTTTTAAGATATTTTTTAAAAGAAAAAGATAAAAATTTTGTGGTTTTAAAATTTCTGCTAAAGTTAAGGAATCAATTAAAAAGTCTTTAGTTTCTTTGTTTAGAATATTTTCAAAGTCTATAGTTTTACTTTTTAAAATCCTTAAATCTTCTTTACTTTTTTTTCTTCTCCAAAAAATTACAAGAATCACAAAGTAAAAAAGTAAAACCAGAAAGAAAATATTTTTATTTTTTATTTCTCCCTGTAAAAACCAATAAAAAGAAAAGAAAAAAACAATATTAAAAAAGAGAAAAACAAAAACATCAAACCCCTCTTTTATCTTTTTAAGAACAAATCTTAAAAAAGGAGGAAAGTAAAAATAACTATTTCTCCATAAAAACTCCATTGGTTTTAGGTAAAGAAAGAATTAAGAGAAAAATAGGTAAAATAAAAATAAAAAGAAGAAGTAAAAAAGAAAAAGAAAAAATTAAAGTATATAAAAGACCTAGAAGTAAAATCCAGAAAAAACGCAAGATAAAACCTAGAGGTCTTCCTATCAAAAAAGAAAAAAATCCTTTTTCGAAAACAAGAGGCTTAAAAAGATTTCTTAAATTTCTTCTAAAATCTAAACCATGATCTAAGAAATAAACATACTCAAGAGTTTTTCTTAAAATATTTTTGGGCAAATAATTAAACCAATAATCTAAAAAGAAATATAAATCTTCAAGAAAAAAAATTTCAGTTAATTTTAAAAGATATTTCATTTATCTTTTTAAAAAAGAGTTTTTGTTTTTTTGAATAATGTTTTTTCTTTTTCTTCGTCTAATTTTATAATAACTTTGCCGTATTCCCCATCATATCCTGGTTCTAAAATGATTTCACCTTTTTCTATTTTTTCTAAAGCTAAATAAACATCATAAAAGCTTTCTTTCATTTTTTCTTTTTCATAATTTCCACTTAAAATTTCGAGTTCTGGTCCAAAATTTTTTATTATTTTTAAATAAGTTTCCTCTACAATTTTTAAATTTACTCCTGTCTTATAAATTTGGGCTAAGATTTCTGCTAAGGGTACAGTTTTTTTAAAGGGAGGTCTTTTAGGATCAACAAAATCTTGTGGTCTTTTTGCTAATTTTTCTACTCTTGAAAGAACACCTATGGTTACTTTTTTTTGACAAACAGGACAAATATAATTATTTTTCTTGCTTTCTTCAGGTGAAAACCTGACCTTACAAAATCTATGTCCATCAAAATGATATTTACCTTCTTCAGGGAAAAATTCAATAGTCATTAAAATTTTATTTTTTTCGTCAGGAGAATTTAAGGCTTTATGGAGATTTTCAAAAGATATCTTTTCTAACTCAAAAAGAGTAGCTTCTCTACCTATTCGATAAGTATAAGGAGAATGAGAATCAGAAAAAGAGACAATAGAAATATTATCAAGCTCTGGGAGTCTCCAATTCATATTAGGGTCAGAACTTAAACCTGTTTCTACTGCCGAAATATATTTTACATAATCATTAAAAGCTTCATAAATTGAATCAAAACCTGAATTTGAGCCATAAAGAGAAAAATGAGGAGTCCAAATATGTGCTGGAATAATTATGGTTTTATCATATACATCTAAAATAATTTTTAAAAGATCAATAATATCCAAACCAAAAGTTGGCCTACCATCGCTTTCAAATTTTCCATAAAGAGCAAGTTTTTTATTTAATTTTTCTGCTGTTTCTAAATCAGGTAAAATAACTAAAAAATGAATTTTATAAACTTTATTCTTTCTCGAAAAAATAGAAGAAATTTCCCCGCCAACTAAAAAATAAACCTCTTCTTTTCCTATTTTATAAGCACCACCGTCCTCTTTTAGTTTTTTTTTAATCTCTTTAAACCAAAGAGGATGAGTAAAATCCCCTGTAATTAAAAGTGTCAATCCTTTTAATTTGGAAAAATTCACTAAATTTTCCAAATCTAAATTTTTAGAGCAACCCCTTGAATATTTTGAATGAAGATGTAAATCAGCGAACACTCTCATTTAAACAAACCATTAAAATTTTCTCTTAACCCATTATTTTCTTCTAGTTGTAGTTCCTGTAAAATAGCATCTATCATAGAGAAAAAAAACTCAATAGCATCTGTATTTATATAGTACTCAATCAACTTTAAAGCTTCATTTAATAAATTTGTTCCATTTTTATTTATTTTGTTTAATTTTTGTTTTAATATTTCAAGCCCTTTACTGAGCCTTGTTTTTAAATCTATTTCTTCTTGAGGTTCTTTTGGTTCAGCTAAAAAATAAATCATTGTTAAAAAAATTAAAAAAAACTCCACTTGCTTATTAAACAAATTACTTACGTTATCTTTACTATAAACATTCCATAAATCCCTAAATATATTTGAAGCATTCTCTTGAATAAAATTTATAACCCCCAATAAAAAATCTGGATTAGCAAAGTTTTCAATTCTTCCTTGATTTTGTTCTTTCTTGTTTCTAGGGTTAGTATCGGGTGTAAGCATCTCTTTTTAATAATTTTTTAATTTTCGGCCTTTGTGTATATAATATAACCATCTGTTTCCATTATTTTTTGATAATCCTCCTTATCTATCACATCTCTCTTAAATTCTTTAACCTGTTCTATTATTCCAAAATTTATTTGAACAATATCATTTTGCTGTATGCCAATTTCTTCGGGATTAATAGAAAAAAGCTTCGAATTTACAGCGTAACTAAACTCAAAATCTCTTAAGGCAATATCAGCGCCTCTATGAACAAAAACTTCTAATGCAACACCTTCTAAATTTTTTAGAATTATTATAAAATAATCCTTTTGTTCTAGTAAATTTTTAATCTCTGGTGTGTTTTTTAAAATTTCTTTAGTTATTTTTCTAATGTTCACTAAATATTCTGTTCTAGATGATATTACCAAAAAAGAATAAACAAAAACGAAACTTGCTAATAAAGGATCTTTTATTAAAGAAGGATTCCTAACCTCTTTTTCATTAAGATTTTTTAAAATTTCTGAAGGAAGAGTAGCTCCCTCTTTTATACTACCCACAGGATAAAAAGTAGAAAAAGAAGAATTTTTCCTTCTTAAAAATTCAAAGAAATAATACCTGCTGTTTATTTTAATTTTAACTCTTATTCTAAAACTCTCTTCTTCAATCACTGTATCAATTATTTCTGCTTTTACATCACCTATACTTAAGGTGTTTACTTTTCCTGTTAGGATATCATCAAGGCTATTTTGTATTTGTGCATTAATTTGTATTCCTATATTCATCATTTGTGTAGCTATGCTTGGAGGAAAATCTCTATAATGTCTTAAATAATAATGAAGAGTAGTCCTATCTATCCCTTCCTTTGTCAAACCTATGACATCTTTTATTATTTTACTTCCTTGATAATTATCAGGTAAAACCAGTGTGCCTATAATTTCTCCTTTTGATTCTGATGCAGCTATAACCAAAAATCTTCCTAAATTTCTTGTTACCACTCCGTTACTAAAAGTTCTTAACTCTACTACTATTAATTCTATATTTTTATCACTAGCCCATTTTTTTAATATCCCTATATCAGAATTTTTTCCTTTTAATTCAAGAGCATGGATAAATCTGTTTTCTAGAACTTGAGGATTAACTTCTGATGATGAAAGATTATAATTTTTTATTCTATCAAGCAAAGCACTATTTTCAATTTTTACACCTAATCTATATTTATGAATTATTCTGGCTAAACCAATTAAAATATCTTGAGCTTCTTCATTTGTTAAAGTGTATTGTATTGTTTGAATGTTTCTTAGTTTACTGTAATTTATCCAAGAAGAAGGTATATAAAAACTCTCATTTCCTATTTTAATTTCTTGTAAATGAAGAGTGTATTTACCATCTATAGGTAAATTTAGATAAGATCTAAGAGTAGTCATAATAATGTTATTTCTATCAGCTGGTATATCAATTACAAGTTTTCTTTCTCCTAATATTATTTCTTTTGCGTTATATTTATTTAAAATTTCGTTTAAAGACCCTCCATAAAGATTTAATTTGTTTCCAGAAAAAGAGAAAACAATTTGATCTCTCCAAACATAATTCTTTACTTCTTCTCTAGCATACCTACTTATAAAACTTTCAAAAGCCGAATGTATTTCTATCCCAGAAACACTTTCTCTATTTTGAGTAGAAGGATAAATTTGTGGATGATAAGCTTGTTTTTTTTGCTCTTCTTCGGGAGCACAACCTGAAAGAAATGAATATAAGATAAATCCTAATAATCCCATTATTACTTTTCTTCTTTCTGGGTCAAACGGTTTATTAGATCCATCTGGTCTATTAAATAGTTCATCATTAAATTGTGCTTTTAATCTTTTTAATAATTCTTCTAAACTACCCCTCAATCCCTTTTTTTGTTTTTCAGGTGGTTTATATCCTTTTTCCATTTGAGATTTTGTTTGTATCGGGGTGGCGGGATTCGAACCCGCAACCTCTGGCACCCCATGCCAGCGCGCTAGCCGTTGCGCCACACCCCGTTTAATTTGGGCGGGAGAGGAATCGAACCTCTGACCTTCTCGTTGTAAGCGAGACGCTCTGCCACTGAGCTACCCGCCCTAAAAATTGAGCGGCGGACGGGATTTGAACCCGCGATCTCCGGCATGGCAAGCCGGCGTTCTGCCGCTGAACTACCGCCGCTTATAATTTAAATTTTACAATAAAACAATAAAATTTAATTTAAGATGTCCGTTTGTTTACTTGTAATTCTTTTTCTTTTTAATTCATATCTTTACCTTGATTTACTTTTACCCCCTTCTGTAGAAATTATTTTTCCTCCAAAAAATTACACTACTTCTTCACCAATTATAACGATTAAAGGCTTTATAGATTCACGAGCCGACGTCTATATTAATGATGTTTTTGCCCCTAAAAAAAGTAAAAATTATTTCGAAAAGGATTTTTATTTGAAAGAGGGACTAAATAGATTTATAATAAAAGGAGTGAAATTTTGGGGTCAAAAAAAAGAAGAAGAAATAAAAGTTTTTTATGTAAAAAAATGAAAAAACAAAAAGAAGAAAAAAAAGAAATCAAAAGACTTTTAGAAGAACTTAAAAAAGAATTCGGTGAAGGAAGTATTATGACTTTAGAAGAATCACCTAAGGTTGATGTGGATGTAATCTCTACTGGTTCTCCTTCTCTTGATTTGGCCTTAGGAATCGGAGGACTTCCTAGAGGAAGAATTATAGAAATTTATGGTCCAGAATCTTCTGGTAAATCAACAATTGCTCTCTCGGTGGCAGCTCAAGCACAAAAAGAAGGAGGAAATGTAGCTTTTATTGATACTGAACATGCTTTAGATCCAGAATATGCAAGAAGAATAGGTGTTAATGTAGAAAAACTAGTTTTATCACAACCCGATAGTGGAGAAGATGCTTTAAACATTGTTGAAAAATTAGTGAAATCAGAACTTTTCGATGTAATTATTGTTGATTCTGTAGCTGCTTTAGTACCCAAAGCAGAACTTGAAGGTGAAATAGGTGATCAATATATTGGTCTTCAAGCAAGACTTATGTCTCAGGCATTAAGGAAATTAACTGGCATCGTTTCTAAAACAAGAACTATTTTAATTTTTATTAACCAAACAAGAGCTATGATTGGGGGAATGATTCCAGGTCAAGAAACCACCACAGGAGGAAAAGCACTTAAATTTTATGCTTCAGTAAGGATTGAACTTAAAAAAATAGGGCAAATAGAAAGAGGAGATGAAGTAATAGGAGTCAAAATAAAAGCAAGAATAGTAAAAAATAAAGTTGCTCCTCCATTTAAATCAGCAGAAATAGAAATTTATTATAATGAAGGAATATCTTATGAGGCTGAGATTATCAATTTAGGCCTTAAATTCGGTGTAATTACTAAAGAAGGGAATTCTTTATATTTTGAAGGAGAAAAACTAGGAGGAAGTTATCAATCAGCGAGAGATTATTTAAGAGAAAACAAAGATAAAACAAAAGAGATTTGGCAAAAAATTTTAGACAAAGTAAAAACTGAGGTATGATAGCCAAAGTCAAAGGAGCCACTTTATCAGGTATCTTTCCAGAAATTATTGATATTGAAATAGGTTTTTCTTCTGGACTTTCTAACTTTCAAATAGTTGGACTTCCAGATGCAGCTATTAATGAAGCTAAAGAAAGAATTAATATCGCTCTTAAAAAAATAGGCGCTAAGCCTCCTAATAAATTTTTAAAGAAAATTGTAGTTAACTTAGCTCCAGCAGATATTAAAAAAGAAGGAACTTTACTCGATTTACCTATTGCTTTAGCCTTTCTTTTTGCTACGGGACAAGTAAAAAAATTACCTGAAAACGCTGTTTTTGTTGGAGAATTGGGGCTTGATGGAAGTCTTCGAAAAGTTAAAGGTATTTTACCCATAGTTTTATCTTCAATAAAAAAGGGATTTAAAAAGATTATTATTCCTTATGAAAATAAAAATGAGGCTAATTTTTTTAAAGAAATCGATGTTTACGCCCTTAAAAATTTAAAAGAAGTTATAGATTATTTAGAAAACGAAAAAGACTTCACTCCTCTTCTTTATAAAGAAATAGAAATAAAATTAGAAGAGGATTATAATTTATCTTTACCCATTTTAAGTGAATATATTTTAAGAGGAATAATTATTTCTTCTTTAGGTAGACACAATCTTTTGCTTTATGGACCACCAGGAACAGGAAAAACATTAATTGCTAAATCTCTAGTTTATTTTTTACCCCAGTTAAGTTATGAAGAAAGTCTTGAAATTTCAAGTATTTATAGTTCTTTAGGTCTTTTAAAAGATTCTCTTCTCAAAACTCCTCCTTTTCGCTCTCCTCATCATACAAGCTCAGTATCATCTATTTTAGGAGGAAGAAAAGAGGCTAAACCTGGAGAAGTAACCTTGGCTCATCGAGGAGTTTTATTTTTTGATGAGCTTCCTGAATTTAGAAGAGATGTTTTAGAAGGAATAAGAGAACCCTTAGAAATAGGGGAAATAACTGTAGCTAGAGCTAAGATAAGCATTAAATATCCAGCTAAATTTTTATTTGTAGGTGCTTATAATCCTTGTCCTTGTGGATTTTACGGAGACGAAAAAATTGAATGTAAATGTACCCTTTCGGAAATTAGGAGATATCAAAAGAAAATTTCTGGTCCTCTTCTTGACAGAATTGATATTCATTTAAATGTACCTCGTTTGGAAAGCGAAGAGGTTTTTAAAGAGAAAAATTTTGATTTTAAAAAAATAAAAGAAAAAATTTTAGAAACAAAAGAAAAAATTGAATTTAGATATAAGAAGGAAAATTTTAAATATAATAGTGAAATTCCTCACCACAAAATCAAAGAATATATAATTTTAGGAGCTAAAGAAGAAGAATTTTTAAAAAGGATTATTGAGAGATTTAATCTTTCTTTAAGAGGTATTCATAAGGTTTTAAAAGTCTCAAGAACAATTGCTGACTGGGAAGGAAAAGAAAAAATTGATATTGACTCTTTAAGTGAAGCAGTCCAATATAGAGTTAAAGAAAACGAATAAAATTTCGATTTTTATTTAAAATTAAAAATAATGATTAAACTTAAAAAGCAACAACTTTTAAAATTTAACAAAGATAAAATTAAAAACAAAAATGTTCTCCTTCGAGTTGACTTTAATGTAGATTTTTATCAAGAAAAAATTTTAGATAAAACAAGAATCATCGCTATTAAAGAAACCTTAAAATTTTTAAAACCAGCTCGAAGAATAATTTTATTAAGTCATTTAGGTGAAAATAATTCTTTTAAAAAAATTTTACCTTTGATTGAAAAAATTTTAAGTTTAAAAATAGAATTTCTTAAAGATTTAAATTCACCACCTAAAGGAAAAATTAATCTCTTAGAAAACATAAGGCTTTTTAAGGGTGAAAAAGAAAGTGATTTAAATTTTGCTAAAAAATTAGCTAAATGGGGAGAAGTTTTTATAAATGAAGCTTTTTCTGTTTCTCACAGAAAACATGCTTCTGTTTATCTTTTGCCTAAAATTTTGCCCACTTATTATGGAATTAATTTTCAAAAGGAAATAGAACTTTTAAATAAATCTCTTCAAAGATTAAAAAAATCGGGTGTTTTAATTTTAGGAGGTGCTAAAATTTCTACCAAGCTTCCTTTAATTGAAAAATTCTTAGAAAAAAATGTTCTCATAATTTTAGGTGGAGGTTTAGCTAATACTTATTTAAAAGCAAAAAATTTTGAAATAGGTAAATCTCTTTACGAGAAAGATATTTTAGAGAAAATAAAAAAAATTTGCTCTCCCCAAATTTTATCCCCCTTTGATTTTTACGTTTTAAATAAAAATCTAATTTTTCATCGCTTTTTAGGAGAAATTAGAAATGGAGATTTAATTTATGATATTGGTGAAGAAAGTTTAAAAATATTTTTTGAAGAAATTAAAAAGGCAAAAACAATAATTTGGAACGGTCCTTTAGGCTTAGTTGAAGATAAGAGATTCGAAAAGGGAACCTTCAACTTAGCTAAATTTTTATCGAATTTAAAAAATAAATTTATTTTAATTGGAGGAGGAGATACTTTATCTTTTTTAGAAAAAAAGAAAATTTTAAAAAAATTTAAAAATATAAGCACGGGCGGTGGAGCGATGCTAAAATATTTAGCTGAAGAAAACCTCCCTATTTTTAAAAATGAATGAAATAGTGATTTTTACTGATGGTGGAGCCAAGGGAAATACAGGAAAAGCTGCTATTTCTTTTGTTATTTTTTTAAATGGAAAAATTAAAGAATATGCTAAGAATGTAGGAGAAAAAACAAATAATGAAGCTGAATATTTAGCTGTTATTTATGCTTTAGAAAAATTGAAACAAATTTTAGGTAAGGAAAAAAGTAAAAACTCAAAAATAATTATTAATTTAGATAGTGAAGTTGTGGGCAAACAACTTAAAGGTGAATATAAAATTTTAGAGGAGAATTTACAGAAACTTTTTATGAGGTTTTGGAATCTTAAATTTGATTTTAAAGAAATAGAAATAAAAATAATTCCCAGAGAGGAAAATAAAAGAGCTGATAATTTAGTTAAAAAAATGTTGAATGATAATAAAAAACTTTTTTAGCTGGGGGGCCTGGATTCGAACCAGGACCAAGGGATCCAAAGTCCCTTGTGCTACCATTACACCACCCCCCAATTTATAAGTAAATTATAACATACGCTTTATTTAAGTGTGGTAAATTCAATAACAGCAATTTCTAAAGGTAAAAGAGGATGAGGAGGTTCTTTTCTTAAAAGTGAATCTGCTTCGAATAAAATTTTGAGAAGTCTTTTTAGATTTTCTAAATCTGTTTTTTGCGAAATTTTTTCCATCGTTTCTATAATTTCTTTAGGTTTTTCAGTGCTTAAATGTTTAGCAAAATCTTTATGTATTTTTATAAAAATAATTTCTTTAACTATTTTAATAAGAGACCTTAGAAAATGGCTAAGCTCATAACCATTTTTATAAATCTCATGTAAAAAACTTAAAGCATTTTCAGTTTTATTTTCTACAAGATAATTTAAAAAATCTAAAATTTTTTTAATACTTATTTGTCCTAAAAATTCTACCACATAATCTTGAGTAATCATACTCTTAGAATCTAAACTAATAACAATCTTTTCCAAAAAAGTTTCTGCATCTCTTAAGGAACCCTCGGCTTCTTCAGCAATTAAATAAAGAGCAGGTTCCTCATATTCAATCTTTTCGTTATCTAAAATTATTTTAAGTTTTTGAACAATTTGAGGCAAAGAAATTCTCTTAAAATCTAATCTTTGAAGCCTAGATAAAATTGTTGGAGGAATTTTATTAGGTTCCGTGGTAGCTAAAATAAAAACAACATGTTTAGGTGGTTCTTCTAATGTTTTCAAAAGAGCATTAAAAGCCTCCTCAGTAAGCATATGGGCTTCATCAATTATAAAAACCTTATATTTTCCTTGAAGAGGTTTAAAGCCAATATGCTCTTGAAGATTTCTTACATCATCTATTTTTCTATGAGAGGCAGCATCGATTTCAATAAGATCCAAAAATTTTCCTTCATTCCATAGTTTACAAATTTTACAATTTTCACAAGCCTCTCCCTCCTTTGGATTTAAACAATTTATAGCTTTAGCAAAAATTCTTGCTAAAGTTGTTTTTCCTGTTCCTCTTTCTCCAGCAAAAAGATAACCATGCAAAATTTCTCCTTTTTTAACAATATTTTTCAATATCCTAATAATAATTTCTTGTCCAATAACCTCTTTAAAATTTTTTGGTCTGTATTTTCTATAGTACATTAAGCTCCTTCATCTTTAATTTTCATAATTAAAGGATGATTTTTAAGTTTTTCTAAAGCTCTAATTTCTATTTGTCTTACTCTTTCTCTGGTGATACCAAAAATTTTTCCTATTTCTTCAAGTGTATGTTCAATACCATCTTCTAAACCGTATCTTAAACTAACAATTTTTCTTTCTTTAGGATTTAAGTCTTGAATAGCTCTTTTAAGTTGCTCTCTTAAAACTATAAGCCCAGCTGTTTTTTCTGGAGAAACGGTAGTTACATCTGGAATAAGTTCTTTTAAAAGAGCATCCCCTTCTTCGCCTACAGGAGTTTCCAAAGAAATAGTATCATGAAGATATTTAAGAAGTTTTTGAACTTTACTTGTCGGAAGACCAATTTCTGAAGCTAATTCTTCAGGAGTAGGTTCACGATTTAAAATCGAGCTTAATCTTTTTTTAACCTTATTTAATTTATAAAATGTTTCGATAATATGAACAGGAAGTCTAATAGTTCGAGCTTGATCAGAAAGAGCTCGAGTAATAGCTTGACGAATCCAATGCGTAGCATAAGTGGAAAATTTTAAACCTCTTCGCCAATCAAATTTATCTACAGCTTTAGCCAAACCAATATTTCCTTCTTGAATAAGGTCCAAAAATGTAAGTCCTCTACTTTTACCTAAATATTTTTTAGCAATACTAACCACCAGTCTTAAATTTGATTTTATAAGTCTTTCTCTTGCTTCTTGGTCTCCTTGAGAAGCTTTTTTAGCTAATTCTTTTTCTTCTTCGGGTGTTAAAAGAGGATATTTAGAAATATCTATTAAATACTTTTGGGTGGCATCCATCAATTCTTTATCCTGAGAAAAATACTTTTTAATTTCTTCTTCAGTAAGTTCCCATTTATCTATAGAGCTTTGAATTTCTATATCAGCAGTTTCTAACCTTTCTTGAATATATTCCAAGAGGTCTAAATTATCTTCTAAAGTAGGGAATAAATCTAAAATTTCATCTTCTAAAATAAACCCTTTTTCTTTACTTTTTTTTATCAAGTAATTTATTTTATTTTCAATTCTTCTATCAATTTTTAACTTCCTTTTTTTAGCCATTTTTTTCTAATTTTTTTAACTCTTTTAAATAGGAATTTATTTCTTCAACAATTTTATCATAAAGCTCATTCTGACTAAACTTTAGCTCTTCTCTTAATTTTTCAATTTTATTTTTATAAAAAATTTTTTTGAGTTCTTTAAGTGTTTTTTTAAATTCTTTTTCTGGATTGATCCCAGTTTCTTCAAAAAACCTCTTTTTAATTTCTAAATTATCAATTTCTTCTTCGTTTAATTTGTACTCCTTCATCCTTAAATAAAAAGCTTTAACTTCTTCATCTAAAAAGGGATAAAAATCTTCTTCTTCAACATCAAAAGAAAAAGCGTAATATAAAGAAACCAATTTTAAAGAAAGATTTTTCTCAAAAGGTAAAAATGTTTTTGAAATTTCTTCTTCTGGAGTAAGAAAAAATAATTCTTGAATTTTTTGTAATTCTTCAGAAAGAATATTTTTAGGTATTTCTAAATATTGAGAAAGAAGAGTTAAATATTTATCTTTTTCTACTAAATTTAAATTTTTAATTTGCGGCAAGAAAATTTCCAAAAAATCTTTTTTATTTTCTTTGCCGTAAAGCTCTTTTAGTTTTTCGAAAAGAAAATCAAGATAAACAACCTCCTTTATTTCTTTTAAATCCCTTTTATTTTGAAAAAAATCTCCCAAATCTTTTTCTGGATAGATAAGTTTAAAAACTTTAAAATCTAACTTTTGGGCTAAAAGATTAGCTCGAAGTTCGGCCCGAAAACCAGCAGAATCATTATCAAAAGCTAAAACAAGGACGGTGGCATATTTTTTAATTTTTCTTAAATGTGCTTCGGTTAAAGCTGAACCAGAAACAGAAACTACATTTTTAAGACCATTTTTGAAAGCTAAGAGAAAATCCATTTGACCTTCTAGAACAATAGTTTTTTTTTCTTTTTCTATATATTCTTTAGCATAGAAAAGACCGTATAAAAATTCAGATTTTTTAAAAATTTTTGTTTCTGGAGTATTTAAATATTTAGGTGCTTTTTCTTTTTCGGGATAAATTCTTCCTGTAAAACCTATAAGCTCACCTCTTTCATTTCTTAAAGGAAAAATAATTCTCCCTTGAAAGCGATCAAAATTATTTTCATCTAAAAGCCCAGCTTTTTTAATTTCTTCTAAACTATATCCTTGAGCATAAAGAAAATCTCTCATTAAAGTTCCACCAGGAGAATAACCTAGTTCGAAAAATTTTATAACTTCTTCATTTAAACCCCTTTTAAAAAGATAGTTTTTAGCTTGAGAAAATTCTTGAAGCTTAGAGCGAAAAAATTTTAAGGCTGCATAATTTATTTCTAAAATTTTTTTAGAAATTTCTAATTTAGGAGAAGTTTCAATTTCCAAACCATATTCTTCTTTTATTTTTTCAAAAACTTCTTTGAAAGAAAGATTTTCAATTTTCATTAAAAAAGAAATAACATTTCCACCCTCACCACAACCAAAGCATTTAAAAATTTGTCGTTCAGGAGAGACAAAAAATGAGGGTTTTGTTTCTTGATGAAAAGGACACAAACCAGAATAATATTTTCCTACCCTTTTGAGTTTAACATATTTTTGAACAACTTCAACAATATCTAGACGATTTTTAATTTCTTCTAGATTCATTTTTGTACTCTTTCTACGTATTCTCCTGTTTCGGTATTCACTTTTATGATATCACCTTCTTTTATGAAAAAAGGAGCTTTAACTTCATAACCGGTTTCAATTTTTACTGGTTTATAACTTCTTTGAACTGATCCGCCTTTAAATTCTGGAGGAGCAGAAACAACTTTATATTCAATAATTTTAGGAAGTTCAATCCAAAGAAGATTGTCTTCTTCATCAAAAAAACCAACTACTTCAAGATCAGGTTTTAGAAATTTTTCTAAATAAGAGAAAAGATTTTTAGATAAAGTATAATTTTTGTCATTTTTTTTAAAATAAAAATAATTTTTATCTGTGTGAGTAAAAATAAGTCTTTCTTTATCAACTTCTAAATATTCTATATTTTCATCTGGTTTAAATTTTTTTTCCAGACTTTGATTTGTTTGAACATTTTTTAAAACTAAAGTTAAATTAGCAGAACCTCTGCCCATATGTGTATGCTTAATATTTACAACCTCATAAATTTTATTTTCTAATTTTATTATGTCACCCTTGGTTAAATCACTTATTCTCATCTTTTTCTAATTTTTCTAAAATCGAATCTAAATCGACCCTTTTATTATTTTCTTTTTCTTTTTTAATCTTAACAATTAAATCTTTTTTAGTTAATTCTTTTAAACTAATACCCTTAGCAAAACCTCTTTTTTCGCAATCAGGACAAATTTCTAAACCACTTTCTGATCTAAACTGTATACCACAAAGCCTGCAAAAAACTATTCCTGCTTGATTTTGAGAAAGATAGATTTTTTTAATTTTTGCTTCAATAATTTCTTTCGGCAGAGTATATTTTAAATGATTATAACTTAAAATTTCATCAACATAATTAATTTCCGGTTCTTTTTCTAAAGGAAAAGTTTGACAGAGAAAGGGTTTTTGGGGTTTATTTTGATAAATTATTTTTGCAAAAGCTTGAAAATTAGGAAGATTAACAAAATTTTCTGGACTAATATTTCTTTCAAATTCCTCAAAGAAAACATTAGCATCGTTATAACCTATTCTAAAAACAATAAAAGAACCAATATTACCAAAAATAGCCTTCTTAATGCTTTCCTCAACCTGATCAAGATATTGATTAGCTAAAATAAGGTTTAAACCAAATTTTCTTGATTCTGAAAGAATATTTATAAAACTTTCAGTAGCAAAATTTTGAAATTCATCAATATAAAGATAAAAATCTTGTCTTTTTTCTTCAGGAAGACTAACCCTTTCCATAGCTTTAAGAAAAATATTCCCTATAAAAAGACCTCCTAAAAGTTGAGCACTAGTTTCTCCAATCATTCCTATCGAAAGATTAACTAAAAGAATTTTTTTTTCATCCATAATTTCTCTTAAATTAATACTACTTTTAGCTTGACCGATGATGTTTCTAATAAGGGGATTAGAAATAAATTGACCTACTTTATTTTGAATAGGAGCAATCGCCTCAGTTCTAAATTGAAAATGATATTTTTCAAATTCATTTTCCCAAAAAGCCCTTACTACCGGATCTTTAAGGTTTTTAACGATATTTTTTCGAAAATTATCTTCGGAAAGAATTCTATTAATATCAAGCAAAGTTGCCCCAGGATATTCTAATAAAGTTAAAACAGCATTTTGTAGAATATATTCCATTCGTGCTGACCAAGCATCTTTCCATATTTTCTTAAAAACAGATAAAATAGTAGAAACTACTAAGTGTCTTTTATAATAATCAACTTCTTCTAAAGGATTAAAACCAAAAGGATGATCTAAATCTCCTGGATTTAGAAAAACAACATCTTCAAGTCGATATTTAGGAATATATTTTAAAATTTTTAAAACGGCATCACCATGAGGATCAAAAAAAGCTAAACCTTCACCATTCTCAATATCTTTTTTCATCATATTTAAAAGTAAGGTAGTTTTACCTGTTCCTGTTTTACCAATAACATAAATATGTCTTTTTCTATCTTCTCTATAAATTCCAAAATATTCTTCTCTTTCTTTATAAATTACCTTACCTAAAATTAAAAAATCGTTATTCATGCTTTTATTTTAAGATAAAGGAGCTTGAGGAGGTTCTGCCTTTTCAAAGCCAAATCTTTGAGGTTTAAAGGGGTGATGAAAAATAAGAGAAAGCTCTTCAGAGTTTAAAATATATTTAAGTTCAGTAGAGGCCTCATTTTTAAAAATACCTAAAGCTTTTATGAAAATTGCTGAATGTTTTTTAAGAGAATTAAAAGATCTTAGATTAAGAATAAAGTTTTTCAAGTTATAAAACCTTTCGCCTTTTTTTAAAGAAAAAAAGGGTTTAAGAGAAAAAACATTAATTTTTTCTAAAGAAAAATTTTTAAAAGCAGAAAGAATAAGGCTAGGTATATAACTAGATGTTTTTTCAAAGATATCGCTTTTAGCTAAATAAAAAGCTTTAAAATCTACTAAAAATCCTGGCTTTTCTACTTTATGTAAGATTTTATCAATAATTTCTTTGTTTTCTGGAGGAATTTTACCGATGTTAAATTCAAAAGGAGGTGGAGGGGGAGAAGAGAAAGGAGTCCAAGTGATATCTTTAAAAAGTCCTGTTAAAAGATTTCTAAAGAACTCATGAAGGTAATAAGAAAAAGGAAGAGGTGGTGGCGGCGAAGGTTTACCAATAAGTGAATCAATAATAGCTTTATAACTGTTTATCCAGTTTTTACCTAAAATCAAATCATTTGACAAAATGGGCAAAGCATAAATTATAAAAAAAAGCCACTCCTTGTTAGAAATATTTTCTTTTATTTCCCAAAAAACAGAAGCAGGATCAACTCTTTCTTCTTCTGGCAAACTCTCGATATCTTTATGTGTTTTTAAAAGAATAGCATTATAAGGTCCAGAAATATTAATGTTTAAAAAAAGTCCGTTATATAAAGGATGAGGCAGATTGAATTTAAATTTTGATAAGGGGTTAACAGTTTCGATAAATTGAATTTCAGGATATTGACTATAAAAAGAAGTTTTTAGGACCCTTTCCTTTTTTTCATCAACACCGACAAAAAATTTTAAATTTTTATCATGAAAAGCAATAATAAAAATATAAGCTAAGGGGAAATAACCAGAAAAAAATTGTTTAGCTGGAGAAAAACTTTCTGCAGTGCTATGAAGAGAAGTAAAAACATTATCCATAAGCTGAATTTTTTTTAAAGTGCTAGAAGGAAAAATAATTTCAAAAAATTTATAATTTACTTTTGTTTTAATAAAAGTTTTTAAATTGTTAGAATAATATTTTTCAATAAAAAGATATGTTAAAAGAAAAGGTGTAATTAACCACCAGAAACTTAAAAAAAAATCTAAAAAAGAAAAAAAATAATTAAGCATTTTTTATAACTCTAATTTTTCCATTTTTTATTTCAATAAGCTTTTCTTTTTGTAGTCTATAAAGATAAATACTTAAAGTTGTTGGTTTTACAATTCTTTGGTTTTTTATAAAGTCGTAAAGCTCAAAAAGTTTTATTTCTTTTCTGGAAAGAATAAAATTTTTTATAACTTCAAAAATTGTGCCCTCAATAAAACCCCATTTTTTTAAAGTATATATTCCTCTACCTACAAGGACAAAATCTGGACATTTAATGAGTTCATTTTTAACCGTTGCTACCGAATATCTCTTTTTCCAATTTATATGAAGGAACTCTTCTTCAATTTTACTTATTTCTTCAAGCTTTTTATGAATTTCTAAAAAATGCATGGGTCTTTTTTCTGTTTCGAGAATAGCTATTAATTTATTTTTTAAAGATTGGGGAGCAATAAAAGGATTGGAAACAAAACCCCATTTACCAAAAGGATCTTTGTGAACAAACTTAAGTATTTTTAAAATTTCATAAAGATCTTCGCTTTTAATCTCCCCTAAATGAGTTTTTAATTCTTTATTAATAATATTAAAAATCTCTTTCTCTTCAAAAGTTTTGTCGTAATTTTCTAAAAAATAAATATTTATTTTTTTAAGAGTATGTTTAATAAAAAAAGCTAAATCTTTTTCTTTAGAATAAAAGCTTCTTATTTCTTCTTCATGTGGATGATAATATATTTTAGGATGATAAGTAAAAATAAACTTTAAATAATTAATTTCATTCTCTTTAACTATTTTTTCTTTAATTAAAAGCTTATAAAAACTATTTTCCTCTTTAAAACCTAATGGTTCTAAAAAATTTTTTATTTCTTCAACAAAATTTGTTATTTTTTCATTTTCATTAATTATTTTTTCTATCTTACTTAAAGCATTATTTTGAATTTGTCTTACTCTTTCTCGGGTAATACCAAAATCTTTAGCAATGCTTTCTAGAGTTTCACTTTCATTATTTTCTAAACCAAATCTTCTTTTAATTACTTCTCTTTCTCTTTCGTTTAAATTTCTTAGCAAATCTTCAATTGAAGTTTTCATCAACTTTTAATTTTACAATAATTAAACAAAAAAGAAAAGGCGGTTATTTTACCGCCTTTTCTTTTACTATTAATTTTTATTTTATTTATTTTTAATTTATTGTTGAGTTGAAGTAGCTTCGTTGGAAGCAGGAACTTCACTGGGAGCAGCAGGAGATGGTTGAACTGGAGTTTGAGGCAATGATAAACTTCCTCTTTTTCCAAAAAACCAATAAGTAACACCTCCTAAGACGACCAAAACCGCGACAACAACGGCTAAAAGAACCTTTTTATTTTGCAAAGATGGCATTTTTTAGTTTTTATCTTTAAATTAATTTCGACCAACTTCTTATAATAATTTAACACAATTTTTTAAAAAAATCTATTAAATTCTTAATTTATCACTCTTGATTTTTAGGTGATAAAAAAGTTATAATAATAAAGGGAAACTATAGGTCGAATTAAAAAATTAAAAACAAAATGGTTAAATTAATTAAATGGGATCCATTCGAAGAAATTGAAAGATTTTTCAAAGAAGAATTTTTACCCATACCTGTTTTTAGACTTTCTTCTTTTCCTACAGATATTTATGAAAAAGATAAGGAAGTTGTAGTGATGATAGAAATTCCTGGTTTTAAGAAAGAAGATTTAAAAATAAGAATGGAAGAAGGATATTTAGTTGTTGAGGGCGAAGCTAAGGAAAAGAAAGAAGAAAAAGAAGAGGGGAAATATTGGCGCAGGGAAATTAAAAGAGAATCTTTTAAAAAAGTTATTCCTTTACCTGCAGAAGTAGAATTTGAAAAAGCTAAAGCAAGATTAGAAAACGGTGTTTTAGAAATAACTCTTCCTAAAAAACCAGAAGCTTTAAAAGAAAAGGGTAAAGAAATTATTATTGAATGAAGATGCTGAATAAAAAAGAGAGGCAAATATTTTATCTTTTTGTAAGACATCATCTTCTAAAAAATTCTCCTATAGGTTCTAAATATTTAGCTAAAAAAATTAACTATAAATTTTCTGCTCCTCTTTTAAGGTTTTATTTTAGAAGATTAGCCCAGAAAGGACTTTTACTATCAAAAATTCAAGGTAGATACCCTTCAGATGAAGGCTGGAAATATTATCTTGCCCAATATGAAATAAGACCAGAAATAAAAATTAGAAATGAGAATTTAAAAGTTATTATTAAAAATTATCTTAAATTAGCCAAAAATTCTTTTATTATCATAGATAAATTTAGAGGAATAAAAATAAAAGGACTACATTATTTAGCTCAAGGTCTTGAAAAAGAAAGTCTTTGTGATGCCCTGATGTTTATTGAAAATGTTGAAAAAAATATTTATAAGATAGAAGAAAAAATTGGAGTTAAAATAGGTAAAGAGATAGATAATTCAAAAACTAATAATTTATCTTTGGGTTTTATCAGAGGTGAAAATAAATTTTATCTTTTTATTGGTCCTAAAAAAAATTATTATCATACTTTATGGTCGATTTTAAACAAAATAAAAAATAAAGAAAAAGATAAATGAATGAAGAAGAAAAAAAATTGCCACCTTTACAAGAAACTATTGAGGAATTAATGAAAAAAATAGAAGAATTAGAAAAAGAAAAAGAAGAATATCTAGCTAATCTTAAAAGAGCAAAAAACGATGTTTTAAGACTTCAAACAGAATATGAAGAAAAGGCTAAAATAGCCGAAGAGATGGCTAATGCTAATTTAATTTATTCACTTTTAAATGTTTTAGATTCTTTTGAGCTTGCTTTTAACAAATATAAAGAAGAAGAGATAGAAAAAGGTTTTTTTCTTATTTATGCTCAATTAAAAGACATCTTAAAGAAATTTGGTTTAGAAGAAATGAATCCATTAAATATGAAGTTTAATCCTCATCTTCATGAAACTGTAAAAACTGAATTTTGTCAAAAAGAAAATTGCTCTCAAGAAGATGAAGGTTTAATTGTCGAAGTTTATAGCAAAGGTTATTTTCTTAAAGGTCGACTTTTAAGACCTGCGCGCGTTAAAGTTATTACTCACTAAAATGAAAAGAATTATCGGTATTGATTTAGGAACAACTAATTCCGTAGCAGCTATTGTGGAAGCCGGTGTGCCCAGAGTCTTAGAGAATAGAGAAGGTTCTAGGCTTACTCCTTCCGTAGTAGCTATTTCGAAATCAGGAGAAAGACTAGTTGGTGTTTTAGCTAAAAGACAAGCTATTACTAACCCTAAAAATACTATTTTTTCTGTAAAAAGACTTATAGGAAGAAGATACAGTGATCCAGAGGTTCAAAAAGCTAAAACTATTCTTCCCTATGAAATAAGAGAAGCAGACAATGGAGGTGTTGAAGTAAAAATGGGCGAGAGATGGTATAAACCAGAGGAAATTTCTGCTATGGTTTTACAAAAAATAAAACTCGATGTGGAAGAAAAATTAGGAGAAAAAATAGACGAAGCAGTAATTACTTGTCCAGCTTATTTTGATGATTCTCAAAGAGCTGCTACCAAAGCAGCAGGAGAAATTGCTGGTTTTAATGTTAGAAGACTTTTACCTGAACCAACAGCAGCTGCTTTAGCTTACGGTTTAGATAAAAAAACAAATGCTCGAATTTTAGTTTATGATTTTGGTGGTGGTACTTTTGATGTTTCTATTTTAGAGGTTGGTGATAATATTATTGAAACTAAAGGCATAGGAGGAGATACTTTTTTAGGTGGTGATGATTTTGATAATAGAATTATAAATTTTCTTATCGAGTGGTTTAAAAAAGAGGAGGGCATAGATCTTAGAGAAGATATTTTGGCCTTGCAAAGACTTAAAGAAGCAGCTGAAAAAGCAAAACAAGAACTTTCTTCTCTTTATGAAACAGAAATAAATTTACCTTTTATTACTTCAACTCCTTCAGGCCCAAAACATCTTTATTACAAACTTACAAGAAAACAACTCGAAGATTTAACCAGAGATCTTGTTGAGCTTTCTATAGAAAAAGTTAAAGAAGCTCTTGATAAGGCTGGAGTAAAAAAAGAAGAAATTGATGAAATTGTTTTAGTTGGTGGACAAACAAGAATGCCCCTTATTCAACAGAAAGTTAAAGAATTTTTTGGCAAAGAATCAAGAAAAGATATTAATCCAGATGAGGTTGTAGCTGTTGGGGCAGCGATTCAAGCAGGTATTCTTCAAGGAGAAATAAGAGAAATTTTACTTATTGATGTTGTTCCTCTAACTTTGGCTATTGAAACCCTAGGAGGCATAGCTCATCCTATGATTCCTAAAAATACACCTATTCCTGTAACCAAAAAAGAAATTTTTACTACAGCTGTCGATAACCAAACTCAAGTAGAAGTTCATGTAGTTCAAGGAGAAAGACCTATGGCTCAAGATAATAAAACTTTAGCAAGATTTATTTTAGATGGTATTCCTCCAGCACCTCGAGGTATGCCCCAAATTGAAGTTACTTTTGATGTAGATATTAATGGAATTTTAACGGTGACTGCTGTTAATAAGGCTACAGGGAAATCGCAATCGGTAAAAATTACTAACTCAGTTAATATCTCTAAAGATGAAATTGAAAAACTTAAAAAGGAAGCTGAAGAATATGCAGCCCAAGATATGATGAAAAGAAAATTAGCAGAAACTAAAAATCAAGCTAATAATTTAGTTTATCAAGCAGAAAAAATATTAAAAGAATATCAAGATAAGATTGATCCGGAGCTTAAAAAAAGAATTGAGGAAAAAATTAATAAACTTAATCATCTTATTGAAACAGATAACACCGTAGAAAAATTAGAACAAGAAATAAAAGAATTGAACGAAATTCTTTCTGAGATTGGTCGAAGATTTTATGGAAGCCAAGAGCAAGTTAATAAATGAAAGATTACTACGAAATTTTGGGAGTACCAGAAAATGCTTCTGAAGAAGAAATAAAAAAAGCTTTTAGAGAATTAGCTAAAAAGTATCATCCTGATGTTCCTGGAGGTGATGCTGAAAAATTTAAAGAAATTTTAGAAGCTTATAGAGTTCTTTCCGACCCTAAATTAAGAAAGGAATATGATCTTCAAAGAAAATGGAATACAAAAGTAGGTTTTGATTTTACTCCTGAAGGTTTTACTTTTTCTTCGGATTTTTTTTCTGATCTTGAAGATTATTTAAGAAAAGTTTTTTTTGAAGAAGACTTTGAAGATATCTTTGGTTCTTGGTTTAAAAAGAAAGAAAAAAGAGATCTTAATATTTACTTTCATTTAGACATCGATTTAGAAGATTATTATAAAGGTACCCAAAAAAGAATTTTTTATGATAAAGAAAAAATTTGTCTTAATTGTGAAGGTACTGGTTCAGAAACTAAAAAAAGAATTATTTGTCCGGAATGCAAAGGAAGAGGCAAAATTTCTGTTACTTCCTCTATTTTAGGAAGTTTTCTTTTTGAAGAAAGAAAAACTTGTTCTCGATGTTTAGGTGAAGGTTATATACCTGAAAAAATATGCTATATATGTAAAGGTAAAGGCGTTGAGATTGTTAAAACAAATTTAGATGTGAAAATTCCTTCGCGTTTTTCTTCAAAACTTATTTTTAAAGGCTTAGGACATGAAAGAAAAAATGAAAAAGGTGATTTAATCATTAATTTAGAAGTGAAAGCAAATAAACCTGAAATAGAAATAGTAAACGGAAAAGATGTAATTTTAAAATATAAAATAAATGTTTTAGATGCTCTTTTAAAGGAAGAGTTAGAAATTAATTATTTTGATACTAAAATAAAAATTAAGCTTCCTCAAGAAGAGGAAGAAGTAATTAAAATATCTAAATTAGGAGTTTTTGGCGGAGATTTATATATTAAAATATCTTATATTTTTCCTAAACTCAAAAAAGAACATAAAGAAATTATCAAGAAAATAAAGGACGAAATTAAAAGAAAAGATTATTATGCCAGTAACTAAATCAGCTAAAAGAGCCTTAAAAAAAGCTTTAAGAAACAAGCAAATCAATGAAGAAAGAAGAATAAAAATTAAAAAAGCAATTAAGGAATTTTTAAAATATATAAAAGAAAAAAATAAAGAAAAAACCAAAGAAACACTTTCTTTAGTTTATAAAGAAATAGATAAGGGAGCAAAAAGATTTATACATAAAAATAAAGCGGCGCGACTTAAAGCAAAATATGCTCAGATTTTTAATCAAGCTTTTGAAGTAAAAGAAAATTTAAAGTAATTTCTTCAGGTATTTCTTTATATTGTAAGTAAAATTTTTTTACTTTTTTATCAGTAAAAGCTATAGCTTTAATAAGGTTTTTAATTGTCTTATAATCTAATTTTTCAGCAAAAGACTTGAGTTTTTGAATATAAAAGGGATTTCCTTCAATTTTAATTTTTTCTTTATTTAATTTCATTAAATATATTTTTAAAAGAGCACCAAAAAGAAGATTATAGACAATCCTTTCGATACTTTCTTTTCTTTTTTTATAATCCTCACTTTGTAAAGAATAAATATATTTTTTAAATCTTCTTAAAAAAAGAGGAAAATTTAAGCTTAAAAATGCTTCTTGAATTTGGAACTCATTTGTAGTTAATTGCAAGAAGCTTTTAAATTCCTCTAGGTCTATTTTATCTTCACCTTGGTAAAGTTTTATCTTCTTAATATCCTGAAAAAATAAAGAAAAATTATTTTTGTAATTTTCATAAAGCGTTTCTACCAGTTTAGAATCAGGTTTTAGATTTAATTTTTTTAATTCCTCTTCGATTATTTTTTTAAATTGATTTGACCATCTTAAAACAAGATTTATTTCTTTAAATTTAACCCCCTCTTTATTTAAAAGAATTTTGAATTCTTGAAATTTTTTTTCATCATTAAAGATAAGAAAAAATTTTATTCCCTTAGAAAATTTTATAAGATGCAAAAGTTTTTCCTTTTCTTCTTTTAGAGCTTCTAAATTTTTAAGAGCAATATCTTCTTTAAGAGAAAAAAGTCTATAATTTAAATTTCTAAGTATGTCGTTAATTATTTCTAAATTTTTTTCACTATTTTTATTTTTTTCACTATTTTTATTTTCTTTAAAGGAATAAAAAGAAATACTCCTGCTTATTTCTTTAATTTTTTCTTCAATAAAAAAACTTTCATTGCCTATAAGCAAATAAACTTCAGGCATTTTAATTTTTTATTTTACTGCTTCTTTAAGGTCTTTGGCCGGAGTAAATCTAGGAACCCTGGAAGCGGGAACCTGAACTTTCTCTCCTGTTTTAGGATTAATAGCTGTTCTTGCTTTTCTTTCTCTTACTTTAAATGTTCCTAAACCAGCTAATTTTACTTGTTGTCCGCTTTTAAGAGCAGTAGTAATTGTCTCTACTAAAAAATTAAGAACTTCTAAAGCGTCCTTTTTTGTCATATTAAATCTTTCGACCATTTTTTGAACCAAGTGTTCTCTTTTTAAAACATTAGAATTTTTAGCCATTTTATTAATTAAAAGCTTTTAATTCGACCAATCTTTATAAGATAATTTTAACCTAAAAAAGAAAAATAAAAAACTACCTAGCATATTCTACGGCTACATTTTCTCTAATGACAACAACCTTTATTTCTCCTGGATAATTAAGTTCTTTTTCTATTCTTAAGGCTATCTCTTTAGCTAATTTATATATTTCTAAATCTGAAATTTTATCAGAAAGCACAAAAACCCTTAATTCTCTTCCTCCCTGAATAGCAAAGGCTCTTTCTACGCCCTCGAAAGAATAAGCAATTCTTTCTAAATCTTGAAGCCTTTGAAGATAAATTTCCATAGTTTCTCTTCTTGCTCCAGGCCTACTTCCAGAGATAATATCTGCAGCATAAACAATATAAGCTTCAGGAATAGCAAAAGGATAAGTTTCATGATGTGACCTCATAGCTAAAATAACTTTTTCCTCAATACCATATTTCTCTAATATTTTTATACCTATATCTAAGTGATTACCACCAATTTCATGAGTTACAGCTTTTCCTATATCATGTAAAAAGCCAGCTTTTTTAGAAACACTGGCATCAAGACCCAATTCTTCTGCGATTATTCGAGCCAAGGTAGCTACTTCTACAGAATGTTGTAAAACATTTTGTCCATAGCTATATCTAAATTTAAGTTTTCCTATTAAGATAAGAATATCTTGAGGTAAATCGAAAATGCCTAACTCAAAGCTTGTTAATTTTCCTGCAGAAAGAATTTCTTCATCTATTTCTTTTTTGGCTTCATCTATTTTTTCTTTAATAGTTGCTGGATTAATTCTCCCATCCTTTATCAATTTTTCTAAAGCTAAACGAGCTATCTCTCTTTTGATAGGATCAAAAGAAGAAAGAGTGACAATGTCTGGTGTTTCATCAATAATTATTTCTACACCAGTTAAGTTTTCAAAATGCTTAATATTTCTTCCCTCTTTCCCTATAATTCTACCCTTCATTTCTTCATTAGGAAGTCTTACAGTTGTGGTTGTAGCCTCACTAACAACACTTCTAGCATAACGAGGAAGTGCTTCAACAATGATTTTTTTTGCTTCTTCTTCAATGACTTCTTTTAAATTACTCCTTGTTTTAGTAATCATTCTAAAGATATCCTCTTCATATTCTTTTTCTATTTTCCGAAAAAGCAAATTTAAAGCTTCTTCTTTCTTGATTCCTGATATTTTTTCTAAAGAGGAAAACAGTTCAGCCTCTTTAGAAATTAAGGCTTTTTCTTTATTTTCTACCTCTTTTAATTTTTCGCTTAAAAACCTTTCTTTTTCTATGAGATTTACTTCTTTTTCATCTAATAATTTTTCTTTCTGAAAAAGCCTATCTTCTTTTTGTTCTAATTCAATTAAAAGCCTTTCTCTTTCTTTTCTAGCTTCTTCGATGATTTCTAAAGATGTTTTCTGAGCAGATTCTAAAATTTCTTCCTTTTTTCTTTTAAGATTTTCTATTTCTTCTTCAATTTCCTTTTCTACTCTGAATTTAAATCTTAAAGAGAGAAAATGTCTTAAAAGAAAACCCAAAACAATTCCTATAATAATTCCACTACCTAAAATTTCTAAGGTCATTTGAGAAATTTTAGTTTAGGCGACCTAAGGGGTTAAAATATAATTAAAATCTTTTTTAATTTTAACTTAAAGGTAATGAAAAAAATAAATCTTTGTCTGATAATTTTAGATGGCCTAGGGAGAGGAGAAAATAATCTTTCTAATCCTTTTAAATTTGTTAAAAAAAATATTTTTGAAGATTTAAAAAAGAAATATTCTTATACACTTCTTCAAGCTAGTGGTTTTTCTGTTGGTTTACCTCCTAATGATCCAGGAAACTGTGAACAAGGTCATCTTACTTTGGGAACAGGAAGAATTAATTACACACCGAAAATAAGAGTTGATTTAGCTATTGAAAGGGGTGAACTTCGAACAAATCCAGTTATTAAACAAATAACTAATTTTTATTTTGATAATAATTCAAACATTCATTTTCTTTTAACTTTAAGTGAAAAACCCACAGAAGCAGATATTAACCATCTTTATTCTCTTTTAGATGTTTTAAATTTTTATCAAGTGAACAAGAGAATTTATCTTCATTTTTTCTTGGAAAGTATTTTTTATCCTCCTAAATCTAGTTTAAAAATTTTAAAAAGAATTGTTAAAGAGTTAGAAATAAGAAAAATTGAAGCTAAAATAGCCTCTCTCATAGGAAGCTTTTATGCCTTAGACACGTCTCAAAATTTTACCCTAAGAACACAAAGAGCTTTTTTAGCTTTAGTAAATGGTATCGGAAGAAAATATAAAGACCTTGAAACTTTTATTCAAGAAAAAGAAAAGGATGATAATTTTAAAGAGGAAATGTTGGAACCTACAATAATCATGGAAAATGCTTATATAAAAGATAATGATATTGTTATTTTTTTAAATTACGAAAACCAAAGCATTAAACAACTTGCTTTAGCTTTTTTTGATCCAAATTTTAAAGAATTTCCCAGGCCCTTGAAGAAAAATCTCCTTTTAATTTCTCTTGTAGAATATTTTGATAATTTACCTCAAACAGTTATTTTTCCTAAAGAAAAAATAGAAATTAACCTTTCGAGATGTTTATCGGAAGCTAAATTAAGACAATTTAAAATTACTGATGAAACAAGAAAAAAACATTTGACTTACTATTTAAACGGGCTTATTGACGAAGAGCATATTAATGAAGTTATTAAAATTTTACCTGGTATAGATTCAGAGGAAAATGTTTATAAAATTACCGAGGAAATATTTAATTATCTTAGGCTTATCATTAAAGAAAAAAACTTTCATTTTGTTATGACTAATTTTTCTATTTTTGATTTTTTAGGACATTTAGGTGATTTTAATAAGGCAATAAAAGGAATAGAGTTTATGAGTGAGAAAATAAAAGAATTTTTAGAAATTATAGAAAAGGAAGATTGGTATTTAATTATCACTTCTGATCATGGAAATATTGAAAAAATGATAGATACTCAAAGAGGAATCAAAGATACGTTTCATAATATTAATCCCGTTCCTTTTTATTTGATTCATAAAAGTTTAGAAAAAGAAAGAATACCTTCAGAAGAAATTTTAGGAAATCTTGCTGATGTGATGCCAACTATTTTAGATTTATATGGTATTTTAAATAATTATAAAAACTTTATTGAAGGTAAATCACTTTTAAGCTTTCTCCAATGATAAAAATAAATTTAAAGGAAATACCCGAAAAACCAGGTGTTTATATTTTTAAAAACAAAGAAGATAAGGCTCTTTATGTAGGTAAAGCTAAAAATTTAAGGAAAAGAATTGCTTCTTATTTTAAAAATCCTAGTTTAAAAATAAAAGAACTTTTAGATTCAGCTGAAAATTTAGAAATTTTACCTCTAAAGAGTGAAGTTGAGGCAATTTTAAAAGAAAGTGATCTTATAAAAAAACTTGATCCTTATTTTAATCAACTTCTTCGCGATGATACCAACTATTTTTATGTTGTTTTTACTAAAGAAAAATTTCCTAGAATTTACGTTACTCATAGACCAGATAAATTTAAAACTTATAAAATTTTTGGTCCTTTTACTGAAGGAAAATCTATAAAAAATCTTCTTCAAAAAATAAGAAAAAAATTACCCTTTTGCACCTGTAAAGAAAATCATCTGAGAGAATGTTTTAATTCTTCTTTGCGTCTTTGTTTTGGCTTTTGTTGTTTAAGGGGGAAAACAATTTCTCAAGAAGAAAAAAATATTTATTTTGAAAATTTGAAACTTATAGAAAAAATACTTTCTGGAAACTTTAAAGATTTAAAAAAGGAAATTTTAGAAGAAATGGAAAAGTATTTAAAAGAAAGTAATTTGCTTTTAGCAAAAAAACTTTTTGAGGTATACTCTTCTATTAAAAAAATAGAAGAAGAAATAGAAATTATCGGACAAGATTCTCTTTATTTAGAAAATATAAGAAAAAAAGTGCTTTTAGAAATTAAAAAAAAATTAAAACTTAAAGAAATTCCTAAAATAATTGAAGCTTATGATATTTCTCATCTTTATGGTGATTTTAAAGTTGGTATGATGCTTACTTTTTATGAAGGGTTTTTAAAAATTCAAAAAATAAGAAAATTTAAGATAAAAACAATAGTTAGGCCCGATGATCCTAGAATGATTTATGAGGTTTTAAAAAGAAGGCTTAAGCATTTAGAATGGGGAATTCCTCATTTAATTTTTATTGATGGAGGTAAAATACAATTAAAATTTGCTTTATTAGGAGTTAAAGAAGCTGGTTTAGAAGATAAAATTAAAGTTATTTCTTTTGCTAAACCCAAAGAAGAAATTTATTTTCATCCTCAAAAGAGACCCTTGAGTTTAAAGGATTTTTCTTCAGAAACAGCCAATTTTTTAAGACTTTTGGATTTAAAAGTTCATGAATTTGTGTTAAAATATCATAAATACTTAAGAGAAAATGAAAAATTTAATTGAAATTTTACAATTTTTTTTAGGAGTTTTGATTATCGTTCTTATTTTACTTCAGCAAAGAGGAATGAGCGGAGGAGCTCTTTTTGGTTTTCAATCAGAGTTTTTCTTTAAAAAAAGGGGTATGGAAAGGTATCTTTTTTATTTAACTTGGTTTTTTATAGCTTTATTTACTTTTTTAGCTCTTCTTAGAATAAAATTTAATGTTATCTAAAAAGTTGCTTAGAGAATTTTATTTGAAAACCCTTAAAGGATTTAGAGAAAATAAATTAACCACTTTTCCTTTTTACATTTTTTTCTTTTTTTTTCTTTTTTTCTTTTTCTCTCTTTTTCTTATCTTACCTCTTACACCTTTTGAAAAAAAACCGTCTATCTATAGAGAAGGCTTATGGGAAGAAGTTAAAATTTTAACTCCATATTTTACTACTAATGATTCAGAAAGAAGCATCTCTAATTTAATTTTTCCTTCTCTTTTTGAAATTTATAATGGTAAACTTATCTCAAAATATTTAAAAAAATATCTTCTTAATCAGGAAAAAAATGAGCTTCAAATAGAGCTTGATGATAATCTTTTTTTTGCTAATGGAGAAAAAATTACTACCGAAGATATTAGATTTAGTTTAGAATTTGCTAAAAAATATTCTCCTTCAGAACTTAATAGGTTTTTAAACAATTTAGAATTTAAAGTTTTAAATGAAAAACAAGGTATTTTTTATCTCAATAAACCGGATAATTATTTTCTCTATCGTTTGGTTTATCTTAAAATCTTTCCTGTAAAAATTTTTTCTTCCTATTCTCCAGATTTTATAAATTTGGAAATTGCTCGTTTTGGTTCTGGAGCTTTTGTCTTTAAAGAAATAAAAAACGAAGGAAGAAAAATTTTAATTTTAGAAAAAAATAAATATTTTAAAGAAAAAGTTTATCTTAAAGAAATTCATTTTTATTTTTTTAAAGATCAAAGAGAAGCTTTAGATGCCTTTTTTAAAAAAGAAATAGATGGTTTAGCAGGAATTAATTATTTTCATCTCCCCCCTGGTTTTAAAAAAAGAGTTAACATTTATGAAATTTTAATGCCAAGAGTCATCGGTATTTTTTTAAATAAAGAAAGAATAAAAGATGAAAATGTTTTTTTCTTTCTTGATTCTAAAATTAACAGGAAAGATTTAATTAAAAAAGTTTTGGAAAATAAGGCAGAAGAAAGTAAGGGGATTTTTTCTCTTTCTATAAGAAAAATTTTAGGGTTAGATGAGTTAAAAGAGGGAACAAAAAAAGATGTGGAGAAAAAAGAATTAAATTTAACTCTTATTTTACCCAATTCTTTTTTTTATCCTGATATCGCTCGTTATCTTAAAGAAAATCTCGGGATTAACTTTAAAATTGTTTCTTCAGATGAGCTTAATAATATTATAAGAAAAAAGGATTATGATGGTCTTTTATACGGTATAAATTATGGCTATCCTCCTAACTTAGCTTATTTTTTCTCTTTAGGCGGTATTAATTTAAATAACTTTGAAAATAAAATTTTAGAAAAAGAATTTTTTGACCTAAGAGATAATCCTCAAAAAGATATTTTTAAAGCACAAGGAGAAATAGAGGAATTGATTTTAAACCAAAAAGCCAATATTTTTCTTGCTAATCCTTATTTTTTTTACATTATTGATAAAAAATTTAAGGGTTTTGATTTAAATTTTATTATAGATCCTACAGAAAGATTTATTAAAATTTATAATCTTCATTAAAATGAGGCCAATTTTAAGAGAAGAAATAATTGATATCATTCTTATTGCTCCAGATAGAATTATTTATTATGATTTTGATGAAAAAAGAGGCAATATTATTTTAAAAAATTTAGAAGTTTTAAAAACACCTATTTACGAAAACGGATTTTTCTTAAAAAACAATTTTGAAAAAGCACTTGAAGAAATTATTAATAAATATAAAATAAAAGAATTAGGTATTTCTCTCCATTTTCCCAATATTTTTTTTCAAAAAGTAGTTATTTCTCGAACACCAGATCCTTTAAATGCTATTAAAAATTATCTTCAAAATTATCTTCCTATTAATTTAGAAAAATATAGAATTATTTTTAAAGAAGATATTTATAAAATTTCTGGAAATTTTGCTAATTATAATATTTTTCTTTTTTCTAAAGAATTAGGAGAGGAAATTTTAGATTTTCTCTTTAAAAATGATATTACTCTTTATTTTGTTTCTCCTTCTTTTGAAGCTATTTTAAACAATTTTCTTTACGAAGCCTTGATTTCTTTTACAGAAAATTACCTAATATTTTTTATTGATGAAAAACTAGCACATATTTTTTATTTAGAAAATTTAAAACCAGAAAAAATTTTTTTTGAAGAAGTAAGTTCAGAAACAAATTTTGATATTTTTATTGAAAGGTTTATAAATTATTTTCTTTCCCAAGAAAAAAAATTTGAAGTTTTAATTTTTTCTTATCCCGAAGTACAAATAAAAAATTATAATTTTGTTAAAATTGATCCCTATGAATTTATTGGTAGAGGAAACATTATTCTTCTTAAAAAAATTTTTCAAGATCAATCCTTTTTAGACTTTCTTAGCTTAAAGCCTAGAACTGTTTATTTTTTAAACAAGATTAAAAAAAGCCTTAATATAACTACTATTTTTATTTTTGTAGTTACTTTAATTTCTCTTCTTAGTCTTACTTATTTTTATTTTTATTTTTCTAATCAAGAAAAAACTCTTAAAGAAGAAATTCAAAAAATACCTAAAAAAACAAATATTTCTGAGATTAAAATTTCTTTAGATTATCTTCTTCAGTTAAAAGAAAAAACAAAAGAGAAAGAAAAAGAAAAGAAACTGGATATTTTAATTTTACTTTTAAGTAAAGGTTATGAACTTGAAAACTATGATTTTCAGAGAAGAGAAATGGTTTTTAAAGTAAGAAAAGAAAAAATAGAAGATTTTAAAAAAGATATTCAAGGTTTAAATGTTAAAGAAGAAGAAAACGATAAATTTTTTAAAGTGACTTTAACTTTCTAAATTTTATGTTAAAATAAAAAATTATGAAAAGCTGTGGAATTTGCGGAAAAGGAAGAAAAAAAGTAATAAAAAGAAAGAAACTTAGAGGACATTATAATCCTATTAAGAGTTATTTTCAAAAATCCAATATTCAAATTCTTAATTTTAATGGTAAAAAATTAGAAGTTTGCAAAGAATGTAGAAAACTTATTCTTAAAGGAAAGATAAAGGTTTAATGGAGATCTTAATTACTCTTTTTTTAATTTTTTATTCTATTGTTCTTCATGAAGTAGCTCATGGTTATATTGCTTACAAATTAGGAGATCCTACAGCCAAATATGAAGGCAGATTGTCTTTAAATCCTTTTGTGCATATTGATCCCTTGGGAACTATTTTGCTTCCTTTATTTACTTTTTTTTCTTTTGGTTTTGTCTTTGGTTATGCTAAACCTGTACCTTATAATCCAGAAAATTTAAAAGATAGAATAAAAGACTCAATTTTAATTGCTTTAGCTGGCCCAACAGTAAATCTTCTTTTGCTTATTCTTTTTTTATTTCTTTATAAGCAAAATATTGACCCCTTAATTAATCAAATCTCTCTTTATCTTGTAAGAACAAACCTTATTTTAGCTCTTTTTAATCTTTTACCTATACCACCGCTTGATGGTTCTAAGCTTTATCTTCTTTTTATGCCCCTAGAATCTTATATTTTATTAGAAACCTATGGCTTTGCTTTTTTAATTTTATTTTTAATTTTTTTTCAAAATTTCTTTTTTTACTTAATTAACAAAATTTTTCTTTTAATTATCTCTTTTTGATATAAAATTTTTAAATAAAGATGAAAATAAATTTTCTCCCCTTGATTTTAGGAATAATCATCTTTGCTTTTATATTTTTAGTTTTTATTTTTGATCTTCCTTCAAAAATTAATCTTATTCCTCCTAAGGGAAAAAACAATATAGAAAAAGAAAAAAATATTGACTATCAAAGAGTAGAAATAGGAGAAATTAAATATGCTTCTCTTAGCTATTTTTTGGAAAAAGAAAAACTAAACCCAGAAAAAATTAATATTAAGAAAAATGATATTGTCAGTCTTAATTTTAAATCTATAGATAAAGATTATCAGATTTTAATTGAAGGATATAATCTTTCTTCTAAAATTTCTCGTGGGGAAACAAAAACATTTCAATTTCAGGCTTTAAATTCAGGGATTTTTAATATCATCTGCCAAAATTGTAAAAACCAAAAAATAGGTGTTATAATAATAGAAAAATGAGTATCAGAAAAATATTTATTTTCTCGCTACTTTTTTCTCTTCTTTTTAATTTCTTCTTTTATTACTTTTTTGAAAGCAAAAAAGCTTTAGGACAAGGGGCTTATTGTCAACCTCTTCCTTATCTTAATTTTGGTGAGCCTTGGCCTGGTTCAGGACATTTATTAATGACATCATCTACTCCTAATGTTTTAATAAAATATTCAGGAAGCGGCCTTATAACTGGTACAGGTTCTTCTGGTCAGATTGCTTTTTGGACGGGTTCAGTTTCAATAGGAGGTAATAATAATCTTTTTTGGGACAATACTAATAAAAGATTAGGAATAAGTACAACTACTCCTCGAACATCTTTACATGTAGTTGGCAATGTTACTGCTGATGCATTTTTAGGAACAATCAATGCCGTCAATGTTTCTTCAGGACAATTTGGGGCCAATACTGGTGGAGGCAATTATTACTTTATGGGCAACGTCGGCATCGGGACGACGAATCCGGGGGCGAGTTTAGATGTAGCTGGTAATGCAAGAATTAGTGGTGATATCGATATTTCAGGTTCAAACAGATGGACAATTCATTCACCTGATGATGGAAGGACGAGTTTATACATAGCACCTTGGGGTGGTACAGGTTGGAATTGGGGAGCACAAACTCGGTTTGAGAATAATGGAAACGTTTATTTCAGCGGCAACGTCGGCATCGGGACGACGAATCCGACGGTTAAATTAGATGTAAGAGGTGTTTTAAGTGTTGGTTCATCAGGCGTTTGGAGTTCTGAAGACTTTATTGGTTTAGAGCCGAGCGGATCTTTTAATCGTATCATTTTCAACAATTTGCGTTTTTATGAGGGCGGTTACGGGGACGTTGTTACTATAAACGGTGGCAACGTCGGCATCGGGACGACGAATCCCACGGCAAAGTTACATATTCTTGAATCATCTTCTCCTGATGGTTTAATCATAGATTCTCCAGGTTGGCCAATTAGAAGATTTATTCAAAGAGGAGGAATAATTGTTGAAGCTTTTAGTAGTTATGATCCCAACCCGTTTTATTCTTTTAAGGATAAAATTATGAGAATAACAAAACCTACAATAGATTTTTTAGATTTTAATCCGTGGGGTAAAGCTGACCAGTGGAGTTTAAGAGTTTACGGTTGTATTTATATTCCTACACCAGGTAGTTACACTTTTTATTTAACAACTGATGATGGAGCGAGGTTTTGGTTAAACCAGTATATATTAGTTGATCAATGGAGAGATCAGGGTACTACTTATACCGTATCTTATAGCTTTCCTTCATCAGGATGGTATCCTATACGTATAGATCATTATGAAAATGGGGGTGGAGAAAGACTTTTGCTTGAATGGTCAGGCCCAGGAATTTCAAGAAGTATAATTTCATCTTACTATTTAGGTATATGTTGGCCCGATCTATTTTAAATCTTTAAACTAGATAATATTTAAATTTTTAAAGATCCCTTTTTTTCTTTAATTATCCTTTCAAATTGTTTTCTTTCAATTACCTCTTTTTTAATTAAAATCTTAGCAACTTTTTCTAATTTATCTTTTTTGAAAGCCAAGACTTTTAAAGCTCTTTCTAATGCCTGATTAATAATATTTCTTACTTCTTCATCAATAAGCTCTGCAGTTTTTTCAGAATATTCTTTTTCAAAATAAAATTCTTTAGGAATCTTAGAAAAAGAAATAGGACCTAATTTTTCTGACATACCAAATTTTAAAACAAGTTGTTTAGCTAAATCAGTAGCAATTTCAAGATCATTACTGGCACCAGTAGTTATATCTTGAAAAATCAATTTTTCAGCAGCATAACCACCTAAAATTGAAGCCAATTCATCTAAAAATTCTTTTTTGAAATAAAAGCTTCTTTCTTCGAGAGGTGTTTTTAAAGTATAACCACCTGCTCTTCCTCGAGAAATTATAGATATTTTTTGAACAGGGTTGGAATAAGGAAGATAGTGGGCAACAATAGCATGACCAGCTTCATGATAAGCAGCAATTTCTTTCTCTTTTTTCGAATAAACCTTAGTTTTTCTTTCTGGTCCTAACAAAACTTTTTCAATGGAATCTAAAAGATCTTCTTGTTCAATAAATTCTTTGTTTCTTCTGGCGGCTAAAATTGCTGCTTCATTACATAAATTAGCTAAATCTGCTCCTGAAAAACCCGAAGTTAATTCAGCTATTTGTTTTAAATTAACCTTGCCAACCTTTTTATCTCTTAAATGAATTTTTAAAATTTCTTCTCGAGCTTTAATATCGGGTAAATCTAAAACAATTTTTCTATCAAATCTTCCTGGACGAAGTAAGGCTGGATCCAAAACATCAGGTCTGTTAGTTGCTGCTAAAACAACAATCCGTGTTCCTTTTTCAAAACCATCCATTTCTACTAAAATTTGATTTAATGTTTGTTCTCTTTCTTCATGACCTCCAGTAATTCCAAATCCCCTTACTTTACCAATAGCATCAATTTCATCAATAAAGAGAATCGCCGGTTGATTTCTTTTAGCAACAGCAAAGGCATCACGGACTCTACTTGCGCCCACCCCGACAAACATTTCAACAAATTCAGAGCCAGAAATATAAAAGAAAGGAACACCTGCTTCTGCGGCCACACTTCTAGCTAACATTGTTTTACCGCTTCCTGGTGGTCCAACAAGTAAAACACCTTTGGGAATTTTAGCACCAATTTTTAAAAATTTGTCTGGATTTTTCAAAAATTCAACAACTTCCATCAATTCTTGCTTAGCTTCTTCTAAATTAGCAACATCTTTAAAAGTAATTCGATTAGAGTCATCAGGATTGTAAACTTTAATGCCAGATCTACCAAAGCTAAATATTTGCGATGTCCCTCTTTGAGTTTGTTTAAACATTTGCCATATAAACCAAATAATTATAGCTATAGGAAGAACATTCAAAATAAAAGAAAGAAAAAACTGCACTAAAGAAACCTCAGGTTTTTTATTTATCTTAATATTTAAATAATCATTTTTAGGTATCTTTTCTTTTTCAAAAATTTCCCAAAGACTAGAATCAGGATCTTTAGAGGTTCTAAAAATTTTTCCATCTTTGGTAAGAAACAAAATATTTGAGTCAGATTCAATATTTATTTCTTTTACCTCGCCTTTTTTAACTTTGTCTAGAAAATTAACAAAAGCAATTTCTTGTTCTTCTTTTAGTTTCTTTTCGCCAATAAAAAGAATAAGAAAGAAAAAAAGGAAAGAAAGAAATAAAACAAAATATTTCAGTTTTTCACCTTTGAGCATTTAAGGGTTTTAAAACAAGATGTCTCTCTTTAGGGTTAAGTGTTTCAATAAGAAAATGATATTTGTTTTCTAGTTCTAATCCTTCTAAATTTTGAAAAACAAAGCCTTGAACTGAACCATATTCTCCTACCTTGACCTCAGCTACACCAAAAACATTATTCTTTTCTTTTAAGACCGCCTCAACTTTATTTCCCTCTTTATAAAATTCATTTATCACTACCCAGGGGTCAGGTTTTAGATCTCTTAAAGAAAAATTCACTTTATCTTGCTTTATTTGTATAATTTTAGCTTTAATAATTTCACCTACATGAAAATTATTGTTTAAATCTTTAGCTAATTCACTAGGAATCTCCATTATATGAATTAAACCATCCATAGCAGGATTTTCGTTAAATCTGACAAAAATTCCAAAAGGACTTAAACCGACTACTTTTACATTCATAATTTGTCCAACCTGAAGTTGAGAAATAACCTTTTGATAAATTTCCTCTTTTGTTAATTTTTCGGAAAGTACTAATTTATTTTTTTGTGGATCAGCAAGCCAAATTCTGCATTTTATCTTTTGGCCAACAAATTTTTTAAGATGTTCTAAAATAGCCTCTTTATTATTATTTACCCGTGGGTAATATTCTGGAGAAAGTTGGGAAACAGGTATAAAACCCTGAATTCCTTCGACTTCAACAATCAAACCGCCTCTGTTAGCTTCTTTAACTTCAAGTTCTAAAACAGTTTTATTTTGTTGATATTCCAATATCCTTTGCCATTTATTAATTTGAATAGTATCTTGAAGTAAAATTTCATAATTTCCGTATCCATCATTTAAACCAACAATTCTTACTCCTACTCTATCGCCAACTTTTATTTTTTTAGCTATTTCTTCGCATTCTTTATAAAATATTCCATAAAGTCTTCCTGTTCCAAAAGGACTTAAATCAACAAATAACTCTCCTTTCTTTTTGCTAATTACTACTCCTTCCAAAATACTTCCAATCTTTAAATTCTTAAATCTTATTTTTAATATTTGATTTTTTTGAATTTCTGCTGTCATTTTTGCTAATTAATATTTTACCTTAAATTTTGTGATAAAATAAAAATATGAATATTAAAAAGGAAAATATTGGTACTATTTTAGAGTTTAATAGTACAAGTTTTTTGCTTGATCCTAAAGACCTAAAAGCTAAAGAAAATTATACAATAATTTTTTCTAAACTTATTAAAGAAAAAAATTTTGATAAAATTTTTGCTTCTCCTGGGGAATATAATGTTGGTAAGGTTTTTATTTATTCTTTCTTAAACGAAAAAGATAATTTAACTTATCTTTTTGAAACAGAAGAGGGCTTTTTGCTTTTTTCCAATTCTTTAGTTTCAGAAGAAAATGTTAAAAAAATAAAAGAAATTACCCAAAAAATTGAAGCCTTATGTTTTTTAGAAAAATTTAATTTTGATGAGATTTTAAAAAAATTTAACATTGATGTTTTAGTTACCTCGCTAAACTTGAATTTACCTAATTTTTCTAAAAACAAAGGAAAAAGTTTTAAAATAAATTTAAAAAGGTCGGAAAAACAAATTTACATTTTAGATTAAATGCTTAAAAGATTTAAACCACTTCTTTTCACCTTAGGAGTTATGACTCTTCTTCTTTTTTTCTGGTGGTTTAGCGGAGGTTCACTTGTTTACGGTCTTAAAAAAGAACCATCTCCTTCAGTTCAAGCCACTGCTTTTATTTTAAGAAACTTTCAAGCAGGTATTGCTTTTATCTTTAATTCTTTATCAAATCTTCTAGGTAGGTAATGAAAAATTTAAAAATAATAGCTCAAGAAATAACTTCGGAACTTAAGAGAGCATATTTAGATTATGCTCTTTCGGTTATTATTTCTCGTGCCTTACCTGATGCTCGAGATGGTTTGAAGCCAGTTCAAAGAAGAATTTTATATGTGATGAAAGAATTGGGTCTTTGGCCTAATGAAAAATTTACTAAATGTGCTAATGTTGTAGGAACAACTATTGCTCGATATCATCCTCACGGAGATCAAGCAGTTTATGATGCTTTAGTAAGAATGGCTCAAGATTTTTCTTTAAGATATCCCCTTTTGATAGGTCAAGGTAATTTTGGTTCTATTGATGGTGATCCGCCGGCTGCTTATAGATATACAGAGACAAAACTTTCTCCTTTTGCTGTCGAAATGCTTGCGGATATCGATAGAAATACTGTTGATTTTAGACCAAACTATGATAATACAAGAGAAGAACCTGTTGTTTTGCCAGCTAAAATACCTAATTTAATTGTTAATGGCTCTATGGGAATTGCCGTAGGTATGGCGACAAATATTCCTCCTCATAATTTATGTGAAGTAATGCAGGCTATTAAAGAATTTATTAAAAAAGAAGATATAACCCTTAAAGAACTTCTCGAAATAATTAAAGGACCAGATTTTCCTACAGGAGGTATTGTTTATGCTGGAGAAAAATTAGAAAAAGCCTATAATGAAGGAAGGGGAGGAATTATTATTAGAGGAGAAATAGAAACTGAAGAAACTAAAAGAGGAAAAGAATTTTTAGTGATTAAATCAACACCGTGGCAAACAAGCAAAGCAGAACTTGTCAAAGAAATAGCTAACTTGGCTTTAGAAAAAATTATTCCAGAAATTAAAGATGTAAGAGATGAATCTAATAAGGAAGGAATTAGAGTAGTGATTGAGCTTAAACCAGAAGCAGATATAGAAAAAGTAAAAAAAGAATTATACAAGCTAACTTCTCTTCAAAAAACTTTTTATTTTAACTTTATCGCCCTAGAAAATGGTATTCAACCTAAAACTTTTAATTTAAAAGAACTTCTTCTTACATGGATAAATCACCGAAGAGAAGTTATTAGAAGAAGAACAAAGTTTGATTTAGAAAAAAATAGAGAAAGAGTTCATCTTTTAGAGGGCTTTGATAAAGCTTTAGAAAATTTAGATAAAGTTATCGAAACAATCAAAAAATCTAAAGATAAAAAGGAAGCTTTAGAAAATTTAATGAAAAAATTTAAACTTTCTGAAAAACAAGCTGATGCAATTTTAGAAATGCCCCTTCGTACTTTAACGCAAATGGAAAGACATAAAATCCTCGAAGAACTTAAAGAAAGAAAAAGCCTTATTCAGGAATTAGAACTTATTTTAAAAAGTCCTAAAAAAATTGATGAGATAATTATTCAAGAAGCCAATGAGATAATAAAGAAATATAAATCAGAAAGAATAACAAAAATTGTTTATGAAGAAATTAAAGAAGAAAAGAAAGTTATTGAAGAAAAAAATTTTTTTCTTTTTGTTTCTGATAAAAATCAGATTTTTACCTTCGAAGAAAGAAGGTTAGATATTAATAAACTTATCAAAAACAAAATCTTTCCTCAAAAAGTTTTTCTTTTAAATACTAAAGATAAAATTTTAATAGCAACAAAAAAAGGAAAATTTTATTTTGTTAATGCCTATGAATTATATCAAAAAGATCAAAAATATTTAGAATCTTTTATTTCTTTAGAAAATGGCGATAAAATAATTTCGTTTTTCCCTTTAAGGTCTAAATATTTAGTTTTGTTTACTAAAAAGGGTTTAATTAAAAAGTTAAAAACAGAAGAAGTTTTTTCTCAAAGAAAAACCGGAATTTTAGGAATAAAACTTGAAGTTAATAATGAGCTAGTTTCTGTTTTTGAAATTAAAGGTAGCGAAGAAATTTTTGTTATAACTTCAGAAGGTAATATTTTAATTTTTAAAGACAATTTACCTATTCAAAAGAGACAAGCTAAAGGAGTAAAGGGTGTTAAAGGAGAAGTTGTTTTTAGTGGAGTTAAAGAAGGAGAAAAACTTATTTTATTTTTTAGTAAAGGTTTTGTTAAATTTTTTGAAATAAAAGATATAAAAACAAAACAAAGAGGAGGAAAAGGTTTTTCTATTTTCGAAAAAGATAAATATGGTTCTCTTATTTTTGCAAAGGTTATAAAAGAAGAAAAAGAAATTATTTTAAACGACGAAACAATAAAGAAAATAAGTTTAAAAGAAATTCCTCTTGTTAAAAGAAATAATGCTCCTAAAAAAATTCAAGGTATTAACGAAATTAAATCTGTTTTTCTTTTTTGATGTTTACCAGGCCTGGAGAAATTGTTAAATATTTAAGAGATAAAAAGTATATTGCTGCTAATATGAACGGAGCAGATTTTGGCTGTGGAAGTGGCTATTTTTCTATTCTTTTAGCTCAAGGTGTTTTACCTTCAGGGACAATTTATGCTATAGATATTTTAGAAGATGAATTAAAATCAGCTCAGGAATTTGTTAATAATTTAGGAATAAAAAATATAAGATTTTTAAGACAAGATTTAGAAAAAAATTCTGGTTTAGCTAATAATCAAGTTGATTTTGTTTTTATTTCTCAAGTTTTATATCAATCGATAGAACCTCAAAAAATAATTAAAGAAGCCTTTAGGGTTCTTAAAAACGGGGGTTTTTTAATAGTTTATGAACCACAAGCTTCTAATTTTTTATTTCAAGGACAAAAAGTTCATTTACAAGAAGAAATTGAAAAAATTTGTAGCGAAATAGGTTTTAAAATATTAGAAAGAAAAGAGTTTTTAGTTTTTTATCTTTTAATTTTTCAAAAATGAGATTTGATTTAGAAGAAATAAAAAATAAAATTTTGACCGATATTAGAATTCAACTTATTTTACTTATTTTACTTACTCTTTTTACGGGCTATATTTTTTTAAAACCTAAAAAACCAGAGAAACCTAAAACTTGTTTTAATGCTGCTTTAAAAATTTGGGCTCCTTTTGATAGAGACGATTTTATGAGTTTCCTTTCTCCTTTTGCTTCTAAGTACTGTTTGAGGATAGATTATGAAAAAATAAGTTTTGATGATTTAGAAAAAAAATTTATTTATTCTTTAGCAGAAAATAATTCTCCTGACATTATTTATGCCCCCAATTTTTTTGTTTTTAGAAATAAAAAGTATTTAGAAGAAAACTGGATTAAAGAATTAAATTTATCCAAAAAATTTTTTAAAGAAGAAATCGATTCTTTTGGTCTTCCTCTTAATATTGATTCCCTTCTTTTTATTTATAATAAAAAAATTTTTCAGTTTTTAAATTATAATCCTCCTCAAACATTAGATGAGCTTAATGAAATTTTGAAAGATTTTAAAAATAGAGGCTATAAAGATATTTATTTAGTTTCTTTAGGAACAAAAGAAATTAAAAATAAAAAAGAAATCATTTTAGTTTTAAAATCCTTAAAAAATTTTTCTCTCGAAGAAGCTATAGATACTTACTATAGTTATAGTAATGAAAGTTCTCCCCATTTTACTTTAGCCAGGAATTTAGGGAAAGATGAAATAAGTCTTTTTTCTTCAATGAAATCAGCTTCCGCTTTTGTTTTTTATGAAGACCTTAAAGAAATTCTTAAATTAAATCCAAAGATAAGTTATGGAATTTCTTCTAATCCTATAGAAACCTTTCCCCCTTCATCTAAAAATTTTGTTAAAGTGTTTTATTTTGTTTTACCTAAAGCTTCTCAAAAAAAAGAAATTTCTCTTTATTTTTTTAAATGGCTTTTGAATGAAAAAAACTTTAAAGATTTTATAGATAAATTTGACCTTATACCTAATTTTCCTGTAGAAAATTTATCTGAAGAAAAAGAAGCTTTTATTAAGGGAGCAAGTTTTGGTTCCTCTTATTTAGAAATTATTTCTCAAGAAAACTATTTTGAATTTGAAAAAATTTTAAATACATGGGAAAATAATAAAGAAGAAGGACGAAGAGCCTTATACTTACTGAAATTAGAATTTTAATGAAAAAAATTTTATTAATTTTATTTCTTTTTTTACTTTTTCTCCCATCTCATCTTTCTTTTCTTCAAGAAAAAAATGATTTTTCTCAAGGAATTGTTTATTGTAGAAGCGACCCATGCAGTATAGAAGATATTTTTTTAAATATTAGAAGACTACTTTCTTTTGCTGTTTTTATCGGTTTTTGGTTTTCTGTTTTGGTTTCTGTTATTGGTTCTTTTTTATGGATGTTTGGTGGGCCAAGACCTGATTTAGAAAAAAGAGGGAAAGATATGATTAAAACCTCAATTTTAGGATATATACTTCTTTTAAGCATAGGAGTAATTTTTGATTTTGTTTTAGAATTTTTCGGTCCTAAATTAAAATATTAAGCATAATGAAAAAAATAATCCTTTTATTTTTACTCGTCATTTTTATAACAAAAATTACTTTTTCAATAGATACCTTACCTCCTGGAATTCAAGATCCTAATGTAGGCATTTACCAAGACCCTTTTTATTCTCTTTTAAATTTTTTAAAGGAACCTATTTATTCTAGTTTAAGATGTGGGGGAGGAGCTAGATCTGCCACTGAGCAAATTTTTAAATGTATTTTTGATATTCTAGATCTTCTTAAAACCTTTTCTTTAATTTTAATGGTGATTGCCTTTTTTGGAGCAGCCATTTATCTTATAACCACACCTTTTTTTGGTTTAAAAAATGTTGCCACAGCCTGGAAAATACTTACTTGGACTCCTGTCGGTATAGTTATTATTTTATTAGGAGATTTAATTAAAAATCAAATAGAAAGAATAATTTTTGGACCATGAAAAAATTTTTACTACTCTTTATCTTTTTAATTTTAATTTTTAATTTTAGTTTTGCTCAAGTAGAGATAGAAAAACCCGGGGAAGTTGTTGTTACTTGGACAGAAACAACAGTAAATCCATGTCCTCCAGGTATATTTGGTAAAAACCCATGCGAGTTCGTTTCTTTAATGGAATTTATTCAAAGAGTATGGAATTTTATTTTATATTTAGCGCCCTTTTCTTTAACAGCGCTTATTATTATAGGTGGTTTTTGGTTTTTACTTATAACCTTTAAGCCAGAAGCAAGAGATATTGGTTGGAGATATATTAAAAATGCAGTTGTTGGTTATATTGTTTTACTTATTATTTCTGGAGTTTTTACTTTAATTAGATTTATTTTTGGGGGTCCAAGTTTTTAACATTTTTTTGTTTTTTTATTCTTAGATTTGTTAAAATTTAAAAATAAAAAGGTCGTAAATTTTTTATAAATTTTTAAAAATGCAAAAATTAAATAAATTAATAATAGGCCTTGTTTCTTTTTTACTACTTCTTTTTACCTTTTATCCGGTTTATGCTCAAAATGGCGGACCTATACAAACAATCCCTATTATATCGGAATGTTTAAGCCAGAGCACCCTTATTGATAAAATATTATGTGTAGTACAAAAAGTTTTTTATATATTAGGATTTGTGGCTTTAGCTATAAGTGTTTTTGAAATATTTAGAGCCGCTTTGACTTTTATAACGGCCGGAGAAAAAGCGGAAGAAGTTGGTAAAGCTAGAAGTAAAATTGTTTTTGCCATTGTAGGTTTAGTAGTAGCCCTACTTTCTTTTGCTATTGCTTGGTTTGTTAAACAATTTCTTGAATCATTAAGTTAATAAAAAATTTATTTAATGTTTGAACTCTTAGCTCAAGTAGTCACCAATACTTTTCCTGAACTTCCCCCTATTTTATGTAAAGACATTAGTTTTTTAGATTGCGTTTTTTCTCTTTTCAATAAAACCTTATCAATTGTGAGTGTTTTAGCTGTAGCTTTTGCTTCTTTGATATTTGCTTCGGCAGGTTTTCTTTATATGTCAAAACCAGAAAAATCAAGCGAAATTCATAAGAGAATTTTATGGGGAACTGTTGGTCTTGTGGTAGCTCTTCTTTCTTATGCTATTGTTTTAGTTATTACTAGATTAATTTCCTTTAATTCTTTTTTTGTTTTTGCTCAAGAATTCCCTTCTTATTCTCCTCCAAGAGAAATAAATTGTGGTGGTATTAAAATTTCTTCTGTTTTTGAAAATTCTACTCTTCCTGAAAATGCTTGGTTAACTTGTTTTTTTTATCTTATTTATTTAGCCTTAAGTCTTCTTTATAAAGCTGCCTTTTTGGCAACTGCTTTAATGCTTATTTGGACAGGTTTTAATTATATGTTTAAACCAGAGAAATCATCAGAAATTCATAAAAATTTTATTTATATTGCCATAGGAATTTTAATTTCTTTTTTATCTTTTACTATTGTAAAGCTTATTGAAAGATTTTTCTTTAGCTTAAAATAAAAATGGAACTTATTCATCCAGAAGTATTAAAGGTTTTTACAAATTTTTTTAAATTAGTTTTTACTTTTATTTTATTTTTACTTGTTTTTCTTCTTATTTATTTTGGTTTGAGATATATTTTAGGAGGTAAAAAGGGGGCAGAAGAATTTCATTCAAGAATAATACCATTAATAATAGGAATAATAGTTATTTTTCTTTCTTTAACGATACCTAATTTAATAAGAAGTTTTTTTAAATGATATAATAAAAACAAATTGGGCAGGTGGCGGAACGGGAAGACGCACAAGGCTTAGGACCTTGTGGCCGAAAGGCCGTGAGGGTTCGAATCCCTCCCTGCCCAAAGGCCCCCATCGTCTAAAGGTTAGGACACCAGCTTCTCAGGCTGGAAATACCGGTTCGAATCCGGTTGGGGGCAATGGAGGGGTGGCAGAATTGGCTAATGCGCCGGTCTTGAAAACCGGTGGCCTTTGTGGCCTTGTGGGTTCGAGTCCCACCCCCTCCGCTTTTAAAGTTTTAAAAATTTTTTTATTCTTATTTTGAATTTGTAATAAAAAACGAAAATAATAATAAAGAAAGCAAAAATTGTCTTGCCAATAAAATCTAAAATCTCTGAAAACTTATTCATTTTTTTCAATTATAATAGGATTAGGTTCATAAAATTTGCTTCCTATAATGAATCCCATCCCAAAACTGAAGAAAGAAATAAGAATTATAAAAAGAAAAAGCTGAACCCTTTTATTTTGAAACAATTTTTTAAAAGTTTCCATGATTCAAGAAAATAGACTTCTTATAATTACTCTTATTTTACTAAATTTTATGATAATTTCTTTAACAGCTCTCTTTTCTTTAGGTAAGTTTGATCTTTTCTTTAAACAGGTTTTTTTCTGGCTTATAGGTTTTTTTTTCTTTTTTTCTTTTAAGTTTATTGATTATAAAATAATTTTTGATAGGTTTTATTTTTATCTTTTAACAGCTCTTAGTTTTTTTCTTCTTGTCTTAGTTCTTTTTACTTCACGAGCTATAAAAAGTTGGTTTACTTTAGGACCATTTTATTTTCAACCCTCTGAATTTGCTAAAATATCTTTTTTTCTTTTTTTATCTTACTATCTTTCTTACTATCTTTCTAAATTAAAAAACTTGCTTTATCTTTTTCTTTCTTTTTCTCTTCTTCTTCCTTATCTTTTTTTGATTTATCTTCAACCAGATGTGGGTATGGCTTTTCTTTATTTTCTTGTTTGGTTTTTTTCTGTTTTATTTTTTCTTCCTAGAAAAACTTTAATAATTATTTTAGTTTCTTTTTTTATTTGTTTTCTTTTGCTTTATTTTTTTGTTTTAAAAGAATATCAAAAAGAAAGAATACTTTCTTTTATTTTTTCTGGCAAAAATCTTTTAAACACTGAATATAACTTAAGACAGATAAGAATTATTTTAGGGGCAACTAATTTTTTTGGTTTAGGAATAGGAAATTCTGAAATTGGAAAATATGGCTACTTACCTTCAGCAAGTACTGATTTTATTTTAACTTTTATAATTGAAGAGAGGGGTTACTTTGGTTTTCTTATTTATTTTTTTCTGATGTTTCTTTTAATAAGAGAAATCTATAAAACCTACTTTTTTTCTAAAGATATAAATATTAAAAACTTTACTTATTTAGTTATTATTTATTTTTTAGTTAAATTTATTTTAACAACGCTTATAAATTTTGGTATGTTTCCTATTATTGGACTTCCTTTGCCCTTTCTTTCTTATGGAGGTTCTCATTTAATTTTTGATCTATGGCTTTTAGGCATTTTAAATTCTTTTGAAGAAAAAAGAAAATGAAAAAGGCTGTTTTTATTACTGGACCAACTTCTTCAGGAAAATCAGAATTAGCTGTTTATTTGGCTAAAAAATTTAACGGTGAAGTTATTAATGCTGATTCTAGACAAGTTTATAAATTTTTAGATTACGGAAGCGGAAAGGTTACTTCTAAAGAAATGAAAGGAATAAATCATCATCTTTTTTCTATAGCTTCGCCTAAAAAAAATTACTTTTTGGCTAGATGGCTTAAAGATGCTTATAAGGCTTTGAATAAAATAATAAAAAAAAGAAAACTACCTATTTTTTGTGGAGGAACTATTTTGTATTTAAAAGCCTTAAAAGAAGGATGGATACTACCATCAGTAAAGCCTGATTATAGATTAAGAAGAAAATTAGAAAAATTAAGTAAAGAAGAACTTATAGAAAAAATAAAAGAAATTAACCCTTCAGCCCTTGAAAATATAGATTTGAATAATAAAAGAAGATTAATTAGGAGACTAGAAATTATTAGACAGCTAGGAAAAATAGAGCCTATAAAAAAGAATCCTCAGGTGAATCTTCTTATTTTAGCTATTTCTCTTCCTTGGGAAGAATTAGAAAAAAGAATAAAAGAAAGACTTGAAAAAAGAATACCTTTTATTATTAAAGAAATTAAAAAATTAAGAAAAATAGGCCTTTCTTTTAAAAGAATTATCTCTTTTGGTTTAGAATATGAGTGGTTTGGTAAATTTGTTTTAGGAGAAATAAGTTTAAAAGAAGCTACAGAGGGCTGCCTTAAGGAAACCAGAAAATTCGCAAAAAAACAAATAAGAGAACTTAAAAAAATAAATGAAGTCACTTGGATTAAAGAAAAAATAGAAGCAGAAGAAAAAATAGACAGATTTTTATTAACATAGTTTTTAAAAATTTTAAGCCTTTTCTATAAAATTATAATCAATGAAAGTTTTAATGATAGGTTGGGAATTGCCGCCCTTCAATAGCGGCGGATTAGGTGTTGCCTGTTTTTATTTAGCTAAAGAACTTTCAAAAAAAATTGATCTTACTTTTTTTCTTCCCTTTAAGCTTCCTTTTGCTTCTCTTCCTTTTAAAATTCTTTTTGCTTCAGAGAGATATTTTAAGACTAAGGGTTATTATGAAAAATTTTCTTTTCCTTTAGATAAGGATTTACTTTCACTTGTTTTTTCTTATGGAGAAAAAATTTTGGCTGTTTATAATGAAAAACCAGATTTAATTCATGGACATGATTGGTTTTCTGCTCCAGCAACAATTTTCTTAAGAGATTATTTTCAGGTTCGTGCTTTAATTCATGTGCACTCTACAGAAATAGAAAGAACAGGAAATAATCCTAATCCTATTATTTTTAAAATAGAAAAAGAATATTTTAAAAAAGCTGATTACCTTTTAGCCGTAGGAGAATTTACTAAAAATGTTTTAATCAATGTTTATGAGATTCCTCAAGAAAAAGTTTTTGTTTTGCCTAACGGTTTCGAATGGGGAGAGAAAGAAAAAAATTTACCCTTTTATATTAAATACCTAAAAGAAAAAGATTGGAAAATTGTTCTTTTTGTTGGAAGGTTGGTTCTTCAAAAAGGTCCAGATTATTTTCTTCATACCCTGCCATTAGTTAAAAAATTTATCCCTAAAGTTAAATATGTAATCGTTGGTTCTGGAGATATGTTTCTTGATTTAGTGAAAATAGCAAAAAATTATCAAGCTGAAGAAAATGTTCTTTTCACAAATTTTTTAAGAGATAAAGATCTTTGGGGAGTTTATAGTTTAGCTGACGTTTTGGTGGTTCCCTCAGTAGCTGACCCCTTTGGTTTGGTTCCTTTAGAAGGAATTAATTTTTATTTACCTGTCATCGCTTCCTATCAAACAGGTGTAAGTTACTATCTTCATCATATGATGAAATTTAATTTTTGGGATGTAAGAGAAATGGCTAATAAAATTGTAGGTCTTTTAAAATACAAAAGCTTGAAAAAGGAATATACTAAAAATCTTTTTTATGAAGCTAAAACCAAATTTGATTGGAGAAAATCAGCAGAAGAGCTCTTGAGCTTTTATAGTAAAATTTTAATTAAATAAATGCCTTCAGTTGTTTTTTATTTTAAGGTTCATCAGCCAAGAAGACTTCGTCATTATACTGTTTTTGATATTGGCGAAAATAAAAATTATTTTGATGAAGAAAAAAACTTCTTTTATCTAGAAAGGATTGTTAAAAAATGCTATTTGCCTACACTAAATATTATGCTTGATCTTATAAAAAAAACTAAAAATAGATTTAAATTTTCTTTAGGAATAACAGGTATTTTGCTTGAAAATTTGAAAAAACATTTTCCTGAAATTATTAAACTTCTTCAAAAATTAGCCCAAACAGGATGTGTAGAATTTATAGGAGAAAACTATTATCATTCTCTTTCTTGTCTTTATTCTTTAAAAGAATTTAAAGAACAAGTTACTAAGCATCGAAAATTAATAAAAAATCTTTTTAATCAAGAACCATTAGTTTTTGCTAATACCGAGCTTATTTATTTTGATGATTTAGCTCCTATAGTGAAAAGTTTAGGTTTTCAGGCTATACTTACAGAAGGAGTTCCATGGATTTTATCTTGGCGATCTCCCGCCTTTTTATATGAAGATCCGGAGAAAAATATTATTCTTCTCTTAAGGCATTTTAAACTTTCCGATGATGTAAGTTTTAGATTTTCTGCTAAGTGGTGGGAGGAGTGGCCACTTACCGCAGATAAATTTGCTAGTTGGTTAAATTCTTTTAATGGCAATGGTGAGGTAATTAATCTTTTTATGGATTTTGAAACCTTTGGAGAACATCAATGGTCGGAAACCGGTATTTTTGAATTTTTGAAATCTTTACCCTTTGAGGTTTTAAAATTTAAAGATTTAGAATTTTCTCTTCCAAGCGAAGTTATCAAAAAATATCCCGTAAGAGATATATTTTCTTCTAAAACGCCTCTTACTTGGGCTGATACCGAAAGAGATCTTAGTGCTTGGTTAGGAAACGAAATGCAAAAAGAATGTATAGAAATTCTTTATTCCTTAGAAAATCAAATACCCTTTCATCTTAAAGAAATATGGAGGAATTTTCAAACAGCAGATCATTTTTATTATATGTGTACTAAATGGTTTGCTGATGGAGATGTCCATAAATATTTTAGTCCTTATGAAACTCCTTACGATGCTTATTTAAATTTCAGAAATGTTTTAGAAGACTTAAAATTAAGAATCAACGAATCAAATGTCAAAATATATTTTCGAAGTTAGTTGGGAAGTAGCCAATAAGGTGGGTGGGATATATACTGTACTTTCCAGTAAAGCAAAGTACGTAAAAAAGAAATATGGAGATTTTTATTATTTAATTGGTCCTTATTTAGGAGCAAAAAATGAATCGGAATTTCATTTTTTAAAGCCGCCAGAAATTTTTGAAACGATAATAAATAGTTTATATACTAAAGGGATTGTGGTTTATTATGGAGAATGGTTAATTGAAGGCAGACCTAAGACTTTTTTGATAGATTGTAGCAAATATTTAGCTCAAGTTAATTATTTAAAGTATGAACTTTGGGTTAAATTTCAAATAGATTCTCTAAGAACTCATGATGATTATAATTATCCCTTAGCCTGGTCAAGAGCAGTAAGTGATTTTATTGAAGAATTAAGTAAGAAAGAAGAATTTAAATATTCTATTTTTCATTTTCATGAATGGCTTTCTGGTTTTTCTCTTCTTTTTTCTTTAGATTTTCCAATTATAAAAATTTTTATGACTCATGCTACTGTTTTGGGGAGAACCCTTTCTTCTTTAAATTTTGATCTTTGGGAAAGAATAAAAGAAATTGATTCTCTGGGTAAAGCCTATGAATATGGTGTTGAAGCTAAGCATATGGTAGAAAAAAGAGCAACAGAAAAAGCAGATTATTTTGTTACTGTGAGCCAAATAGTTAAAGAAGAAGCGGAAAATATTTTAGGAAGAAACGTTGATTTTATTTTGCCTAATGGTTTTGATCTTTCACGTTTTCCCACTTTTGAAGAAATTTCTAACCAGCATCGAAAAAATAAAAATGTGATTTTAGAATTTTTGCTTTATCTTTTTACTCCTTACTATAGAAGTCATTGTTCTATAGAAAATTCACTTATTTTTTTTACCAGTGGAAGAAAAGAAATAATTAATAAAGGTTTTGATGTAATTATTAAATCTTTAGGTCTTTTAAACAAGAGATTAAAAGAAGAAAATGTTAACAAAAGTGTTTTCTTTTTCTTTTTTGTTCCTGATGAAATTAAAGATATTAATCATGAGATTTTAAATAATCTTATTGTTTATAAGAGTTTAGAAGAGTATTTTGAAAGCATTAAGAATGAAATTAATTCCAAAATTTTACATTATCTTTTACATAAAAACCACAACCTCACTTTAGAACATCTTTTTTCTTCGGAGGCTATTTTAGAAATTCAAAGAATTTTAAACCAAATTAAAACCCTTAAAGAAGCACCTTTTTCAACACACATTTTGTCTGAAAATAACGAATTCATAAAGCTTTTTAAACAAGAAGGTCTTTTAAATAAAGAAGATGATAAAGTGAAAGTTCTTCTCTATCCGATCTATTTAAATCCTGCTGATGGTTTTTTGAATCTTAATTATTATGAAGCTATTAATGGTTGTCATTTAGGTGTTTTTCCTTCTTATTATGAACCATGGGGTTATACTCCTCTTGAAACTTTAGCCGCCGGAGTAATGACTATTACGAGCGATTTGACAGGTTTTGCTAATTATTTAGAAGAAAAAAGACTTATAAAAAAAGATTTTCCGGGTATATGGATTTTAAAAAGAAAAGGAAAAAAAAGTGAGGAGGTAATTCAAGATTTAGCTGAAATCATGATAGAAATAGTTAAAATGAAAAGAATTGAGAGAATACAAAATAAATATGAAGCTAAAGTTTTAGCTTCTCATTTTGATTGGGAGGAAATGATAAAGCACTATTTTGAAATGTATGATAAAATTATAAATAAAATTTAATGAGAGTTAATTTTTTAGAACTTAATTTTTCTTCGAATAGTTTAAGTGAAAAATTTTTCTTAAAAAAGAACAATTTTTGGTTTATTTTTTCTAAAGAAAAGAGTAGATTTTTCGGAGGATTTTATTTAAAAGAAAAACCACTAAGATTTATTGATGAGATAAAACTTTCTTCTAAAATAAGAGAAATAAATGTTGTTAGTCCATGTGAAGTTTTTTTAGAGACAGATAACAATCAGTTTTATTTTTCTTTAAAAGAAAAAAATTCATTAGAGATTAGAAGTTTAAAATTTGAAGAATTTTCTCTTTCCTTTGATAGCAATTTTATTTTTAATGCCAATCCCTTTTTAAGACAAATAAAATTTGAAAAATTAAATTCTAATACCTTTCATTTTGAATTCTATTTTGAAAATAAAAAAATTTTAGATGTCTTAATTGATTCGGCTAGTTTCATAGAATTTGAAAATAAGTGGTATGAAAAAGAAATGGAATTTGATAAGAAAAGAAATTCTTCTATTTTTAAATGGTGGGTTTTAGGTGATTTAAAAACAAAATCTAATTTTTTACAAATAAAAATTTTGGAAGAAAAATTTTGTGAATCTCCTAAACCTTTTAGTTTTTCGGATAATATTTATTTAAATTTTTTTATTTCTCGTTTTAATAATCTTGTTTTAGAAAATTATTTTCCTGCAGGTTTTCCTTGGTTTTTCGAAAATTGGTTTAGAGATGAACTTCTTTCTTTGTATTTTTTAAAAAAATTTTTAAATCAAAAAAAATTTATTTATAAATATTTCTTTAACTTAGAAGAAATATGGAAATTAAATAAACCCCAAGGAAATGTTGCTGCTGATACCTTACTTCTTATTTTTCTTAATCTTTCTGAAGAAGATTTTGAATATTATTTTAATTTAATAGCAAAATTTTTAAGTTTTTGGGAAAAAGAGTTTTTAAAAGAAAGTGAATTAAATCTTCCTCCTCAATCTACCTGGATGGATACTCTTTATAGAAAAGAAGCTTTAGAAATATATGCTCTTTATCTTAAAGTTCTTGAAAGATTAGGGAAAAAAGAAAAAAAATATTTTCAAAAATATAATTTTTATTTAAAGCTTTTAAAAGAAAAAATAAAAAATCATAATG
>Ga0101941_1000539_pt1 | contig 59382 bp, 40 predicted proteins | sample DewCreD2012metaG_3_FD_75242 | JGI IMG/M metagenome (GOLD analysis project Ga0101941, IMG submission 75242) | Hot spring sediment bacterial and archeal communities from British Columbia, Canada, to study Microbial Dark Matter (Phase II) - Dewar... ... | reverse complement strand
AGGGCAGGCGTATCTGCGCGTACTTTCCCTCTTTGGCAACCAGCTGCGCTGCCGTGCCCGCACTGCGCACCAGCTGTCCACCCTTGCCCGGCACGAGCTCGATATTATGTATCATCGTGCCCAGCGGTATCGCCCGCAACGGCAGGGCGTTGCCGGGCTTGATATCGGCGTTCTCGCCGCTAAGCACCTGATCGCCCACTTTTAACCCGTCCGGGCAGAGGATGTATCGCTTCTCGCCATCTACATATTGTATCAGAGCGATGCGTGCCGACCGGTTGGGGTCGTACTCGATGCTGACCACCTTACCCGGCACGCCGATTTTATCGCGCTTGAAATCGATAATCCGATAGCGTCGCTTATTCCCACCGCCGCGGAAGCGGGCGGTCGTACGCCCCTGATTGTTGCGTCCACCGCTCTTCTTCAGCGGCGCGAGCAACGACTTCTCGGGCTCCTCACGTGTAATCTCCTCGAAAGTGGACACCGCCATAAAGCGACGCCCCGGAGAGGTCGGTTTTAACTGTCGTATCGGCATGGCTTACTCCTTTGCGCCTCCTGTTGCCACTACGTGACCTCGAACGCCTCGATGCGCTGACCCGGCTGCACCGTCACAATCGCCTTTTTCCAGCCGGCGGTTTCTCCAACCGGCATCCGCCCGATTCGGCGACGTTTGCCGCGCACGTTCATCACGTTCACTTTCAGCACGTTCACGCGATAGATGGCTTCTACTGCCCGCTTGATGTCTATCTTATTCGCGTCCGGCGCGACGGCGAAAGTGTATCGCCCCATGCGGGCGTTGTCGGTGCTCCGCTCGGTAATCACCGGATGCAGGATAATTTCGTATGGTGATCTCATCTGGCGCACACCTCCTCCAGCTTCTGCAGAGCCTCCGGGGTGGTGATTATCCGGCGTGCTACCAGCACGTCCCGCACCGACACTGCCGGTGAAACGCGCACCTCCACACCGGGCAGGTTGCGGAAGCTTTTCCACACCGTCTCATCGTGCTCGGGCAGCAGTAGCAACACACGGTTCGGGTCATCGATGTTCAGTGCCTTCAGAAACTGCACTGCATGGCGCGTTTTTATCTCGTCAAAGCGGATACTCTCCACCGTGATAAGCGCGTCCTCTGCCAGCTTGGCGGTGAGTGCGCTGCGCATCGCCGCACGGCGCATTTTCTTGGGCAACCGCTGGCTGTAATCGCGCGGGTGTGGACCGAACACCACGCCACCATGTCGCCAGTGCGGAGCACGAATAGACCCCTGCCGGGCGCGCCCCGTGCCTTTCTGGCGCCAGGGTTTGCGTCCGCCCCCTCGCACCTCACCGCGCGTCCTGGTGTCCGCCGTGCCCTGCCGGGCGTTCGCCTGCTCGGCAACTACCGCCGCATGCATCAGGTCGGTTCGCACCTCGGCGGCGAACACCTTGTCCGACAACTCTATCTCTCGCACGGGCTGTCCCGTTTTATCGTACACGCTCAGTTTTGGCATCGCCCTACCCCCTCTCATCCCTGGCGATAGTCAGCAGTCCACCGTTGGCGCCGGGAACAGCCCCGCGCACCAGCAACAGGTTGCGTTCTGCATCCACGCGCACTACGGTCAATCCCTTCTGCGTGACGCGCTCCGCTCCCATGTGCCCCGGCTTCTTCACGCCCTTGAAAGTGCGGGCGGCATCGGTAGCACCGCTGGACTGCGGTTTGCGGTGGACCATCGAGCCGTGCGACTGCGGTCCACCGTGAAAATGGTGGCGCTTTACCACGCCCTGAAAGCCGCGCCCTTTGGAAATGCCCGTCACCTTCACCTTATCGCCGGGTTTGAATACATCGGCGACGCGAATCTCCGTGCCCACCGACAGTCCGCTCAAGTCATCTACAGGTACCTCGCGCAGATAACGCATCGGGGGCACGTTCGCCTTCTTGAAATGCCCTTTCATGGGCTTGTTGACTCGCTTCGGGGAAATCTCCCCAAAGCCCACCTGTACGGCGATATACCCATCCTTCTCTGGGGTCTTGACCTGCGTCACCACGCAGGGACCCGCCTCTATTACCGAGACCGGGATGGCTTGTCCAGTCTCATCGAAGATCTGGGTCATGCCGATTTTTCTGCCTAAAATCGCCTGTACCGCCATCTGTTGGTTACTCCTACTTGATTTCGATGTCTACGCCGCTAGGCAGGTCCAGCCGCATGAGCGCGTCGATGGTTTTGGGTCCGGCGTCCAGGATATCGATGAGCCGTTTGTGCGTGCACAGCTCGAAGTGCTCCATCGACTCCTTATCGATATGCGGTCCGCGGATGACGCAAAACCGGTTGCGCTCTGTCGGCAACAGCACGGGGCCTGAGATACGCGCCCCTGTGCGACGCGCCGTGTCCACTATTTTCTGAACCGATTGGTCCAGTACTCGATGGTCATACGCGCGCAAGCGGATTCGCACCTTGTTTTGAAAGTCTCGACGCGCCATACTGAATGCCTCCTGCTCTTACTCTATAATCTTGGTGACCACGCCTGCGCCCACCGTGTGACCACCTTCGCGCACCGCAAAGCGCAAGCCCTCCTCCATCGCTATCGGCGCAATCAACTCCACCTCTATCCGCACGTTGTCACCAGGCATCACCATCTCTACACCCTCCGGTAACTTCATCGTGCCTGTCACGTCCGTCGTGCGGAAGTAAAACTGAGGACGATAACCGCTGAAGAACGGCGTGTGACGACCGCCCTCCTCCTTCGTCAATACGTATATCTCCGCCGCAAACTTCGTGTGGGGCGTGATGCTGCCAGGCTTCGCCAGCACCATCCCACGCTCCACCTCCTTGCGGTCTATCCCACGCAACAATACCCCAGCGTTGTCCCCCGCCTGTATCTGATCCAAAGTCTTGCGGAACATCTCTAACGAGGTCGCTACCGTCGTGCGCGTCTCGGGATGCAAACCCACTATCTCCACCTGCTCCCCAACGCGCAATACCCCGCGCTCTACGCGACCCGTCACCACCGTGCCACGACCGGTTATCGTGAACACGTCTTCTATCGGCATCAGGAACGGCTTGTCAATGTCGCGCTGAGGCGTCGGGATATACGTGTCTATCGCCTCTATCAACTGCCAGATCTTCTGAACCCAGGGGTCGTTCCTGTCCACATCCGGCGCCTCTATCACCTTCAACGCACTGCCGCTAATCACAGGAACCTCGTCCCCCGGAAAACCATACTTGCTCAGCAACTCCCGAACCTCTAACTCCACTAACTCCAGAAGCTCGGGGTCGTCTACCATGTCCTCCTTGTTCAGAAAAACCACAATATACGGCACCCCTACCTGACGAGCCAGCAGAATGTGCTCCCGCGTCTGGGGCATCGGTCCGTCCGCCGCCGACACCACCAAGATCGCCCCGTCCATCTGCGCCGCGCCCGTAATCATGTTCTTGATGTAGTCCGCGTGACCCGGACAGTCCACGTGCGCATAGTGGCGATTGGGCGTCTGATACTCCGCATGGTAGATGTTGATGGTGACCCCACGCTCCCGCTCCTCAGGAGCGGAGTCGATGCGGTCATACGGCTGGTATTCCGCCAAGCCCTCTTTTGCCAGAACGCGCGTCATCGCCGCGGTCAAGGTGGTCTTGCCGTGGTCCACGTGACCGATCGTGCCGATGTTCACATGCGGCTTCGTGCGCTCAAATCGCTGTTTGCCCATTTAGTGCTGACCTCCCTGATACTCCTTGTCGTTGTGTCGTTATGTTCGGGGATTGCTCCCTCGATTACAGATTGACCAGTTGCTTGCCTTGCGCCCGCGCAATCAGCTCCTGCGCGATATTTGCAGGCACTTCTTCATAGTGCGACGGTTGCATCACGTATGTTGCCCGTCCCTGCGTCAAGGAACGCAGAGTGGTTGCATAGCCGAACATCTCCGCCAGCGGCACATGCGCCCGTATGGTCTGCGTGCCGCCGGGGCCCGGCTCGATGCCCTCTATGCGCCCTCGCCGCGAGTTCAGGTCGCCGATCACGTCGCCCAGGAACTGCTCCGGCGTGACAATCTCCACCGCCATAATGGGCTCCTTGATGGTGGGGCTTGCCTTCTGCATCGCCGCCTTGAACGCCATGGAGCCGGCAATCTTGAACGCCATTTCTGACGAGTCCACCTCGTGGTACGAGCCGTCCACCACGGCGACGCGCACATCCACCACTGGGTATCCGGCAATAACGCCGGTGTCCATCGCCTCGCGCACGCCGCCCTCGATGGCGGGGATGAACTCCTTGGGTATCACGCCGCCCACAATCTTATTCACGAACTCGAAGCCCTGCCCCGGCGGCAGAGGCTCTATCTCCAGAATGCAGTGTCCGTACTGACCGCGCCCACCGGTCTGGCGTACGTAGCGCCCCTCGCCGCGCGCCGGCTGACGGATGGCTTCGCGATACGCCACCTGCGGGCGACCGCAGTTTGCCTCTACCTTAAACTCGCGTACCAGCCGGTCCACGATAATCTCGAGGTGCAGTTCTCCCATGCCCGAGATAATTGTCTGCCCCGTCTCCGGGTCGGTGCTGATACGGAAGGTGGGGTCTTCCACAGCCAGTCGGCTCAAAGCGATGCCCAGTTTATCCTGGTCGGCTTTGGTTTTGGGTTCGATAGCCACCGAAATCACGGGGTCGGGGAACTGCATCGCTTCCAGAATAATGGGCGCCTTCTCGTCGCAAAGGGTATCTCCTGTCGTCGTTTCGTTCAAGCCCACCGCTGCGGCAATCTCTCCGGCGTACACTACCTCTACGTCTTCACGATGGTTCGCGTGCATACGGACGATGCGTCCGATTCGCTCTTTCTTACCTTTAGAAGCGTTATACACGTAGGAACCTTTGCTGAGAGTGCCGGAGTAGACACGGAAGTAGGTGAGCTTGCCAACAAACGGGTCGGACATAATCTTAAAGGCGAGGGCGGTAAAGGGTTCGTCATCGGAAGGATAGCGAGCTTCGGGTGCGCCGGTACGGGGATTAGTGCCCTTGACTGCGCCGATGTCTATCGGCGAGGGCAGGTAGTCCACTATCGCATCCAGCAGAGGCTGTACGCCCTTGTTCTTAAAGGAGGAGCCACAGGTGACAGGCACGATTTTGCTCTGCAGTGTGCCCTGACGCAACGCGCGCTTGATCTCCTCCGGAGTAATCGGCTCACCCTCGAGATATTTCTCCATCAGCGTATCATCCACATCGGCGACCGCCTCTATCAGCACCTCGCGCCAGTGCGACGCCATCTCATGCATTTCGGCAGGGACATCTATCTCCTCGTACTCCTTGCCGAGGTCATCTTTGTAGACAATCGCCTTCATGTGCACGAGGTCGACAATACCGCGAAAATCGCTCTCTGCGCCGATAGGAAGCTGAATGGGCACCGCATTGGCGCCAAGACGCTCCTTCATACGCTGAACCACGCGGTAAAAATCCGCCCCCAGGCGGTCCATCTTGTTCACGTAGGCGATACGGGGCACGTGGTAGCGGTTTGCCTGCCGCCACACCGTTTCCGACTGGGGCTGAACGCCACCGACCGCGCAGAAGATGGCCACCACACCATCCAGAACGCGCAGCGACCGTTCTACCTCTACCGTAAAGTCCACGTGACCGGGGGTATCGATAATATTAATACGATGCCCCCGCCAGAAGCAGGTAGTAGCAGCGGAAGTGATGGTGATACCGCGCTCCTGCTCCTGCTCCATCCAGTCCATGGTCGCAGCGCCATCATCCACCTCACCGATGCGATGAATGCGTCCTGTATAGTACAGGATGCGTTCGGTGGTGGTAGTCTTCCCCGCGTCGATGTGCGCGGCGATGCCGATATTTCGTATTTGTTCTAGTGTGTACTCACGTGCCATACTTCGATTACTTTCCTCCTAGACCTGCACCTGCAAACCCGTCATCACCCCAGCAAACATTTTACGCTGTTACCAGCGATAGTGTGCGAACGCCTTGTTGGCTTCCGCCATACGGTGTGTATCTTCGCGTTTCTTTACCGCTGCGCCCTGGTTGTTGGCGGCGTCCATGATTTCTGCCGCCAGTTTTTCTATCATCGTGCGTCCGCCGCGTCTGCGTGCGGAGGTCACCAGCCAGCGGATACCCAGAGAGACACGTCGCTCAGGACGTACTTCCATCGGCACCTGGTAGGTTGCCCCTCCCACGCGCCGCGGGCGCACCTCCAGAATGGGCATCACGTTCTTCAGCGCCTGATGGAAAACTTCCAGCGGGTTGCGTTTGGTACGCTCCCCCACTATCTCCATCGCTTTGTAGAAAATCTTTTCGGCAACGCTCTTCTTTCCGCAGACCATCAGGCGATTGATAAACCGCTGAACCAATACATCATTATACACCGGGTCTGGCGGTATCACACGGCGCGGAGCCGGTCCTTTTCTGGGCATTTGTCTTCCCCCTCCAGCCTACTTCGGTCGCTTCGTGCCGTATTTGGAACGGCTGCTCTTACGGTTTTGCGTACCTGCCGCATCCAGGGTGCCGCGCACCACGTGGTAGCGCACGCCTGGCAGGTCCTTGACGCGCCCGCCACGCACCAGCACCACCGAGTGCTCTTGCAGGTTGTGCCCGATGCCCGGAATGTAGGCGGTCACCTCCACTCCGTTGCTCAGACGCACACGTGCCACCTTCCGCAAAGCGGAGTTAGGCTTTTTCGGCGACACCGTGCGTACCACAAGGCACACCCCGCGCTTCTGCGGACAGCTCCTCAGGGCAGGGCTTTTGCTTTTCTTGCGTATCGGCTGACGCCCTTTGCGTACCAGCTGATTGAATGTCGGCATATCGTACGTTTTCCTCCGTCACCGTCTCTGGGCGAAACACAACCCCTTCGCCACACACGAAGGCGAAGGGGCTGGTCGTTTGACATCCCGCTATGTCATATTCCCCTTGCTGAGGGGAAAGAAACCGAGCGTTCTTGGCGCCCTCTCGCCTCCTTTTGCTCCGTGTTTGGTCTATATGGTTATCGCCCGCATCTCGCGGAAGCGTTTCTCTCTTTCGGTGGGCTTACCCAACCGAAGTATTATACTGGAAAGTGTCCGGAATGTCAACCTTTTTTGCGCTCTGAACGCGCCTTTTTTCCGATATCTGCTACTCCTCGTTGAAGCCCAGCGGCCCGATATCGTCCTCCTCGTGCGGAGGAGCGAGAGGAGGCTCACCCAGGATATCAAAACCGAGGTCCTCTGATACCTCCTCCTCCGAGCCTACTTCGTCTTCTTCGTAGATTCCTTCGTCGCCCGGCAGGAGCACCTCACCGGCTTCCACAACCGGCACATCGCTGTGCTCGATAATCTCCGGTAGCGGCGGCTCGATCTCACGGTAGAGTACCGGGTCGTACGCCTCTGCCGGTATCTCCGCACCTTCCGCCAGAGGCTGAGGCTCCAGCTCGCGATACGCCGCGTAGCCCGTACCGGCGGGGATAAGCCGTCCGATAATCACGTTCTCCTTCAGCCCCACCAGGTCGTCCTTCTTGCCGCGTACCGCCGCCTCCGTCAACACGTGCGTGGTGCGCTCGAACGACGCCGCCGACAGGAAGCTTTCGGTGGTCAACGCCGCTTCGGTGATGCTCTGCAGCACCCACTCGGCGGTGGCTTCACGCCCACCCTGCCGACGCACGCGCTCGTTCTCCGCTTCGAAGATGAATTTATCCACGACGCTGCCCGGCAAGAAGCGTGTATCGCCCGGGTCCACCACGCGACGCTTCTTGAGCATCTGGCGCACGATAATCTCGATGTGCTTGTCGTGGATGTCCACACCCTGCTGTTTGTACACCTTCTGTATCTCCTGCACCAGATACTCCTGCACTGCGCGCACGCCCTTCAGCTTCAGCAGCTCGCGCGGCTGCAGTAAGCCTTCGGTGAGGGCGTCGCCCGGCTCTACCGTATCGCCTACTTTCACCTTCAACTCGCCGCGCCCGGGTACCGGATATACCTTGACCACCTGCACCTCTTCGATGCCCGCCTCCAGCAGCCGTTCCAGGTGCTCGGGGGTAATCTTCTCGCCTTCGCGCAGGATAACCGCGTCCGGGTTGCCTTCGGGCAGTGACGGGTCTATCACGTCCTTTGCTACCACCTCGTCCAGCAACCCCTCACCCGTTTCGGTCACCGCGACAGGCACGTGCAATATCACCTGACGCATCAGCTGACTGCTCTCGATAGCGGCGACCGTACCTGCGTGCTCCGACATGATGGCGCGCCCCTTCAGCGCCTCCGTCGCCATGAAGAGGTCAATGACGCGCGGCAGGCTACCGGCGGGAGTGATATAGGTGTCCATCAGTTCGCGGAACTGCTTCGCACTGATGGGCAAGCCCTCTTCGGTGCTCTCGCCTTCCTGTTCCGCCTGCACCCTCTTGCGCTCTTCATAGCGTCCTACGTCACGTCGCAGCTCCTCCAGCAACTGCAGGCGGGTGTTGAACGACTGCTTGCCGCCGGTGATGTATGTCGCCGCCACGCCACCGGTGTGGAAGGTGCGCATGGTCAGCTGTGTACCCGGCTCACCGATGGATTGGGCGGCGATGATGCCCACTGCTGTGCCAATCTCCACCAGCTTGCCGGTTGCCATATCGCGCCCGTAGCATTTGGCGCACACACCACGATGGTGTTCACAGGTGAGCGGTGAGCGCACCAGCACGCCGCGTTCGCGCATCAGGCGGAAGTGCTCCAGCGCTTGCTGGTCGGTCGCCTGGTCGGCGATGTTGTCCAGATCGCTCAGGATGGCATCGATACGCTGTGCCGCCTCGTCGGTGATGAGCTCGCCCGCCTGTGCCAGCAGTTCGCCAGTTACCGGGTCACGGATGTCCTCCAGCGCGGTGCGAGCGCGGATACGCTCCGCCACCGTCTCCACCAGACTGGAGAGGTCCTCCACCGGCTTGATAGTGATGCCGTTGGTGGTGCCGCAGTCGTATGCGCGCACGATCACGTCCTGCGCGGCGTCCACCAGTCGGCGCGTAAGGTATCCGGCGTCTGCGGTTCGCAGCGCGGTGTCGGACATTCCCTTCCGTGCGCCGTGCGTGGACACGAAGTACTCCAGCACCGACAGGCCTTCGTGGAAGTTGGACTTAATCGGCAGTTCCTCCATCAGGTTGCCGCGCGAGTCGGCGAACAGACCGCGCATTCCCGCCAGCTGCGAGAGCTGCTTGGTAGAACCGCGTGCGCCCGATGCAGTGATGATGTACAGCGGGTTGAAACGGTCGATGGATTGAACAATTGCCTCGCCGATGTCCTCGCTGGCTTTCTGCCACGCCTGAATCACGCGCTGTTTGCGCTCGCCCAGCGTGAGCTGACCACGACGATACTGCTGGTTGAGCCTATCTACCGCGCGCATCGTGTCCGCCAGTATCCTGTCGCGGTCCTCGGGGCTTTCCATGTCGGTGATAGCAATCGTGGTACCCGAGGTGGTGGCGTAGCGAAAACCCAAATCCTTCAGGTCGTCCAGCAGTTTCACCGTGCGCTCCTGCCCGTGCATACGGAAGCAGGTGAGGATCAGGCTTGCCAGCGCCTTCTTGTCCATCACCATGTTCAGGTACTCATCGGTGTAGGCGATACCTTCAGGCAGGATTTCATGGAAGATAAGCCGACCGACGGTGGTGGTTACCACCTCGCGCTTACCGTTGCGCTCCAACCGTACCAGTATCGGGTCATGCAGGCTGATAATCTTATGCTCCAGCGCAAGGCGTGCCTCTTCGATATCGCGGAAGGGCAGCCAGCGCGTTTCACCGTTCACCCGCAGCTGCTCAATTCCACGAGGTTCCTGCTCTTTGGCGATGGTCAGATAGTACGCCCCCAGAACGATGTCCTGCGTGGGCGCAACGATGGCGCGCCCGTCCGCCGGCGAGAACAGGTTCTGGGTAGAGAGCATCAGCACGCGCGCCTCCGCCTGCGCCAGCGGGCTTAACGGCACGTGCACCGCCATCTGGTCGCCGTCGAAGTCCGCGTTGTAGGCAGGGCACACCAGTGGGTGAATCTGTATCGCCTTGCCGTCCACCAGCACCGGCTCGAACGCCTGAATGCCCAGACGGTGCAGGGTCGGAGCGCGGTTCAACAACACCGGATGCTCGCGGATGACCGCATCCAGCGCGTCCCACACTTCGTCCCTCATGCGCTCGATGAGACGCTTGGCGGTCTTGATGTTCTGGGCGGCTTCGCTGTCCACCAGCTGCTTCATCACGAAGGGCTTGAACAGCTCCAGTGCCATCTCCTTCGGCAAACCGCACTGGTGCAGCTTCAGGTTCGGTCCCACCACGATAACCGAGCGCCCGGAATAGTCCACGCGCTTGCCCAGCAGGTTTTTGCGGAAGCGACCCTCTTTGCCCTTGAGCATATCGGAGAGCGATTTGAGAGCGCGTCCGTTCGTGCCCATCACCGGGCGTGCGCGTCTTCCGTTATCGATCAGCGCGTCCACCGCCTCCTGAAGCAACCGCTTCTCGTGGTTGATGATGCTTTCCGGCGCACGGATTTCGATAATCTTCTTCAGGCGGTTGTTGCGGTTGATGATACGCCGGTACAGGTCGTTCAGGTCGGAGGTGGCGAAACGCCCGCCGTCCAGCTGCACCATCGGGCGCAGTTCGGGCGGTAGCACAGGGATACACTCCAGAATCATCCACTCAGGGCGGTTCTTGGAGTTGATGAACGCCTCCACGATTTCCAGCCGTTTGATGGCGCGGATGCGTGCCTGCCCCTGCGTGTTCTGAATCTCCTGGCGCAGTTCACGTGCCAGCGCTTCGAGGTCAATCTCCTTCAACAGGTCGCGGATGGCTGCGCCACCCATTCCCGCTTTCACCAGTCCGGTGTAGTCCTTGCCGGTGTGGCGAGAGACCTGATACAGCAGTCGCTCGATAGCGCGCCACTCCTCGTCGTTAATCAACATCCGCTTCTCAATGCGCTCCAGACAGGCGTTGCTGTTGGGACGGGATAGCGCTTCGTTCAGCTCGGTGATGCGCGCTTCCGCCTCCTCATACTCCTGCTGGATGCGCCGTTCCAGATAGGCGCGCTTCTCGGCTATAGTTGCTTCATCCCAGGGGTTCGAACTGTCCGGGCCGTGCTCGCGCAGTTGCTTGTTGAACTCGCGGCGCATCCGTGCTACTTCCTCTTCCGCCTCCTTGCGGATGCGCTCCTCTATTTCACGCAGGGCGTCGCGGATGGTATCCAGTTCCTGATTGATAGTCGCCCGGTCTACGTGCGTCACGATATACGAGGCGAAGTAGATGACCTTCTCCAGCAGGCGCGAGGACATGTCCAGAATCAGCGCCAGCGGAGAGGGCATCGCCTTCAGGTACCAGATATGGCACACAGGCGACGCCAGCTCGATGTGCCCCATGCGGCTACGGCGCACCCGCGCACGAGTTACCTCTACGCCACAGCGGTCGCAGATAGTGCCTTTGTACTTCATCTTGCGATAGCGACCGCAGTGACACTCCCAGTCCTTCACCGGGCCGAAGATTCGCTCGCAAAACAGACCGTCCCGCTCCGGCTTGAAGGTGCGGTAGTTAATAGTCTCCGGCTTTTTCACCTCGCCATGCGACCATGCGCGGATGTCGTCCGGCGAAGCGATGCTGATACGGATTTTGCTAAATGTGCTGGAATCGATCATCGCGAGTTGCCACCTCCTGCGGATGCTTCAGGATGATGCGAACGACGCTGGCGTGAACCGTCCTCCTCCTCATCATCCTTCAGGCTTAGTTCCTCGTTTTTGTCGTTGTATACCGTCACCTTCAGCCCAAGGCTTTGCAGCTCCTTCACCAGTATCTTGAACGACTCGGGCACGCCGGGCTCCATCATCGGCTCATTCTTGACGATGGCTTCGTATATCCTCACGCGCCCGATGACGTCGTCCGACTTGATGGTAAGCATTTCCTGCAGGGTGTAAGCGGCGCCATAAGCCTCCAGCGCCCATACCTCCATCTCGCCGAACCGCTGCCCACCGAATTGCGCCTTGCCACCCAGTGGCTGCTGGGTAACCAGCGAGTAGGGTCCGGTGGAACGGGCATGAATCTTGTCGTCCACCAGGTGAGCCAGCTTCATCATATAGATGTAACCTACCGTCAGCGGATTATCGAACGGCTCACCCGTCAACCCGTCGCGCACCCAGCATTTGCCCGTGCGCTCGTCGATACCGCACCGCTGCCACGTGTTGGCACGGATGCGCTCGATAACGTGTTCCACCATCTCCGGCGGAGCGGGTTGCAGCAAGGGAGCGGGCAGTTTGGACTCGTCCTCCACTTCGCCCTTGTTCCTCTGCAGTTCCAGCACTTCGCTCTCGTTCATGAGCAGAGGCGAGATGACAGGCGGCGCGTTCACCTTGCTGGCGATTGCCTCCAGTTTGTACATGGGCATCTGGCGCAGCTTCGCCCGAATCTCGTCCAGCATCTCCTCGGCGGTCTGCTCATCACGGAACTGCATATTCAGTCCCAGGTCCACGTTGACATAGTTCTGGAGTACCACCCGGCGCACATGCTTCGCCATGCGCTCCAGCTCTCTCAGGATATCTTCCTCCCGCGTGCCCGAGAAGGCTGGCTCCTCGTAAGCTGTGCCGAAGTAGTGCCCTGCCCAGCCGAGATGCGTCTCCTTAATCTGCCCGATGTTCATACGCGACGGCACGCCCAGCGGGTTCAACACGATGTCTACCGGTGTGCCATCGGGCAGGAAAGGCATATCCTCGTCGGGCAATATCTTGGAGATGACGCCCTTGTTTCCGTGGCGCCCTGCCATCTTGTCGCCTTCCATCACCTTGCGCTTCTGCGCCACATACACGCGAACCAGCATATTCACGCCCGGCGGAAGGTCATCGGCAGGAATGCGCTCCAGGTCGCCACGGCAGCGTTCACACTCCGGTTTGTCCTCCGGTCGCTTGCTGAAGTAGTGGATGTGTCCACACTCCTTGCACTTGTAGCGGAAGCGCGAGAAGACCTTGACATCGATAACCTTGCCCTTCTCGCCATGCGGCAAGCGCAGGGATACATCGCGCGTCTCTTCCGCTTTCTTGCCGAAAATGGCGATAATCAATCGCTCCTCTGCGCTCAGCTCGCTCTGCCCTTTCGGTTGCACCTTCCCCACGAGGATGTCTTCAGGCTGTACCTGCGCGCCGATGCGGATGATACCGTGCTCGTCCAGGTCCTTCAGTGCATCCTCACCCACGTTGGGGATGTCGCGCGTGATCTCTTCGGGTCCCAGTTTCGTGTCACGCGCTTCTACCTCGTATCGCTCGATATGGATGGAGCTGTATACATCGTCGCGCACGAGCCGCTGCGACACGAGGATAGCGTCCTCATAGTTGTAACCGCCCCACGGCACAAAGCATACCAGCACGTTCTTGCCCAGCGCCAGCTCGCCGTGGTCGGAGCACGGACCGTCCGCGATGACCTGTCCTGCACGCACCCGGTCGCCCCGGTTCACGATGGGCTTCTGGGTAATGCAGGTGGACTGGTTGGATTGCATGGTATTGACCAGCGGGTAGATGTCCAGGTCGCCGTCCTCGGTGCGCACCACAATCTCTTCCGCGGTCACTTTGGTCACCACGCCGTTGCGCCGCGCCATTACCAGCGCGCCGGAGTCCATCGCAGCCCGTCGCTCCAGTCCGGTCTTCACGATAGGCGCGGACGAGCGCAGTAGAGGCACCGCCTGCTTCTGCATGTTCGCCCCCATCAAGGCGCGCGCGGCATCGTCGCTTTCCAGGAACGGGATCAGCGCGGTGGCGATGGAAACCAGCTGCACCGGCGACACGTCCATCAGGTCTACTTCCTCGCGGCGCACAATCGGGTAGCGGTTTGCCTCGTTTGCCTGGTGACGCACCTGCACGAACTGATCGGCGATAGTGCCGTCCTCCAGCAGGCGCGTGTCGCCCGGGGCAATGCGATACTGCTCCTCTTCCTCTGCCGACAGGTAGACGATTTCATCGGTGGCTTTGCCGTTGACCACCTTCCGATAGGGCGTTTCGATGAAACCGAACTCGTTGACGCGGGCGTAAATCGCCAGCTGGCTGATCAAGCCGATGTTCGGACCTTCCGGCGTCTCGATGGGGCAGATGCGCCCATAATGGCTGTCGTGCACGTCGCGCACTTCCAGCGTAGCGGACTGCCGCGTCAAGCCACCGGGACCCAGCGCGCTCAGACGTCGCTTGTGTGTGAGCTCGCTGAGCGGGTTGGTCTGGTCCATGAATTGCGACAGCTGGCTGGAACCGAAGAAGGATTTGATTGCCGCGGCGACAGGTTTAATCGCCAGTATCACCTGCGGCATAATCTGGTCCGCATCCATGCTGGTCATGCGCTCTTTGGCGACTTTCTCCATGCGCAGGAAGCCGTTGCGCAGCTGGCTCTGCAACAGTTCACCGACCGCACGCACGCGCTTGTTCTTCAGGTGGTCGATTTCGTCCACTTCACCCTCGCCGCGCTCCAGCTTCAGCAGGTACTCTATAATCGCCACGAAGTCTTCCTTCGTCACGGTGCGTACATCCAGCGGAAGATTCAGCCCCAGCTTCTTGTTCAGCTTATACCGACCCACGCGCGCCAGGTCGTAGCGACGGTTGTCGTAAAGCTGGGAAGCGATTAGCGCACGCGCGCCTTCCTCCGTTGCCGGGTCACCCGGGCGCATCTTGCGGTAGATGTCCATCAGCGCCTCGCGCTTGTCGTGGGTGGGGTCATGCTCCAGCGTCGCCACAATCACCGAGGGCACGTCCAGCACTTCTATCTCCGGCAGCCCCATGTTTTCGATACGACGCGCCACCTCGTGGTCTATTCGATGGAACGCCTTAATCAGCGTTTTGCGCCCGCTCATGATGTCGGTGGTGGTCCACTTGCCCTCCAGCTGTTCGGCAGTGGGCTTTTCGAGGCGCACGCGCGTACCAAACAGGCGCAGGATGTCTTCGGTGGTATCGGTGGGCGAAGAGACCGCCACCTCCATCTCCAGCACGCTCTCCGGTAAATCCGGGTTCTGCAGGAACTCTTCGGTGATGCGGTCACCGACGTTCAGCAATACCTCTCCCGTTTCGGGGTTCACCAGAGGCTTCGGCGAAACTTTCGGTGCTTTCCGATAGTAGCCCTGAACCTGCGCCAGTTGTTCCGGCGTGTTGCGCACTTCACCCGTCTCGGTGTCCACACCTTCCTCGACGATACCCTCGTACCGACGGTGAAGGGCGTCCTTCACCTTCATGTAGCGCGGGATGCACGCTTCGGGGAAGTTCTCCAGCGCGCGCAGGAAGGTGGTTATCGGCAGGGCACGCCCCTGCCCAATGCGCATGGTGACCACATCGTTTGCGCCGGTGTCAATTTCGATCCAGGGACCCTCATTGGGGATTACTTTCGCCCCGAAGATGTTTTTGTTGCTCAGGTAGGTCTCGAGCCACAGACCGGTCGGCGTACCCTTGCGGAAAATCTTATCGAAAACGTTCTCGAAGTAGACGCCAGGCGAGCGCAGAATCTGGCTGACCACCACACGCTCGCGCCCGTTGATAATGAAGGTGCCCTTGTCGGTCATTAACGGCAGGTCGCCCAAATAGACTTCGGACTCCTGCATCTCACTGGGCACGCCGCCCTCCATGCGTCCGTATCGCACGTGCACCCGGATGGGTGCTTCGAAGGTCATATCACGGTCGCGGCACTCCTCCAGACTGTACTTTGGCTCGCCCAGTGTGAAGTCGAGCAACTCCACAAACTGCTGACCCGTAAAATCGTATATCGGCGAGAAGTTCTGAAACAGCTCAAGTAGCCCCTCTTCCAAGAACCACTTGTATGACTCCAGCTGTACCGAAACGAGGTTGGGGAGTTCGACTGGTTTAGAGGTACGCGCTGCCGAGTGTTGGATAGTCTTCATTCGGGTGCCCTCCTACGCTTACACACGAATTATTAGTATGGCACAATCCTGCGCATTTGTCAACCCTTTTGGGGCGATTCCGCAAAGATTTTTGTGTAAATCTCACATATCCGGAGCTGATACCGTCTGCAGCGGAATGATACCCCACGCTTCGAGCATGGCGCAAACACGAGAAACCGGCAACCCCACCACATTGAAATAACACCCTTCGATGCGCTTGATCAACGTGGAGCCATAACCCTGCGCCCCGTATGCACCCGCTTTATCCATCGGCTCGCCAGTAGCGATGTAGCGACGCAGGTGCTCATCGTCCACCTTGCGGAACCATACTCGCGTACACACCGCATCATCCTGTTCCCTTACAACCGTGCCGCCCACCACCTCCAGCAGTGCCACGCCGGTAAACACCTGGTGTTCGCGCCCGTTCAAGCGACGCAGCATCTCCATCGCTTCTTCGGCATCGCGGGGCTTGCCCAGCACTTCTCCACCGCATACCACGATGGTATCTGCACCAATCACCACGGCGTTTTGCTCGCTCCGTGCAACTGCCAGCGCTTTCTCGCGAGCCAAATTGACAGCAATCTCCCGAGGAGAGCGTCCATCGGGAGGCGTCTCATCGATATCTGCAGGTATAACCCGAAAAGGTATGCCCAGCAATGCCATCAGCTCCCGCCTGCGCGGCGAGGCGGAAGCCAGAACCAGCGGCCGTGTGGATGCGGATGGCTTCTCCATCAGGGTATTGGTTGCAACGTATCTCCTTCTTAAATATTGTACCCCATTTTTTTCTCGCGAGGAGAGAAGCGGAGGAGACATGCCTGCTGGAGGGCGAGGCTCCTGCCGAGCCGTACGAAATACCCCCACCTGACCTCCCCGCTCGCGGGGCGGGCCGGGGTGGGGGCTAAACCGGCTCACCAGGAGGTTCGCCCTCCTGACCGGGTGGTCACGACGGAGCGTGACCACCCGGAAGATAGATGTTCAACACACTATTATGGGTATACCACCCCGCCGATTTGCGGGTCCCACATGTCCACGCTACCGCCGCCCGGACCGACCTTCAGCACATTCACCAGAACGTCCCAGTAGGTGGGGTTATAGGTTTGCAGCCAGGCGTTCTGGCTGCGATAGTCGTTCGTCCATGTGACCTCGGGTCGGAACCACTTCACGTGCCCGTCACAGAAGATGAAGTTGCTGCCGTTGCTGTGGTAGATGGTTGGGTTATTTACCGGTATCGGCGGATGGGCACTGGTAGCGCCCAGGCTGAAATAGATGCTGCCGTTGCGTGCGACGGAACCGTTGGTACGCTGTGCCCCCTCGTATACCAGAATGGCCTGAGCGGGTTGCGCAATAGCTGCGTCCGATGCGCCATCGAAGTACCCCGCGCTGGTGGTGCTGCAGCCGGTGCGGGTGTATTGCTGTCCCGGATGCGCCGCGCGTATGTAGTCGTTCATCACGTAGTTCTGCCCCGGAGAGTAAACGTTGTTCGCACCCGGGATAGCGTGAGGGCACGACCACAGGTTAGAAGAGGGATTGTTACTGCGCATCTTCACGTACGGAAAGATGCCGCCTACGTCCTGCCCTAAGCCCGTCCCCGCGGATTGCACCCAGCCGTTAGCGGGATACTCACACCGCCCTGTCTCGGGGTTAATCAGTCGCTGTCCACCGGGGGTTGGGAACTTTCCGTCATAGTCGCTGGCATACATCAGGAAAGCCAGCCCAATCTGTTTCAAGTTGCTGGTACAGGTGGCTTGCCGAGCTTTTGCCCGCGCTTGAGAGAAAACGGGGAAGAGTATCGCTGCCAGTATCGCGATAATCGCGATGACTACGAGCAGCTCGATGAGCGTAAATGCCTTGCGTTTCAAACCTGACATTCCTCCTTGTGTATAAAGTGTATTACAACACCACGTCGCCACGCTCTTCCGTGCGTATCCTGACCGCATCTTCTACCGGAAGAACGAAAATCTTGCCGTCACCCGGCTCACCGGTACGTGCATATTGCAGCACAGTCTGCACAATCGGTTCCACATCTTCGTCACGAACAATCATTTCAATCTTGACCTTCGGGGGCAAATAGATAGTGTATCCGGCGCCGCGATAGTGCTCACGGGACTCCTCGTTGCTGCCGCGCCCGCGCACGTCGGTAACGGTCATCCCGACCACACCCAGATCGCTCAGCGCCAGCTTGACCTCATCCAGTTTGAACGGGCGAATGATACATTCGATGCGCTTCACACCATGTATATTCTACCCCACCGGATAGATTCCTTGCCTTAATACTTCTTAACAATCGAGGCGCAAAAATAAATGCGGAGGTAGTTATCACAACCACCTCCGCACGGAGAAACGAACTGCCCGTCTATATCAGCGGTTGGCATGTATCATGATGTTACCGCCGCTCAGATACCCCCAATCAGCGAAAACCAGCATTCCATCGGCATTATACACCCACAGCGCGAAGTAATCGCTGCGACCGGGTTCTCCTGAATCCAGCACCATCGCGTAGAAGCGATAGATGCCTTCACCGTTTATCGTTGCCCAACCGCTGAAGTATCCCTCGCTCAGGTTTGGTGCGTACACCCAGTCGATGGCGTAAGACTTCACGTTGAAGCCCAGACCGTGACGTTGATACTCCAGACTGCCCTTGAGGCTACCGTTTCTCTGCACCTGCGCCACAAAGCCGAAGGTGCGTTTGTTACCGTCTATCTCCAGCCAGCCGCCACCGGTGATGAAACCCTGTGACTCGGGCTGATAGGCGGAAACCAGTAACACCTGCCCGCGATCTATTTCGCCGCCGTACTCATCGTAGCTGACCGCCCACACGGTGAAGGTGTCCGCAAAGGGGGGTGACCATACCGTCGACACGCTGCCATCGATTACCGGCATCGGCGAGCTGGCGAACACCTCATTCCCGCGCGAGTCGTACACTATGAACTGAACGCTCGAAGCCCCGTTGGCGACCGACGCCACTATCGTCTGCTCGGAACCCACCGCTACAGGCTCTGAGGAGCCGGTTCCCCCTCCACCGATAACACCGACTGCAACACCGGCGGCAAGGGTGCAGGGCACGATCGCTGCGGTCATCAGTAAAACCAGCAGATAACGTATTGTTCTCATTTTGTTATCCACCTCCTCCATTGTTATTATTCCCTGTACACCGTCTCGCCATACCGTAAGAGGTGCGGGGAAATATGGGGAAGGACACCCGTTCTGTAGCGTAGTAACCTCTAAACATGATTTTACGCCGCGGTGAGGAGATGAAGATGAGGATAGTGAAGAGCTTTCTCGTGCTATGTGCGTTACTGATAGGGTGTGCTGTATCCACAGGCTTTGCCGGTGACGATAGCGCGCCGCTGAGTGACCCCACTCGTCCGGTCACCCGCATCACACGCACCAGCTTCACCCTCCAGTACTTCACCCAGCAACCGTGCGAGACGATGGTGCAGGTGCGTGAAGGCGATATTCCCATGATTGCCTGGCGTCCCGAAGGCAAAAAGACCGACTTCTGGACACAGCCCGGTGTGCGTGTGGTGCGCGTCGCGGGACGCAGGCAATGGCACACTGTTACCGTGGACGGTCTCAAGCCGGGCAAGCGGTATTTCTATCGCATCTACGACCCTAGCACAACTCCCACCCCCGAAGAAAGGCGCTGGGGGGCAGAACCGCCCTGGCGGCGTGAATACGCTGTTTCCACGCAGGCGCCGAAAGGCTACAAAACGATTATTCACGTGCCGGTGAAGGTGCTCCTCATGCCCAATGTGGTTAACGTCGCCTCCGCACACGATGCCGGCGGTGCGATCGCCCCGCGCCCGCAAAAGCTCACCCCGCAGGAGCTGGAGATTATCCGCAGGGAGTACGAAACCGCATCACGCTTCTTCTGGGTCAACAGTGGAATGCGCTTCTGGGTGGATTTCCAGATTTTTATTGACGACCGCTGGCAGCGTTGGGGACCCGAACCCGACAACGTGGACTCTTTTTATAAAGGATGGCCCGTCTGCCGCAGCTACCCGGGTGAGGACTTCCGGGGTCCGGGCGGCGGCGAGTTCACTATTCTGGATACGAAGGACATTCAGCGTACCAACACACAACCTGTTTACGAAGAGCGACCCTATCCCGGACAGATTGAGCAGGCGTTTCCCCGCCGATGGAACCCGCGCACAGGCAAGTGGGAGTTCTATGGCTCCGGCGGAGGAACCTTTGGCGTAGACGGCTTGCCCGATGGAATACCCGCTCGCTCGCAGTTCCTGGGAGGTGGCGACACCGCATGGCTTGTTACGCACGAATTCCATCATCAGATGGAATCCTTCGGTGCGTTCTCTCTGGCGAACCGCGAGGACGACCGCATCGTGTTCAATCATCCCGAGCCGCGTTACCGTCGCACCAATCCTGACGGGACCGTTTCCGAGAACACATGGAACGGTGCAGGCAGGCACGGCGAGCACTGGCAGTGTATGGCGTACTGGGACCGTACTCTCACCGACGCGCAGTGGTTGCGCATGTACGTCGGCTATACGCTCACCGTACGCGACGCCGATGAGGACGGCGTGCCAGACGATGACCCTCGCCTACCGCTGGACGAAAAGCGTTTCGGCAGCAACCCACGCAAACGCTCCACCGACGGCAGAATCACCGACCTGCGCAAGGTCATGCTGAGTACCTGGGCGTACTCGCATCTGCAGTTCAGCCTCAACAAACCGCCCGCCCAGTACATCAAGCCGAATCCCACCAGCGTGGACAGCGACGGAGATGGTCTCACGGACGATAGTGACCCCTATCCGCTGTACCCCTGGCAACCGTTCATCTATGCCTATCGCGCTACGGTGGACGGCGATGACAGCGAATGGAAAGAGGTTCCCCCTGCAGGAGAGATGAACAAAGGCGGATTACACTTTACCTTCAAGCAGGCGCATGACGAGAACACCTACTACGCCCTGTTCACCGTAAAGGGCAACTGGAAGCGCATCTACGCGGTGTTCGACGGCGAAGGCAAAGGCGTCTTCTCGCGCGAGGGTATTCAGACCATCGAGGTATTGAACGGAGATACTCTTACTGTGCGCTCTCCCTGGGCGCCTGCGCCCGGTTTGAAGTGGAAATCCTCACGCAAGGCGGACGGAACCACCGTCTTCGAGTTCAGCCTGCCCAACCGCGGTGAAGGTATCTGGTTCTGGACGCGAGGTGGACGCGAAATCGGCGCATCGATCGACGTTATCGCTGCAGACGACAAGGCGTATTCTCTGTACGAACCGTACCACCTGTTCTATGCGGTGATGCTGGAGCCGAACGGACGCTTCCCCCTGCCTGCTAACGCCCCTGCGGAGCTGAGTCGCGAATCGGCAACGCGCGTGCTTATGCCGAACGACCCCGCGCTGAAGTTCACCGGCAGCGGCTGGAAGCTGGAGGGTGGCGTACTGCGCCACTCCGGGCACGAGGAATCGGTGGTGTATATCGACGGGCTGAACGCGCTGGAGTTCGACCTGTGGGCACAGATCGAGGCGAAGCAGGACGGCATCCTGGGCTCGTTCCTGCCGGGCACACCGCACATGAACGCAGGGGTGGACTACATCGCCTTTGTAGGCGGATACGGCAACACCATCACCCGGTTCCGCCTCTTTGGGCGCGAGGAAGGCGATGGCGAGGTGATGATGACACCGGGCAAGCACAGCCTGCAGCTCTCGCGACGAGGCGGTGAAGTGTGGCTGCTGGTGGACGGCAAGCCGATTCTCTACGCCGCCGATCCCAACCCCAAACAGCCGGTCAATCGCCTTGCCGTTATCGGTGGCTACGGCGGCGACCAGGTGTTGTATGAGATACGGATACGGGTGCCGTAATCGGCCTACCCTTGCGCCCAGATGTAGCCGCAGGCTTATGAACTTTGAACAAATAAATAGAGTTATGTTGCGCTACCGGTCTGGCAAGGTTCCTTCTTGGGGAGGGCGAGGCTCCTGCCGAGCCGTTCGGTTTATGGTCGTGACGGAGCACGACCCTCCAATGCCAGCATGTGGAGGGCGAGGCTTCTGCCGAGCCGACTTCGCCAGATTGAGAAGTCTTTACGGCTGAAGCCGCTCCTTTTCAGACGAAGCCAGCCTGCGCTGGCTGTGTAACCCTGCGAAGGCAGGGTTTGGTTTGAAGGGGTGCGGCTTTAGCCGCAAACCCATGCCCAGCATCCTCTTTCCCGCACAGGGGGAGGGCAGGCGGTGCACATCGGATAGATGCAACTATTTTTTCAAAGTTCATCAGCCTGCGCTGATTGGAGGGACGTGCTCCATCGCGTCCTTATAGGTCTGCACGTAGCTGGCGTACCACAGGGTAAAGTCGTGCTCCTTCGCCAGAGCGATTTCGGGGGAGGATGAATTGCCCCTTTCGCTCGCGTCTGGCATCGATGTATTCTTTGATGTAAGGGAGAAGATTCGGAGCGTTCTGCACCTCGTCCAAAATAACTGGCGGCGCGTAGAGCTGCAGGAAGCCCCTTGGGTCTGCGCTGGCAGCAGAGAGTATATCCGGCGTCTCTAACGAGACGTACCGGTATCGGTCACCAAACAGGTGCTGCAGCAGGGTGGTTTTCCCTGTCTGGCGCGCCCCCGTCAGCACCACCGCGGGGAACTCGCGTGCAGATCGCTCCAGAACAGGCTCCAGACTTCGCGAGATATAGGGCATGGTCGTCCCCCTTCCTGCAATCTTGCATTATCATTGCAAAATTGCAGGCATTTGTCAAGTTCGACCGGGTGCTGGGCACAGGTCCGGGTTAAGACTGTTCAGCTCCTCTGGCGCTACCTGCGCAGGACGGGTGGGAAGTCAAGCCACGATGTGCCGACATCATCGCTCTGAGACCGCAGTACCAATCAGAACAGCCTTCGCTTCCCTCGCTTCTCTCCAGCGCTCTACCCACTCATAGAGCGTTGGTAGCACGATGAGCGTGAGCACGGTGCTGGTAATCAATCCTCCTATAACCACGGTAGCCAGTGGGCGTTGTACTTCGGCGCCCATGCCTTGCGAGACCGCCATCGGCAAGAAGCCGAAGCTTGCTACACTTGCGGTCATCAGCACAGGACGCATCCGTGTGCGCGCCCCCTCAACAACAGCGTCCAGGCGTGGCATACCCTCTTTTCTGTTGCGGTTGATCGCGTCAATCATTACCAGTCCGTTTAGCACTGCAATGCCACCAAGCGCGATGAAGCCAACGCCTGCCGACATGGAAAAAGGCATTCCCCGTACCCACAGCGCCAAAATGCCGCCTGTGAGCGCGAACGGTATAGCGGTAAATACCATCAGCGGATGCCTGATGTTGCCCAATGCCAGCACCAGAAGCAGAAAGATGACCGCGAAGGTCGCTGGCACCACGATGCTGAGCCTTGCTCGCCCTGTCACCAGGTGCTCGTACCCTCCACCATATTCTATCCAGTAGCCGACAGGTAATCTGATGTTTTGCAGACGCTTCTGTACCTCTTCTGTCATCGAGCCCAGGTCGCGCCCACGCGCGTTTGCCAGCACCACCACCCGCCTTTGCCCGTTCTCGCGTGTGATACGCACAGGTCCCTCCACAACGCTCACTTCTGCAATCTGACTGAGGGGAACACGACCGTTCGACGGGGTAGGGATAAGCAGTCGCCGAATATCCTCCGGCGTTTGTCGGTACACTTCTTGTAACCGCACAGCGACATCCACCCGCTGCGCTCCCGAAACAATCGCTGTGGCTGTTTTGCCTGCCAGTGCGGTTTCGACCGTGTCCATCACGTCCTGTACGTGGATCCCGTAGCGTGCCAGTTGCTCTCGGCGCACTCTTATTTGCAGCTGAGGTAGCCCTTCTGTTGTCTCCATTGCCACATCTGCCGCGCCGGCCACCTTGCGCATCTCAGATTCCACCCGGCGACCGATGCGCTCTAGCTCGTTCATATCCTGACCAAAAATCTTTACTGCCAGATCCGCCCGCACACCGACGCCTTCCAGCATCTCGTCCATCCGCATTTTGATAGGCTGGGTGAACGTGGGGGATAGCCCGGGCATCTTGGCGACCTCTTGAGCTATTTCTGCCACCAGCTCGGGCTTCGTATGTGCTCGTCTCCATCTTGTGCGCGGTTGCAACTCTATCATCGTATCTGCCTGGTTGACGAGCATGGGGTCGGTTGCGGCTTCAGGGCGTCCAATGCGGGTGAAAACGTTTTTAATCTCGTTGGGGAACTGCGCTGTCAAATGCCGTTCCAGCCGACCTGCCAGCCTCACCATTTCCTCCAGAGAGACATCTGGCGGGTAGGTGCCTGTTATTGCGATGCTACCCTCATCCAGTTCGGGCACAAATACACTACCGAGCTGCCGGAATAGACCGAAACAGACTGCAGCAAACAGCACTGCTACTGCCAATGTAAACACCGGGCGGTTGACGTGCCAGTGCAGGGCGCGCACGTAAAGAAGTGTTAGACGCTCAAGCACCCGGTTGTGTCGCTCTATCTGCGGCTTCAGAAACTGCGCACACAGGGCAGGGACAACTGTCAGCGCAAGTAGCATAGCCCCTGCCAGCGCAAAGATAACCGTGAGCGCCATTGGTCGGAACATCTTACCCTCTATCCCCGATAGCGCGAGAATGGGCAGGTACGCCGCCATGATGATAAACAGCCCAAACAGCGCGGGACGGAGCACCTCCACTGTGCTCTCGTGAATCAGGTTTTCTACCTCTTCGGAGGTCAATTTGTCGGATGCCTGGCGTGCGCGCGACAACCGTCGCACAGTATTCTCCACAATAACGACCGCCCCATCCACGATCAACCCGAAGTCGATAGCGCCCAGACTCATCAGATTGGCAGATACACCAAAGGCGCGCATGCCCAGTACAGCAACCATCATCGCCAGGGGAATCATACTGCTAACGATAAGTCCTGCCCGCATCTGGAGCAAAAAGAGGAACAACAGCACGACCACCAGCAGTGCACCCTCCGTAAGATTGCGCAGCACCGTTCTCAGCGTACCGTTGACCAGCTCCGAGCGATCCAGATGTACTACCAATTTGGTTCCGGCGGGTAACGACTTCTCGATGCTCAGCAGTTTATCTTTGACGCGCTGCACCACCACGCGCCCATTTTCACCGATAAGCATAAGGCTTAACAGATACACTTGCTCTCCTTCGCCTCGCTGGGTAAATGCCCCGTAGCGTACCGCCGGTGCTTCGCTGACGATGGCGACCTGCGCTATAGTAACAGGCGTACCGTTGTGGGTTGTTATTACCACCCGTTTCAGGTCGTCTAAGCTGGTCAGCTGCCCCACGCCACGAACGACTGCTTGCTGCCCACCGCGTGTAATGTATGCGCCTCCAGCGTTCTGGTTGTTCGCCTCCAGCGCTTCCAGCACATCGCGCAGTGTTATCCCGTACGACTGCAGTTTGCGTGGATCTACCTGGATCTGAAACTGGCGTGTTTCGCCTCCCCAGCGCGTTACCTCTGCCAATCCGGGCACCGTCAGCAGCTGGGGTCGCACCACCCAGTCCGCCAGTGTTGACCGTTCCATAAGGCTTAAGGTGGGATTTCTTATCTCGATGTGCGCCAGCTCACCCAGTCCGGTACTGACCGGACCGAGTTCTGCTCGCATGCCGGGTGGCAAACGGTCCTGTATCTCCCCCAGTCGCTCGTTGACGAGCTGCCTTGCAAAATAGATGTCCACCGAATCGTCAAATATTGCCGTCACTTGCGACAGCCCGAACAACGAGACCGAGCGTGTCTCGCGCAAGTAAGGTATTCCAGCAAGACCTACCTCGACAGGAAAAGTGATTTGTCGCTCCACCTCCTGTGCGCCGAGCCCCGGTGCCTGTACGTTAATCACTACCTGCTTGTTAGTAATGTCTGGCACTGCGTCAATAGGCAATTGTGTGGCCTGGTATATCGCCATGCCTGCCGCAAACAGAGCTAGCACAAGCACGATAGTGCGATTTTTAATAGAGAAGCAGACGATAGATTCCAGCATCACTCCTCACCCCCACCGGTTAGCATACCTTTCAGCAAGGAGGCGTTGTGCACCACGATGCGCTCACCGGGGCGCAGTCCGTCACGAATCACCGACATGTTGTCCTCCTGTTCGGCAATCTGTACCTGACGCAGGCGGAACTCGCCCGGCGTTTCAGTTGCGACGAACACGTAGGTACCGTCCTCAATCTTCTGCACCGCCTCCGATGGCACGAGCAGTAACTCCTCTTTGCTTACCCTCACGGTTACCACGCCTTCGATGAATTGCCCCGGTTTCAAGGTTCCGCTGTCGTTGGATATTCGAGCGCGAGCCTTCACCACCCGCATGTTGGGGTCCGCTTCCGGCATTATCGTGTCTATCACAGCTTCATAGGTCATGTCGGGCAGCGCATCTGTTTTGAAACGCACCCGCTGCCCTACCCGCACCAGAGGCAGGTACTGGGGGTACAGGTCAAACACCGCCCACACCTTACTGGTGTTCACGATGCGAAGGAAAGGCTTGTCCGGGGTTACCGTCTCACCGACCGCCGCTCGCACCTCGACAACCTTCCCATCGAACGGGGCAACTACTTGCAGCAAGCTTCCCTCTCCCGGTCTACTACCAAGCAGGTGCAGTTCTGCTTCCGCAGCATTCAACTCCATCTTGGCTTGCTGGTAATCCGATTCGGCTTCTGCCACCTCTTTGCTGCTCAGATACTGCCCCCGGAATACCCGCTCGCCACGTTGCAGCCTCGCCTGTGCAATCTGAAAGCCTTCCTTCGCAGACTGCAAACGTGCTTCCGCGGATAGAAGCGCTTCGCGGGCGCTGATGAGGCGAGCTTCGGCAGCTTGCAGCTCGGCTGCTGCCGTTTCGTTCTCGGCGCGCAGGGCGTCGTACTCCTGTTGTGCGATAAGCTGGGCACCGAGGAGCTTTTGTGCGCGATCCAAACGAGCCTGCGACAGCTGCCAAGCAACACGTGCCTTCCGCACACTGGATTGCTCGCTCTCCACTGCCTGTTGCGCAGCACGATACTCCGACTCGGCAGTGCGCAGCTCCTCTTGTGCCTGCGCCATGCCCTTGCGAACTTCCTCGAGCGGGGGGTTGTCGAACGCTCCCAGTTCCGCCATCCTGCGCCGGCGTTGCAGCTCGGCAAAGGCGAACTGCATCCTACGCTTCGCACGCATATAATCTGCCTGAGCGTTGCGAACGTCCTGGCTATCGAGCACCGCCAGCACTTGCCCTGCCCTGACCTGGTCACCCACGCGGACGCGAATCTGTACGATGCGTCCTACCACCCGTGCGTTCAAATCGGCAACGCCTTCAGGAGAGAGCTCTATCTGTCCAAAGAGCCTCAGCGTGCGCTGCAAAGGCTGTAGACGTACCGTTTCTATACTCAATGCCGCTAATCGCAGGCTTTCAGGCGACAGCGTAACACTCTCTGGTAAACCCGTCTCTGCGGCGGTGACTGCTGGCGCTGATTGCTGCTGCTGGCTGGCACGCAGCCAGACTAATGCACCAGCGGTTAGCAGAGCAAGAACGACAAACAGGATAGCAGTTGTAACAGGACGCAGTACCTTCATGGTCGAGCCTCCTTCCAGATGGGGTAGTAGACATGGGCGAAATAGCCGCGAACCCGTTGACTTTCCACCCATGCGAGTGCCAGTTGAAGTTCCGCTTCTACAGCCTCTTCACGCGACAGGCGCACCGTACGCTGTGCCTCCAGTACCTGCAAGATGTTCATCGCTCCGGTCTCGAGACCTGTCTGTACAGAGCGTGCCAGCTGCTCCACACGGGGCAGCACCTCCTGTTCGTAAGCCTGCCAGCGGGTACGAGCTGCCTCCAGCAGGAGCCGGGCACGTGTCTGCTCGGCGGCAAGCCTCTGCTGTGTCGCCTGCAGTCGTAGTCGTTGAGCGCTGGTCAATTGGTGCTGAGCTTGTAGACGCTTCTGCCTTGCCCCGTAGTCCAGAAACGGTAAGCTGAGTGTTATCCCCAATCCAGGTCGGGTACGGCTGCCCGTCCAGCGTTCTACACGCAATTGCACGCCCAGGTCCGGGATGCCCTCCACCCGTATCTGCTCCGTCTCACGCTCGTAAATACTCAGCAGTGCCTGTTCCTGGACAACTTCTGGGGACAGGATAGGAGATGTCTTCTCCTCCTCACCGAAGAGGGCAGGTGAAACCGGTGCAAGAACATGCTGCGTATCTTGTGGGTAACCCAGCAGCGCGTTCAGCCGAGCCCGTGCAGCCTGTGCTTCCGCTTCCCTCTGCTTGTTCTGCAAGCGGATACGTTCTGCTTCTATCTCAACCTGCACAAGGTCTATACCAGGTCGCACACCTGCCTGGATCTGCTGGCGGACGAGATGAACGGTCTGTTCAGCGTTCTGTAGTGCCTCACGTGCAAGCTGAAGCAAACGCTCCCGGTATGCCGCCTCAAGGTATGCTGTTGCCACATCGGCAAGCAACAGGTTGAGGTCGACTTTTGCTTTAGCAAGCGTTAGAGCGCTCTCAGCAGCGGCAAGGCGAGCGCGTGCCCTGCGCGCCCCGTTAATCTCCAACGGCTGGATTACTGTGAGTTCTTCGTCCGTTCCACCTGTTGTGAGGGCAGGGGCAAGGCGCACATCCATCGGCGCCGGGCGTCTGGCTGCTGACAGAAGGTTCTGCCCTGAAGCGACCTCCTCACGCACAGCGTTCAAAACAGGGCTCTGACGGATTGCTATCTCGAGAGCCCGGTTGAAATCCAGATTCCCTGCTGATGAACTTGCAACGAGTAGCAAAAAAGTAACGCAAACCAACGGTAGCCTCATCTCGCCTCCTTTAGAAAGCCGGGAATGTAACGTGACGGCGCGCTCAAAGGCGCACTATCGTGTTTCAAGCGTCGATGTGGGGATCAGACAAGAAAAGGAGGCGCACGCCGACCGTGGGCACCGGAGAGCAGGGAGGGGGAATGCGGCAGGCAGGCGTCTACACCGGTCTGAACGCCAGTTGGTTCTGCCAGCACGATGCTCTGATGGATATGACAAGCCTGGGGCACTACCGAAGTGCCCTGCTCCCCTCCTGCTTGCCCGGCTATGGAGGAGAATGCACAGTCAGAAACGCATGGTGAACATTGGGGGGAGGTTATCTTGCTGGTATTGACGGAGCCGCTCTCTGCCGAATGAGCTGTTGTCTGGACAGGGGCGAAAGGAACCGCACATTGGTGACAGTGCCAGTAGCCAATGTAAGCGGCATGAATAAACGCCACTATCCAGATATAGCGCATAGCTTTGAGCACAAACACCGGTAGTCTCTCTTGTGATTTAATTCCTTTCGGTTGCTAACATATAATACCCCGCCCCTGTGTATAACGTCAAGTACTTCACCCCGCTATAGATACCCGCCCGCGTAGCCCACGTTGAACTTCATGGTGGTTTCCTGCGCATCGTCCAGGCGGATGTTCGCTTCCACGTTGCGATGCATCAGGTTCTCGATAATGAGCGTGCGGTCGGCGTTGACCAGCTCAATGCCAATGCGGTTCTCCTGAAATTCGTTCTTGCGGATGGTATGGCTGTGCGGACGTGGGGCAGTTGGTTCACCCTCTTTTATCTCCAGCGGGCGGATGCCGTGGTCCTGGTTCGCTGCGATGCGCACGCCTTTGCCGCAGCGGGTGAAGATGTTCTCCTCTATCAGCCAATCGCGGCTGGTGTCGTTCTCAGGAGCGGAACGGGCGAACTCCGGCACATACTTGCTCCACAACAGGATGCCGTGTCCACACGCCTGAAAAGTGTTGCGTCGCACGGTGAAGCCCACCCCGTTTTCCACCGCGATACCCGCCTGCCGATTGTGCAACATGCGGTTGTTCTCTATCACGAACTCGCGCGAGAAGCCCAGCCAGAAGCCGTAGTTGCAGTAGTTGGCGAAGTTGTTGCGATAGACGTTGCCCCGGCTGAAGGTCGCTTCGAAAGCGATATTGGGGCTGTAGGAGCCGTCGTTCTCCTCGAACAGGTTGTCGTCACAGCCGACGGGTTCCATCTGCGGCGTCATGCCTGCAAGGAAGAACCCGTCTCCGCCCAGGCGGGCGTAGTTTCTGCGGAAGGTGTTCCGGCAGGATTTGTACACGATGAGAAAGCCGGTGGCATCCGCCCCCATGTGTCCGTAACGCTCACCGCGCGGTTCGTAGCGACAGCAGAAGTCCGCATAGTTGTCTTCATACAGGCTGTCGCTGGTGTCGTACAGGTGAAACCCGAAGCCGCTGCAGTAATTCGCGACGTTGCCCCGAACGGTCAGGTAACGGCATCCGTAAGCCAGCAAGCCGTTCATCTGATGTTGCAGGTCGTTATCGGCAATCAGGCTCTCCTGCACGCGATGAAGCAGAATGCCTCCACCGTACGCCTTCTCGGCGGGAAGCCAGACGTCCAGAAAGATGGTGTTCGGCTCCACTTCGGCGGTGGAGGTAATCTGACAGCCGGTGATGGTCAACCGTTTGCAATCACTGGCATGGATACCGTGGTAATACTCGCGCAAACGCAACCCCTTGATGGTCACATCTTGTCGCCCTTCCACACGCACACCTACGCCCGTGCGGTCTTTGCCGACGAGCAACGCGCCGTTGCCGTCCAGAGTTATCCCATCGGCAGCAATCGTGATGCCGTTTGGCAGGTGATACACACCCGGCTGCAAAACGGTATCTTCGGTAATCACCATTCCATCGGTTGGAACAAACATCTTCTCCTCCTCAGCGAATTATCAGTTTGACGGCTGCCACCGCCGCCAGTACCAGTACTACACTGTCGAACAGCTTCTGCGGGATGCGGGGCAGTAGCCACCTGCCCAGATAGACGCCCGCCACGATAACCGGTATCACCGCCACGTTGAACAGCAGGCTATGCGCGGTCACAATCGGTCGGGCGGGATTGATAAGGCTCAGCGCGACGAAGAGCGGCAGCTTGGACAGGTTGACCGCGAAATAGTACCACGCAGACGTACCCATGAACTGCTCTTTGGGCAAACCCAGACTTGTCATGTAGATGCCCATGATGGGGCCTGCCGCGTTGGAAACGGTGGTGGCGAATCCGGCAGCGGTTCCGGTGGAAGCAACGGTCACCGGCGAGTGCGGGGTCAGGCGGTCGCCCCAGCGCCGGCGCAACAGATGTACCGCCAGCATCACCAGAACGAGCGTGCCGATGAGCGGCTCCAGCAGGTCTTTGCCCCCTTTGGCTTTGCCGAGATGCCACAATACCAGTGCGCCCAGCGCCATCCCCACAGCCACCCAGGGAATGAGTTCTACCAGCCGCTTCCACTGCGTATGCTGGCGATACCACCGTACCGCAAAAATGTCACCGACGATGAGCATGGGAAGCATGGTGCCGACGGACGCCCTTCCCCCGAAGGCGGTCGCCAACAGGGGAACCACGAGGATGCCGATGCCCGGCACGCCCGTTTTGGAGACACCTATCAGGAAGGCAGCGATCGCTCCCAGAAGAAGTTGCCATGTGTCGTAGGGTAACACCTTACCTCGTTACTCCGCCCGATACCTCCAGAGTACCTTCCATCAGTTTCATCACCTGAGCGTATTATACCGTGATTTCGGAGCAGGGATTTCTCTATGCGCCGGCTATTCCATCCGAATGAAAGCCTTTACCACACCATCTCGATACTCTACTGCTGTATCAAACGCCTGCTGGCATTGCGCCATCGGGAAAGTGTGCGTCGCCAGCCGGGCAAGAGGTATCCTGCCCAGCGCCGCCAACGACATCGCCCGCTTGAGGGTCAAACGCGAACGACGTACCATCAGGATGCTCAATCCCTTGCGCCGCGCAGCGGAACCCTCCAGCCGAACATGCCCCGCCGGATTGGTTCCAATTATCAAACACTTCGCGCCCGGAGCGGCTATTTGCGCGGTCTGCCACTGGGTATCGTCTACGCCGGCACATTCAAACACATAGTCAAAGCCTCTCCCGTTCGTGAATCGCCGCGCTTCTGCTACCACATCCGTTTGCGCTGCGTTCACCGTTTCGTCCGCTCCCAGCTCTCGCGCCAGACTCAGACGATGCTCCAACAGGTCGGTGCAGAAGAGAGGATGCACGCCCATCTGCTTGAGCACCATCAGCACGCACAATCCCAGCGTACCGGAACCCAATATCGCCGCCGAGGCGCCCGTCCGCACCTTGCCCAGGTCCACGGCGTGAAGCGCGATGGCGAGCGGCTCCAGCAACACCGCCTCGGCGTCGCTCAGGCTGTCGGGTACCGGCTCCAGCAGGTGCGCGGGATGGGCGATACGTTCCTGCATGGCGCCCGCCTTGGGAGGCAAGCCCAGAAAGAGGTGATTCGGGCAGAGGTTCAGGTCGCCGCGCAAACAGAACTCGCAGCGCAGACAGGGTATCGCCGGTTCTATCGCCACCCGCTTACCGAGAAGATGCGCGTATTCCGAAGAGGCAACCTCCTCCACAACACCCATCGCCTCGTGCCCCAGCACAAACGGCAGCGATGCCCTCGCCTCGCCGATGGCGCCGTCGCGGAACAGGTGCAGGTCGGAACCGCAGATGCCCACCTGCAATACGCGCACTATCGCCTCACCCGCTTGCAACGAGGGGTCAGGTACCGAAAGGCACTCCACGCGCCGCGTTGCCGTTAAGCAGACCGCTTGCACCACCAGCCTCCTATTGCGCCAGTTCGTACAGTATCCGTGCGTAGATGAGCGTAATCTTCTGCAAGGTGCTCACCGCGATGCGCTCATCGGGTTCGTGCGCCGCACCGTCGCCCTCAAATCCCGTGCCGATAGCCACGATGTTCTGTGTGGCACGGGCGTAAGTACCGCCGCCCATCGTCTGAGGAGGCTTGTCGTCGCCGGTCTCCTCACGGTACACGCGCAGGATGGTCTGCAGAAAAGGCGTTTCCAGCGGAACGTAAAGCGGAGCAATACCGAAGTGGCTGACAAGTGAGAACCCCTGCGGCTCGATCACTGTGTGAAGACGTTCCAGCAAAGCATCAAGGTTCCATGTAACCGGGTAGCGCACGTTCACCGTACACTTCACCCGCGAGCCGTCGTAATCGAAAACTCCCAGGTTGGTTGTGGTCGCCCCTGACACCTCGTCGCTGTGCGCGATACCCAGCGCAGAACCGTCCAGACTGTTTGCCCACTCGCGTACGGTGTTCAGCCATATGGACTCTTCTGGCAGGCTCAGCTGTTCCAGTGCGTCCAGCAGCTTCGCCACCGCGTTGACCCCTTCCCCGGGCGAGCTGCCGTGCGCCGATTTGCCTCGCGCCGTCACCAGCACGCCGTTTTCTTCAGAGGTAGTCACTATATCCTCCAGCCCTGCCAACGCACTCTGTATCGCGCTAATCTGTTCCTCTCCCGCTTGCAAGAACGCTTCTGCACGGTCGGGCACCATATTTGCCCTCTCGCCGCCGCGCGCCCATGCGATACGCGGCGTGCTGTCTGAATGGGGGACCGCCTTCTCTATCTGCAGGTTCACAATCCCCTTCTCAGCGTAGATAAGCGGCCAGCCTCCGTCAGGGGTGAAACCGCAGCATGGTCGTTCCGGTTCGTGCTGAAAGTAGTATTTCATGCACTCCCAGCCGCTCTCCTCATCACCTCCGACAATCAATCGGATACGCTTGCGGATGGGCAACCCCAGCTCCTGAATGGCTCGCGCAGCGTAGATAGCCGCCATTGTTGGACCTTTATCGTCCTGCGCACCGCGCGCGTAGAGATAGCCGTCGCGCAGAACGCCCTCGAATGGCGGCACGCTCCAGCCGTTGCCCGGAGGCACCACGTCCACATGGCTGAGCGTGGCCACAATCTCTTCACCCTCACCTATCTCCAGATGCAGGGCATAGCCATCATAGTCCTTCGTGCGGAAGCCGTACCGCTCCCCGAACTCCAGCACGCGGTCAAACGCCGCGCGAACGCCCAGTCCAAACGGCGCCATCGGCAAAGGTGCGCTCTTGACGCTTTCACACTGCAGCAGCGCGCGCAGGTCGGCGACCATTTCGTCGATATGCTCTTCTATCCAGCGCTGTAAGGCATCACGTGCCATATTATCCGTACCTCCCTGTGCTTACCCATTTGGGCAGAAGGGTTCTGTTACCCTGCCGAAGAATCCTGCCTATCGCCTCTATGCGCCGTGTATCCGGTTTGCCATCCGCACCCAGTGTCGGGCACAGCCACCCGCCCTCATCATGCTCGTTCCAGGCGTAGGCGATGAGTGCGTTCGCCCCGCAGCGGTCGCGATGCGCCTCTACAAAATCCAGAGCATCCTTCACCGCAAGCGCACACTGTTCTGGGGTAAACGTTTCGTAGTGCTCGGGTCCGGGCTGGTGCCAGGGAACAGGGGTGTCTACACGCGGTCGCGGGTCCCATCCCCACGACACCAGCGGTATCGCCTGCGCGACATCTACCATCCCCTGCCACAACCTGTGCATCTCCCGCAGAGCCTGTTCAAAGGGCGCGCCCTCTCTGGTACCCCCGGGTAGCGCATATGCCGAAATTGCATCTGCTCCAATAGTGTACCGTATCTCTTCGGCGGTTCGCGGCGCGAAATGCATCACCGCGATATAGGGGTTGCCTGCTCCTGCACGCATGGAAACCGTCCGGAGCGAATCGACCACCCTCCGAAAAGCATCCACACTGCCCCACTGCTGTAACACCCACTTGCTTTCATGCGCGAGCAGATAAAGAAGCGGACGGTTGCTCAGCACGCGCTGGTAGTGCGGCAGGCGAAAGTACCCCACCAGCCTGCGCACCATGTGGCGATAGCCGTCCGGTCCCCCAAAACGTTCCCATTCCACGATGTTGCAGAAGCGCAAACGGTGTTTGGGCGACATATCCGCGAAACGGCGCAGGGGAAGAGAAAGGGGATGGTCCTCGGGATACGTGACAAAAGCCCAGTAGTGCAATCCAGCCTGTTCTGCATAAGCGATTTCCTGCTCCAGAACGCCCGGACGGTCGCCGCGAATGCTGACGCTACCGTCCTTCTTCACCTGAGCGAACCACGGCAGGCGAAAGCGGTACTGCGGCGGCGAAAGAGTCTTTTCCACCGCTTTTCCCACCTCGCTCAACTCGCCGTGCCAGGCATCCCAGCGTATGGCTCCCAAAAGTGGTCTGTGTGACACAGGTAGCATCCGGAACGTCACCTCCCCGGCACAATAATGACTTTCTCCTCGTCGTCCGCTTTGCGACTGCATTCCTCACAGCTGCACCTGGAGGTGGATTTGTCCTGAAAAAGCAGCCACGCTAGTATGTTGATTCCCCATGCTTGCCACAAAGTGACCTTCTTCAGCCCGAAAATCGCAGGCATCAGCCAGTTCCACAGGTAGTACGTAGGTATTGCTGTTAGAATGGTCAATAACAATCCTGCCGCCACTACCACGGCAATCCCGACGATGCCAACACCTATGCCCGCTGCCACTTTACCAAGCCACATGAATATGCCTCCCAGAGAGTGAACCTGTTTGCTTGCCGAAAATGTAGCACCACAGAACGCCCTGTGTCAATAGCAGAACCGCACGGCACCCCTTGACAAACACCCTTCCCCCAAGATAACATGCTAATAGAAGACGGTACGACCGTTGTACAGAAGGGGAGGTCTCCCGATGCGAAGTTCCAGAAAGGGGTTTGAGCTCGACCCCATCACCCTGGGCACCATCGCGCTGGGTATTGTGCTCGTGGTGGTGTTCATCGTTATCGGCAACAATCGAATGCCCCAGCCGGTATCGCCCTCGTATGCCAGCGCATCCACCGGCGGAACGGGCGGTGCGCCAGCATACGGCGGAAGCCCCTACGGCGCCGCACCTTCCGGTGGAAGCCCTTATGGTGCACCCACCGGTCCCTACGGAGCGTACGGCGCGCCACCCGGTATGCCTCCTGGTATGCCTCCGGGCGCGGGCCCCATGCCCGGAATGGCAGGTCCTTCTACCGGACCGATGCCCGGCCCGTCGGTGAGTACACCTTCAGGGACGCCTTCAGGAGGCGGAGCTGCTGGCGGGCTTGGTGGGCTTGCTGGCAGAAGAGGGGGCGGCATGGGCTTAGAGGAAGACTAGCCTGTCTTTCCCAGATCGAGCGGCTGCTTTATCAGCAGCCGCTTTTCTGCTATATTACCAGCAGGGAACCTGTTTATCTCCGCTAGCCGTATCGATAACAAAACGGACAGGTAGAGGAGGAGGCTCCATGAAACGCTGGCAGAAAGTGCTGACAGGCGTGATTGTAGCGACAACGGCTGCGGCGGGAGCTCTGTGGCTCACCGGTAACCTGTTTGCCGACCCCTTGCCCCAAGGACGACCCGCGCCGGATTTCACCTTGCCGGACCAGGATGGCAAACAGCATCGCCTCTCGGCGTACCGCGGTAAAACGGTTGTGCTTGCCTTCTATCCTGCGGACATGACGCCGGGCTGCACGCTGGAGGCGCGCTCTCTGCGCGATACGATGCCCGAGTTTCAGCAGATGGGCGTGCAGGTGTTTGGCATCAGCGTGCAGGATGTGGGGTCCAAGCGCGAGTTCTGCGACAAAGAGGGTTTGAACTATCCCCTGCTGGCAGACGTGGGGGGTAAGGTCGCGAAACAATACGGTGTGTTGATGCCTGCAGGGTTGGCTCAGCGAGTGACCTTCATCATCGACCCATCCGGTCAAATCGCGCAGGTAATTACCGATGTCAACGTCCAGCAGCATGGCGAGCAGGTGCTGGCTTTGCTGAAACAGCAACCAACCGTGCAGTCTTCGGCAAACTGGCAGGCAAAGATAGGGCAGCCTATCCCGGACTTCCGGTTGCCTCGCGCCGATAACGGCAAAATGGAGTCGGTGTACGGCGACCGTAAGCAGAAGGCAACCGTCATCATGTTCATTGCTACGCGATGCCCCGTTTCCAACGCTTACAATGAACGGATGCGCACTATCGCACAGGAGTACATGGCGAAGGGCGTGCGTTTTGTGGGCATCAACTCCAACGTGATCGAACCCACGCAGGAGGTCGCCGAGCACGCGAAGCAAAACCGCTTCCCCTTCCCGGTGCTGAAGGATGAAGGCAACAAAATCGCCGACCGCTTCAACGCACAATTCACCCCTGAAATCTTCGTGGTAGATGCAAAGGGTGTGTTGCGCTATCACGGACGGATCGACGACAGCCAGAACCCGGCGAACATCACCTCGCACGACCTGCGAGATACACTGGACGCCCTGCTGGCAGGAAAGAACCCACCCCGCGCCGAAACCAAAGCCTTCGGATGCACGATTAAGAGAGTGAGGTAAGGACGGTGGCTGCACGCAGAATCGGCTGGGTCGCTGCATTGCTGGCTATTGCTCTGCTGGCACAGGCAGCGACCAGAATCCCGCAAATCGACGGCAAAGGTATCCAGAAGGAGCTGGCGAAGCGCAAGGGGAAGGTGGTCGTGCTGAACCTGTGGGCAACGTGGTGTCCACCCTGCCGCCAGGAGTTTCCCGGCCTGGTGAAGCTCTATGATAAATACCGCAACCGGGGAGTGGACGTTATCGTCGTTTCGGTGGATGATGTGGAGGATGAGGCAAAGGTGGCGGAGTTTCTGCGCCAGCAGAAAGCGAAAATGCCCGCGTTCATCAAGAAGCCGGGCGACTCCGAGAAATTTATCAACGCCGTAGACCGCGACTGGCCCGGCGCGATTCCATACACGGTGGTGTACGACCGCAACGGCAAGCCCTTCGCGAAGCTGCTGGGCGATCACACCTTTGCACAGTTCGAAGCGACCGTGAAAAAGGCTCTTGCCAAGCGCAAATGACCCCCGTTTCCGAAAACCCTTTGCTGGAGGCGTCGTTCCTGCAACGCCTCCAGCGGTTGCAACTGCTGGTTCGGCGACCTCTGCCGGGGCAGTGGAAGGGGGAACATCGTTCGCCCAAACGTGGTTACAGCGTAGAGTTTGCCGACTTCCGCGAGTACTCCCCCGGTGACGACCTGCGCTATGTAGACTGGAAAGCGTACGGCAGGCTGGACCGCCTGTACCTGAAGCAGTATGTGGAGGAAGAAGACGTCTATGTGCTGCTGCTGGTGGACTGCAGTCGCTCGATGCGTTTCGGGCAGCCGACAAAACTGCTGTTCGCCCTGCAGGTGGCGGCGGCAATTGGCCACATCGCGCTGTGTCGCTTTCACCGCGTGGGCGCAGGGCTGATAGCGGACGGTAAGGTTACTTGGATGCGCCCCGTGCGAGGCAAGCAGTCGCTGATCCCTCTGCTGCGCTTTTTGGGTAGTCCCCCCGATGCACGAAGCACCGTGCTCGCTGAATCGGCGCGTCAGGTAGCGAACGGCTGGAAGCATCGAGGAGCGGTGTACCTGCTGACCGACCTGATGGACGAACACTGGCAAGACGCCTTGCGTACGCTTCTTGCCCGCCGCCATGAGCTGACCCTCATCCACACCCTCAGTCCCCAGGAGTTGCGCCCCGACCTGATGGGCGACCTGCTGCTGGTGGACAGCGAAACGGGCGAAACACGCGAGGTAAGTCTCTCCGCGTCTGCGCTGAGCCTGTACCAGCGTGCGCTGCAGCAGCTCCGCGATGATGCCTCTGCCCTTTGCGGGCACTTCGGTGGCAACTACCTGCTGGCGGACACTTCGCAACCGCTGGAGACCTTCGTGCTGCGCGAGATGCGCATGAGAGGTGTGCTGGCATGAGGTTTCTTGCCGCGTGGAACCTGCTCTGGTTTTTGCCTGTCGGCGGTGCGATTCTCGCGCTGTATATCCTGCGCCTGCGTCGTCGGCGCGTAGAGGTTCCTGCTGTGCTGCTCTGGACGCAGGTACTGCAGGACTTCCAGGCAAACGTGCCATGGCAGAGGTTGCGCAAGCACTGGCTGCTGGTTTTACAGCTGCTGGCGGCGTTGCTGCTGGTGCTGGCAGTGGCACAGCCGTATACCCGCGCGTGGATGTACTCCGGCGAGGCGCATGTGCTGGTGCTGGACGGCAGCGCGAGTATGCTGGCGACCGACGTTTCGCCAAACCGCTTCGAGCAGGCGAAGGCGCTGGCACGGGAGTATCTTCAAAAGATGCCCCCCGGCGACCAGGCAGCCATCGTGCTGGCGGGAGCGCGTCCGCGTGTGCTGTGTGGGTTGACGGTCAACCGCTCCGAGCTGTTCCGCGCGCTCAAAAGCGCACGACCTGCCGAAACCGGCACAAACATCGCCGAGTCGCTCGCGCTGGCAGCGGCGATTCTCACCCCCTTCGCTGCTCCGACTATCGAGGTGTTCACCGACGGCGGCTTTGCCGAACCACGCGACGTGGACACGGGCAGAGCCCGGCTGCAGTACCACACGGTGGGTTCGTGGGCAGAGAACGCAGGCGTCGTGGCGATAGACCTGCGCGAGGACCAAAATGCCCCCGGACGGTTCGACCTCTTCGCGGTGATACACCATAACAGCGAGAGGGAGCAACGTTATACCGTTGAGCTCTGGCGTGATAACAACCTGGCGGACGCCCAGGAGATTACCGTACCACCCAAATCAGAGGCTCCCGTGCTGTTCCGCCAGCTGATACCCACCGACCACCCGGAGGAGCTGCGCGTTCGGCTGGACACGCGCGACGCTCTCGCCTGTGACAATACCGCATACGTGGTTCTGCATCCGGTGCGCCCGCTGAAGGTGTTGCTGGTGAGCAAGGGCAACCTCTTTCTGGAAACCGCTCTGAGTCTGGACCCGCGCACGAGCGTCGAGAAGAGAACATCCCCACCCTCCGCCGCAGAATCCGGCAGGTATGATGTGGTGGTCTACGACAACATAGAGCCTGCTTCGCCTCCTGCCGGCCACGCGGTGCTCATCGGGGTTATTCCGCAATGGTTGCCGGTTGTGCCTTTGCAGACGGTGGAGAACAGCATGGTGGTGGACTGGCACCACACACATCCCGTGATGCGTTATGTGGACCTCGCATCGGTGCGGCTCAGCAAGGCAACCCCCGTCTTGCCCCAGGCGGGAACGGAGACGCTGGCGGAAGCCAGTGAAGGAGCGGTAATGGTATCCCTGCAGAAGCCGGACAAACGCTGGCTGCTTATCACCTTTGATGTGACGACGACAGACCTGCCGTTGCGTGTGGCTTTTCCGGTGATGATGCTAAACGCCCTGCGCTGGCTCACCGCGCCCTCCGAGAGCGCGGAGCGTGGGCTGATACCGGCAGGCGGTCTCGCGGTCATTCCCGTACCGGGCGAGCGGGAAAAGGTCACCGTGCGCCTGCCGGATGGAAAAACAGCGGAGGTAAGCGTGCAGGACGGAGCAGCTCCTTTTGAGGACACCCTGCAAACCGGTTTCTACCGGTGTCCGGAGACCGGCTACCTGTTCGCGGTGAATCTGGCTCAGCGCGAGGAGACGGAACTGGCAGTGCATTCATACACATCCCAAACGGGGACCGGTGCTTCTGCCGGTCTGCGAAAGGTGCTTGCCCGACGTGAATGGTGGCAGTGGCTGGCAGGGATACTGCTGGCTGTGCTGGCTCTGGAGTGGATGATGTACCACAGAAGATGGTGAAAATCCGCGATTTGCAGGCTTTACAGCAAAAATGGCAAAAAAACTAATGTTTTTTTCTTACAAAACGTGAAAAAAGCCCTTGAGTGGTACGGAACTTGCATTATATAACAGTGGTAACGTAAGGGAGAAGAGGGATCTAATCAATGAAACGATGGGTTTTGCTTTTGGCGGCAGCGGGGCTACTGCTGGCGTGGCGTTCGACGGATGCACAATCGCTGGGAAGACGAGGCGGTACAGCTAATCGCCAGCCTGGCAATGTAGTATCACAGGGCTCGCCGACGGTGCCGGATGCAGGTACTCTCACACTGTTTGCCAGTGGTGCAGCGCCGATTGCTCTGTACGCGCTCAAACGACGCCGAAGTAAGAAATAGCGAAAGCTGTTACTCCTTAACGAGGCGAGGCAGGTAGTATCTGCTTCGCCTCAATGACTATTTGCCCGCCACGTCCACGTCGGAGCGTACCTTCTACGAATACTTCCTGTCCTCGCGTGTTTGCCGGCGCCCACTTTCCGGTCACGTAGATACATCCCGTGTCGTCACGCAGCACCCAGTCACTGCGAGTGACCGGAGGACCTCCTGCGCATACCGGGCAGTTCGGGTCGGGCTGCCAGCCCATATTTCGCCCTTCCAGAAACACCTGCGCTCCCACCCAGCGGTCGGGGTTGTTTATCAGGTCGCGTATGCGCAGGCTGCGGTATCGTGCTGGCGGTCGGATGCGAAACACGGCGGAAGCCCTGAACTCCTCACGCCTCCCCTGGTGGTTCACCAGAGGCAGTATCGCCTCCACGCGATAGTACCCGGGCGGCACCTGTTTGCCTTTGTCGTCTCTCTGGTCCCACTCCACGCGAAACCGTTTTACCTCGCCGGGGTTCAGCTGGATGGAAGAAAACGCCATCGTAAACGACTTGCCCCTACTCCATTGCCATCGCTCGCTCCACTCGCCCTGTTTGTACACCAGCACGTCATACTGCTTGCCCGAGGGGAAGCGCAATGCAATGGGTGCACCGCTGGCGTTGCGCACTTCCAGAATGAAAACTACCGGCTTGCCTGTTTCCACCTCATGCTGTTCGGGCACTACCTGCCACTGCACCGCCTTGTAGATTGGAACAGGCTTTTGAGCTGTAGACGGAAGTGCCATTCCCAGAGCGACCAGAACCAGCCACACCAGACGCTTCATCTTCGACCTCCTCTGCAGGAAAGGTACTGTTTGGACTCCACTAACCCACCGCAGGTTACCGTTCCGGCACTGAGTTGCGCTTCGCCGCCTCCCAAAGGGCATCCCACTCTTCCAGAGTAAGCTGCTCCAGCGGCTTGCCCTGCTCGCGCGCCATCGTTTCCATCTGCTGGAAGCGCACGATGAAGCGGCGAACCATCGCGTGAAGTGCCTGCTCGGCGTCTACCTTCAGGTGGCGTGCGATGTTTACCAGCGTGAACAACAAATCACCGATTTCCGCCTCGATGCGCGCTCTATCACCCTGTGCGATGGCTTCCGCCAGCTCCTCCTGCTCCTCGCGGAACTTATCCAGCACACCCTGCAGGTCGGGCCACTCGAAACCCACTTTCACCGCCCGTTTGGAAACCTCCATAGCGAACACGAGCGCAGGCAACGACGGCACCACCCCGTCCATCACCGACTGCTTCGGTGCGTGGTTATTCTCTTCCGCCTTAATACGCTCCCAGTTACGCAATACCTCTGCGCTATCTGCCACCTGCACATCGCCGAAGACGTGCGGATGTCGGCGTACCAATTTCTCGCACTGTTGACGCACCACATCCTGAATATCGAATCGGCTGTCCTCGTTTGCCAGTTGTGCGTGCAGCACCACCTGTAGCAGTACGTCTCCCAATTCCTCACACAGTTTCGCATCGTCGCCTGTGTTAATGGCGTCCAGTACCTCGTACGCCTCTTCCAGCAGGTAGGGGCGCAAAGTTTCATGCGTCTGTTCCCTATCCCACGGACACCCGCCGGGTCCGCGCAGGCGTGCCACAATATGCACCAGCCCCGCAAAGTCTCGGCGGTCATCGGCTGGCAAAGGTGGTACGTACACGCTGGTCAGGTGGTCTACCGGCACGCGATCCAGCCGGTATAGAGGCACGGTTTCTACCCGCTGCTCCCCTGCGACACCCGCTGCGCGCACTACGTATACCGGATGCTCTTCGGGGTAGTAGCGCATGAGCAGTAGTTTCAGGTCGGATGCGACGAAGCTATCGTACACCTGATAGTACAGCACGTGCATCGACTGGTCCGGCAGAAAGCGCGATGCGCAGAGCGCGTCGATGACCTGCAACCCATCGGTAATACACAGACCTAACGCCTCCAGCGTCGGCTCCAGAAAGCCGGTACTGCCGACGATGCGCACCGGTACTGCCTGTTCACGCGCCTTTTCCAGAAGCAAGCGCACGCTCTCTTCCCCAACCAGCGGATGCCCGGGCACGGCGTATACAACATCCCCCTCCTGCGCCAGAACAAGCAGCTGTTCCACAATCTGCGCATATAGCGTTTCGAAGCTTTCCGCCTGCTCATAGAGAGGGTCAAAGGAACGAAAAGGAATGCCAGCCTCTCTCAGGGCATCTACCGTTGGGTGTACCGCCGTACGCAACCAGACCGGTTGCCCGGAACGCAGTGCTTCCCATACCTGTCGAGACAACGCAGCAGGGGCTCCCGCCCCCAGGCCAACTACGGTTATCATCGGGTACCGATTGGAACCTCCCTCCAGTTCATTTCCACACCCCCTATTCTAGCACAAGTTATGCTTCCGTGCACAAACCCCGGAACGCAACCGGATGCCTTCCGTCAAGCCGAGCCACATGCTGCGAAGGTGTGGAACACGCAGGAGCGCATAGCGTTACCGAGAACCCAATTAGGGTCAGGAGCGACGGGCACCTGCCTGTTGAACAGGACGTATGGAGGCGGTCAGGGATGAGGTCACAAGACCTTCTGTTCATCTGGTGGCTGAGTATGGCAATGATTGCAGCATGTGCACAACCGGTCCCTACGTCCACCCGGGATAGTCTGTGTCTCAACGGGACATGGCGCTTCATGCCCGCTATTGGACCAGCCATCATCGAACCAACCGGTGACCAGACGGCATGGGGACAGATTCGTGTGCCGGGGAAGTGGGCAGGTTTTCGGTTGCCCGGTTTGGTTCAGCGAGGGACCGGCGCACAGTGGAACGCCTTCTCCGATAAAACCGCCCGGGGTTGGTACGAGCGCACAGTGTCCGTTCCCAGCAGCTGGCAGGGGCGTCAAATAGTGCTGGAGCTGCAGCGGGTGTGCACCGATGCAGTGGTTTTCGTCAACAGCAGGCGGTGCGGAGAGGTGCGGTGGCCAGGCGGTGAAGTGGATATCACGGATGCCGTTCAAGCCGGACACGAGGCACAGCTGCGCTTGCTGGTAGTCGCCACTCCTGACGAGCAGCAGGTACGCGACCTGCTGGCGGGCAGGCAGACCAGCCACGATTTTCAAGGATGGCAATGGGCGTGCGGGTTAACCGGAGAGGTCTTCCTGCACAGCCGACCTCGAGGAGCGCGCATTGCCGATGTGTTTGTTCAGCCCTCAGTGCGTCGCCGGGAACTGGCTGTTGACGTGGATCTGACAGGGCTTGAGCAAACAGGCTCGGATTCGGTACGCTTTGTCGCCCGGCTGGTCAATGCGCAGGGGCAAACCGAACGTGAGTTTCAAGCCGTCAGGATGGTTCGCCCTGCGCAGGCGCAACGGCTGCGACTGGTGTGGCAATGGGAGCACCCTCGCCTCTGGGACGTAACACAACCGCATCTGTATACTCTCTTCTTACGAGCGCAAGGGGCAGGTATAGACGATGAATATGCTGTGACCTTCGGCTTTCGGGAGTTCTGGATAGAGGGACGACGGTTTATGCTGAACGGTAAAGAGATTCATCTGCGCCCAATCTGTCTCCCTGACGAGTGGACCGACTACAATGGCTGTCCAGAGTACATCAACAGTGTGATAGACGGATACCAGAGGGTGGGTTTCAATATCGGGGAACAGTGGCCCTGGGACGACCGTGAACGAGGGCGAATCAACTTCCGCCACCTGTGGGCAGAGATCGCCGATCGCAAGGGCTTCCTGGTGATAGGAGCGTTGCCGTCTATGTCGCCGTTCCTCTTCGGTTCGAACGGGCAACTGACGTGGGACCAGCGCAAAGAGGAATGGACGGCGATCATGCTGCAGGAGGTGAAACGCCTTCGCAACCATCCGTCCATCGTACTATGGGTTACCACAGCGAACCTGTTCGGCATGCCGCAAGACCAGAACCCCAAACTGATTGGCAGACGCGGCTTGCGCACCGACCGGGTGGCAACAGCGGGGCGGGAAGGTATCGCCATCATCAAGCGCAACGACCCAACTCGTGCAGCTTTCACCCACCAGGGAGCCGACGTGGGTAACCTGCATTCGGTGAACATGTATCTCAACCTGATTCCACTGCAGGAGCGAGAGGAATGGCTCAGTGAGTGGGTGCGCCGTGGCGATTTGCCGTTCATGGCGATTGAGTTCGGCACGCCATTCCACGCCACGTTCCTGCGAGGACGCAACGGGTTCGGAGATGCGATATTCACGGAACCGTTAGCCACCGAGTTCGCCGCTATCTACCTCGGCGCCGGGGCGTACTCCACCGAAACGGCTGCGTACCGCGACCGCATCGCCCGCACACTGGTGGGAGGTCAACGCTACTCCAGCTGGCACGGGGCGCGTGAGCTCATGGAATTGCCGGCGTTTCAGCAACTGCAGGCACTATACATCCGCAACACCTGGCGCAGCTGGCGCACGTGGGGCATCTCCGGTGGGATGGTGCCATGGGAGATGGAGCCCCAGTGCTGGCGGCGGGATAATGCGATAGCGGAGCAGCTCGTGCACATCCCACCACAGGAAGGACGCAGAGGGGTATACCACGACATGCTGCCGCGATGGGCGGCGTTCTACCTGCAAGCCGAGGGGGGATGGCATCCTCTCCCTGCAGGCAAAGCGATTATCGAAGGCAACATGGCCACAATGGCATGGATTGCCGGTGCGACCGACAACTTCACCGCGAAGGAGCATCACTTCTTCAACGGTCAACCGGTGCAGAAACAAGCAGTGCTGATAAACGACACCCGCACAGAGCAATCCTTTCACGCACGTTGGAGCATCTCGGTGGGTCGGAAGGTTCTGGCGACAGGAGAACAGCAGGGCAAACTGGCGCCAGCAGCCGTGCGTTTTGTGCCCATCACCTTCACAGCACCCGCAGTAAGGACGGTAACGAACGGCGTGATTCGCCTGATAGCCCGCATTGGGACAACAAGACATGAAGATACCTTTACCTTCCGCGTTTACCCGACAACCAGACCGTCAGGCTTGCCTGCGCCCGTCTTTGTGTGGGACCCGGAAGGGAACACCGCGAAACTGCTTGGAGAAATGGGGGTTTCGGTGCGGGTCTGGAAGGGTACTCCAGACGTTCGCTTACTGGTCATCGGCCGCCGAGCGCTTGAGAAGGGTCCGTTGCCCGGCTCTCTCAAAGCAGTGCTTGCCAACGGTGGCAGGGTTATCATCCTCGCCCAGTCCCCCGAATGGTTGCGCGATAGCGCTGGCTTCCGGGTAGCGCATCATGTCAGTCGGCGTATGTTCATCGTGCCTTCCCAGAAGGACCATCCTGTGGTGCAGGGACTGGACAATTCCGACTTCCGCGACTGGAACGGAAAGGGCACTCTGGTGCCGGAGTTTTGGGGTGGCGTGGATGAGTTTCCGGGTAGCGACCCCGCTTTCGGCTGGCACTGGGGTAATCAGGGAAGTGTATGCAGTGCCGCCATCGAGAAGCCACACCGCAGCGGCTGGACGCCTGTTCTGGAAGGCGAGTTCGACCTTGCCTACACGCCACTCATGGAGCTGCATTACGGCAAAGGTCTGGTAGTGTGGTGTACGCTGGATGTGGAAGCGCGCACCAAACGCGAGCCTGCAGCGATGGAACTGATGAGATGCCTGCTGCTCTACGCGGCGAAGGCAACACCTCGCCCCCGCCTGCCCACTTTCTTCATGGGCAGCGTGGAAAGCGAGCGGTTATTGCATCTGGTTGGCGTGCGCTATCGACGCACCGGGCAGGTTCCGCCGCCACCTGCTCTGTTCATTGTTGGTAGAGGAGCGTCGGTTGACGAAACGCGGTTACGCACGTTTATGCAGGGGGGTGGCAGGGTTCTCTTCCTGCCCAGAGAGGGTGAACCTTTACCTTTTGGCTTTCGTACGGAGCGACGCGCCTTCGGTGGTTCGCTGCAAGTGCCCTCCTGGAGCGAATGTCGAGGGCTATCTCCTTCGGACTTGCGACTGCGAACCGATGTGCTTTTACCTGTCTTCCTCCGCGGAGGACAGGGAGAAGTTGGCGCGAGCGGATTGCTTGGGCGAGTGCAGATTGGTAACGGAAGTGCGCTGTTCGTCGCCGTGACGCCGGATATGCTTAACACCGGCGAACGAACTTACCTGCGATGCTCTGCATGGCGGTTGACCCGAACGCTGGCTCAGCTGCTGGCGAATCTCGGCGCAACCTTTGAAATGGACGACCGCAGCCTCGATCTCACGGGCGACGCGAACACGCCGGTACCTGCGCCCTCCGAAAACGAACTGCTGGTCAACAATACGTTTGAGAAGGGTCTGACCGGATGGACTCTGGAACAGCATGGCGGCGCACGCGCGGAAGCTGCTGTCGTGAACGAGGTACCGTCGCCGCTGCGCAAGGTGGGTAGAGCCGTGAAGATTGTCGTCACACGACCGGGTACAGAAGGCTGGCATGTACAGTTGAATCAGCGTAACCTTTCCGTTCGAGAAGGCACGCTGTACGAGGTCACTTTCTGGGCTAAAGCGGACAGACCCCATACGCTCACCCTCACCCTGCAACAGGCGGGACCATCCTACAACGGCGTGGGGCTATGGGAAACGGTCAGGTTGACAACAGCATGGCGTCGGGTAAGGTTTCGATTTATCGCTACTCGCACGGAGAACAACGCGCGGCTCAACTTCAGTGGCTTAGGGAGCCAGCCCGTGACCATTTGGCTGGCGGAACCGTCGCTTCGCACCTCACCACAAGAGCCGATAGCCGAGGGTTTCTACCATCCCGACTACATGGAAAACCAGGCGACAGGCGATGACCCATATCGATACTACCGGTGGTGAGAGTGTTAGCGACCGAGCGGAGCCGACCAGCGCAGGCTGAGGGTAGCGTGCTTCGTGCGCCACGGGTTCAAATCGGCAAGCCCGATCAGTATCTGCCATCGCCCCACATTCCACGAAGCGTGCACTTCCCCATCGGGCAGATGCCATAGCAGCCAACCCCTTGCCACTGCCCCTCCCAGCGCAAAACGCCAACCATCTTCGTGGGAGGCGAACAGTAGCCACGTTCGCCTCGCCTGCTGGTGTGCCAGACCGAACGTGTATCGCGTCCGCAATGAAAGCGTCTCGGAGACCTCGTCGATTCGCCCTGAAAGGAGCGGCGCGGCGTGCAGGAAGCCGTCGGCGTCGGGAACTATGGCGTTGGCTTGAACACGAGCCGTGATGCGCTGTATCTTGCGTTGCCGGATGTGCCCCAGCAGGTTCTCTCCCCAGAAGCCAATGCGCCACCTGTCGGATAACGGCGCGGATGCAGCCAGATGAAGCCCCCATCCCGTGCTGCGCGTGTCGGCAGGGTTCAGCCCGCGTGTGGTGTCCAGCAGCAGGTTGCCGTCGAACTGTGCGCTCCGCCACCTGCCGTCCAGTGTCCCCTGTTGAATCCGCCGGGAGAGATACAGGCTCCCCGCGATGAGAAGCCAGCTTTCGCCACGCCTGTCGCGAAGGGGCACAAGGTACCCGACCGTCCAGCGGTTCACCGCCGAGCGGTTGAGTAAGGCATGGACAGGAGTATCGATGGTGGGAAGCTGTGTGAGGTTCACTCCCCCCTGGTAGAGCTGCACCGCTCCCTGATCACCCTCAAAGCGGTCGGCGATGCCGAAAGCATAACTCACCTGCCAGCGGGGCAGGCGCAGACGAATCTCGCTCAGTGAGGCAAAGTGGTAATAGCCCTGCTCCCCAGCAAAGGGCTGTTCTGCCTCCTTACTTTGCAAGAGCGGCCGGACGTTCGTACGCGCCAACAGGTAATAGCCAACCTCCAGCTGCTCGCCACCGGTAACTGGCAAGGAGGTCAGTTGCTGAATCCGCTGATCCTCTGTCCAGAGTGGCGGCAGTATCACCGGCTCTGCACCGGCGGAGAGAAGGGCTGCCAGAAGAAAGAGCACGAGCGAACCGCCCGTGCGAAGCGTCCAGCCTGTTCGCTTCATCACGGCGATCTGGTTCGCTCGTGCCCTGTTCATTACCTGCCGTTACGGCAACAGAGACTGTAATGTCTCGAACGTGCCGTCTATGTACTTCACAATGCCTGCGCGTCCCAGGTCGGGAATGCCCAGCTCTATCGCCTCGCCGATGTCGGCGACTTTGGTACCATCCGACTTCGTGATGGAACCGGTCACCGGCTGTTTTTCCACACCTGTGACGCTCACCCTCATCCCCGATGGAGAGTGGGTCATGGTGATGCTTCCCGACGAGGGATGTGCGCCCTCGGCATCTTCTGTCAGCATCATCTCCACGGCTGTTTGCATACTCTCACTACCGTAGGAGAAGGTGGCGTTCACCGTCACCTTCGGCGGAGAGCCTTTTGGCGCGGAGGTGATGGTGAGGTCCACCGCCGCCGGCTTGCCAATGGCGGGCGTCATGTTGCCCTTGATGCGGATGGTACCCTCCGGGAAGGTGGACAATTGGTGTCCGGCAGAGGAAATCTGCTTAAACGGTACGGGATTGTTCCACGTGCCGTTCACCTCGCCGCTTAACGACAACCTGTCGGAGGCAAACGTCATCTTGCCCCGCAGGGTTTTGATAACGCCGCTGCCCATGCCGTTTACCGGATCGCGATACTCGATGAACGTGCCGTTCACCTCAGAAATGGTCAGGCTCATCTGCTTGTTGTTCTCATCGCGACCGGTAATCTGGAGTGTGTTGATCGTGACGCTGGTAGGAGCGGTCCCGCCGCCGTTCAGCTTCATGAAGGGGATGTCTACCCCCTGAAGGCTGATGGAGAACGGTCGGGCGGCGATTTGCGCCTGCAGGCTTTGCAGGGTGACGCGCTTGAGCGAGTCTTGCTGACTGGAGTCGGGGTCAAACTCTGCCCTCAGGTTGGTAACCTGCGTGGTTCCGAACTGCGAGTTGAATTGACCGTTGAAGGTCGCACTGGTAATCTGAGGCGGAGCGTCCCCGGAAGGCAGCTGGGCGAAAGTAGCCACCAGAGTTCCGTTGAAGGTAATTGCCTGGCTCAGTGCGCTATCCTGCAGATTGATGGAGGCATCAGCCTGCATGGTACGATTCGCCAGGTTGGCGGTGAACGTCAGCGTCGCGCTGTAACTTACCCCTGATTTCGTGGCGCTGATGGTGTACTTGCCCGCAGAGGGGTCGAAGTGGTATGTATTGATTGGCTGATCCGTAGTCACGGTGAGCACCAATCCGCTGGAAGGTCCCTCTACCTGCGACGTGACCTTCCAGGTCTTTCCGCCTGCGATGTCGCCCACTCTTTGTATCTGCAGATAGCCCCACTGGTCGCGAATCAGACGATATTCGCCTGGCGTTTGCCCATCTAGCATCCCCAGCATCTCCATCATAATCCCAAAGCGATCGCCGAAGGCTTCGACGGTTGCCAGCTGGGCACCCAGCGCGCGCTCGGTCATGTTCAGGGCGGTATTAATAGCCGACCCCTCAGCTGTACCGTTGCCGACAACGGTGCCCATCATATCGCGCATGATCTGCATCATACTGCGAGCGCGGTCCACATCGGGGTTGCCGGTAGAACCCTTGAGAGCGCCCTTACACTGTTGCACCATGCTCTGTATCATTGTCTGCAAGGGTTCATCCTGCAATCCACCGCCAATCTGGGGAGGCAGAACAGCGGTCAGGTCGCCGTTCCAGTTACCAAACTGCTCGCGGATGCGCTCCATAACCGTTGCCACCCCGCCGGGGGATAGGTCATTCAGTCCTTCCTGCTCCCGAATGCGCGCTATCTCCTCCAGAGCGAAGGTGGTCACCGCATCCATGTTCACGTTATTCCTGCCACCGGCGGGCACATCGGGACTGACCGTTGCCACGCGTACGGTCTTATCGCCCACCTGCTTGGTAGCGATAACCACAATGTCTTTACCTGCAGCGGTTTCGGGAAGCGTGAGCACGTAGTGTCCGTTAGAGTCGGTGGTGCCCTGTGCGATAGCATCGGTGAGGTTTGGCCAGGCGTACGCTTTGACCGTCGCGTTCGCCAGGGGGCTGCTACCCCCTACCTGTCTCGTCGTGCCGCCGGGTACGAACACGTCACCGCTCAGTGTGAGGAGGGTACCGCCTCCTCCTCCACCGCCTCCGCACCCTGCCAGCAACGTCAGGACAATCGCAGCGAGGCACACGCCCCAAACAGACAAACGCTTGTTGCGCCATCCATAAGAACCCTTCATAGAACCGAACCTCCCATTGCACGAAGCCCAACAGCTTCGTGAGAATTCACACAATATGATTATCGCCGGGAGAAACGGGGATGATAAGAGTAATTTGCGAAGATTTCGCAAAAATGGTATCCTTTTGGTGCAGGATGGCTAGAGAAGGAGGCAATGTTGTTACGCGCCAGGGTTAGTATTGCAGGTTACTACTTTCTTTTGTTCGCTGCGGTGGCGTTCACCCACCCCTTCTTTCCGGTGTTTCTGCGCGAGCGCGGCTTCTCGTATGGACAGGTAGGAGCGGTGTTATCGGTGTTCTCACTGACCGGCGCGGTGGCAAGTATCTTGCTGGGCTGGCGCTCGGACCAGGCGCGCCGGCGGCGGCGATACATCACCGGTACCATGCTCGTGGGGGCGGCCGGGTATCTGCTTTTTCCGTATGTATACTCCTTCGGCGTTGCGCTGCTGCTGGCGGCGGTGCTTGGCGGATGCATCATGTCCAGCCAATCGGTGATGATGGCGCTGGTGGTGGACCTGTTCCGGCATCGAGGTACGGGGGGGTCGTTCGGACAGCTGCGCGTGTTCGGCACAATCGGCTATCTGCTGATATTGCTGATGCTGGTGCTCTGGCAAAACTCCCCCTTGCTGGAGCCTTCGCGGATGTTTTCCAGCGTTGCCCTTCTGCTCGCGCTCTCCGCGCTGGTGGTACTGCTCGCACCGGAGAACCCCGAAGAGGCGGAGGAATCGGCTCGTCTGTCCGCCACTGAGGTGCTCTACCTGCTGCGTCGGCGCGACATTGCGCTGTACATCGTGGCACACTTCTGTTTCGTGGGCGCGCTGATGACTGCTACCGCCAACCTGAGCCTCTACCTGCAGTGGATGGGAGCGTCCAAGCCTTTCATCAGCCTGGCTTACATGACCAGCGCGCTGTTCGAGATGCCCTTCATGGTGCTGATGGGCAGGCTATCCGACCGCATCGGGCGCACGCGCGTGCTGGCTATCGCGTTCATCTCCCTGCCGGTGCGCCTGCTACTGCTCACCGTTTTCCGCGCGCCTGTGCCGGTGTTGTTGACCCAGACTATGCACGGGCTGACCTTCAGCATCATCACGGCGGTATCCATGGCGTTCATCGCGGACAGGGTGGAACCGCGCTTGCGTGCTAGCGGGCAGGGTTTGCTCATGGCGGCAGCATCGCTTGCCTCAGCGACCATGCCCATCGTTGCAGGTTTGATTGCAGACGCCTGGGGGCTGCCCGCGTTGTACGGTACCTTGCTTACCCTGTCGCTCGTCGGCGCGAGTGTCTTTTTCACTCTGGCGCGGCACACCGCCCCCGCTGAGGCAAGTGCGAGGGTCATTGTACAAACAGGAGGGCAGGCATGAACAACACCTTTCGTCAGGAGCTGGAGACGCTGATTCGGGCGCGTTACCCGATTGTCTATCTCATTTCATCGGAGGAGCAGCGCGTGGAGGACGAACTCCGCCACGTTGCCACCAGACTCAATAAACGCCTGTACACCTGGAGCCTCACCAGAGGACTGGTAGAACATCCCGGGCAGGTGGATTCATCCACCCTGCGCCCAATAGAGGTGTTGTTAAGCATTGAGCGACTGCCCCAGCATTCCGTGGTGCTGCTCAAAGATTTCCACACCGCCCTCAACGACAGCGTGGTAAGGCGGCGGCTACGCGACCTGAGTCTCGCGCTGCGGCGAACCTATACCTCGATATTTATCCTTGCGCCCGTGCTGGTGTTACCGCCCGAACTGGAAAAAGAGATAACAGTAATCGACGTGCCCCTGCCTACGGTGGAAGAGATTGGCGAGATGCTGGACAGGGTAATCGAGTCGGTGAAGGACAACCCCAACGTGGATGTTTCGCTCACCCCGGAGCAGAGAGAGATGCTATTGAAGGCGGCCACGGGCTTGACGCTGACGGAAGCGGAGAACGTGTTCGCTCGCTCGCTGGTGCAGAAGCGCAGGCTGGATGTAGAGGTGGTGCTGTGGGAGAAGGAGCAGATTATCCGCAAGTCGGGCATTCTGGAGTACTATCGCGCTACTGAAGCATTCGAGAACGTGGGTGGTCTAGACCTGCTGAAGGACTGGATTCGCAAGCGCACCCGCGCCTTCACCGACGAGGCGCAACGGTTCGGCTTGCCTGCGCCCAAAGGGGTACTGCTTATCGGCGTGCAGGGATGTGGGAAGAGTCTGGCGGCGCGCGCTATCGGCTCGCTGTGGAAGCTGCCAGTGCTGCGCATGGATGTTGGGCGCATCTTCGCGGGACTGGTTGGGGCGTCGGAGGAGAATATGCGTCGCGCGATTCGCACCGCCGAGTCGGTTGCGCCCGCGGTGCTGTGGATTGACGAGCTGGAAAAGGGTTTCGCCGGCTCCCAATCCTCCGGCTTTTCCGACGGGGGAACCACCGCGCGCGTGTTTGCCTCTTTCCTCACGTGGCTACAGGAGAAGCAGTCACCCGTGTTCGTGGTCGCTACCGCCAACGACGTGAGCGCGCTTCCGCCCGAACTCCTGCGCAAAGGGCGTTTCGACGAGATTTTTTTCATCGACCTGCCCAGCCAGAAAGAACGCGAGGAGATTTTCACCATCCATCTGCGCAAGCGCGGGCGCGACCCGAAGAAGTTCAACGTGACCAAGCTGGCAGAGGCGGCAGAGGGCTTCAGCGGCGCGGAGATCGAGCAGGTTATCATTTCTGCTCTGTTCGACGCCTTCCACCGGGGCGCAGAGTTGGACGATGAAACCATTCTGCAGGAGATAAAGCGGACGGTACCGTTGTCGCGCACCATGCGGGAGCATATCACCGCGCTGAGGATGTGGGCAGCAGACCGGGCACGTCCTGCTTCTCCTCCACCCGACCAGGAGCCGGTCGAACCATCGCCTGTGAAGTCGGCAACAGCCCTGCCTGCGACCGCAAGCAAGCGGCGCGCTTCGGCGACATCAGAAAAGCGCTCAGGGAAGGGTTCCGCACAAAAGCAGTAGCCAAACCCTATAGAGGACGAGGCTTTCGGCAAGCCGACTTACCCCCCACCCCAGCCCTCCCCGCGAGCGGGGTGGAAGCAGTTTCTCTCCGTCCACGGGGGAGGCCAGGGGGAACATCCTGCATGGCTTGGCAGAAGCCTCGCCCCCTGTAGAGCAAGCGCGCCCGCAGCTACGGCTCGTCGTATCCCTTCAGGGGGCGGTACCAGATGTTGCGGTAGCGCACCAGGTCGCCGTGGTCCTGCAGGCGTAACGGTCCCACCGACGGATGGGGCGTATACGACGGCAGAACGCGATGCTGTGTCGCCCCCATCAGCTCGGTAGCATGATGCACCACCACACCGTTGTGCAACACGGTCACAATCGCGGGACGGACCAATTTTTCGCCGTCGAAGCGCGGGGCAAGCCAGATGATGTCGTACGTCTGCCACTCGCCGGGCTTGCGACAGGCGTTCACCAGCGGCGGATACTGCCCGTAGATGGCGGCGGTGGTTCCGTCGGGGTAGGTGATATTGTCATAGCAGTCCAGCACCTGAATCTCGTATCGCCCCATCAGGAACACACCGCTGTTACCGCGCCCCTGTCCCTCGCCTTTTACTACCGACGGCGCGGCCCACTCGAGATGCAGTTGACAGTCGCCGAAGTGCTCTTTAGTCTGAATATCGCCCGTACCGGGCACGACCTCCATATAACCGTTTTCTACCTTCCATCGCGCCTCTCCACCGCTAACCGATTCCCACCCGGCAAGGCTGGTGCCGTCGAACAGGATGACCGCATCGGATGGCGGTTCACCGGGCTTCTCTTGCGTGCTGCAGGTTCCGGGGGTAACCACCCGCGGCTGGGGGCGGCTGCCGTCATGCACGCGCCACTGCGTACCCGGCAGGAACGGAGTGTCGTCATAGCCAATCTTCGTTTGTGCCATAGCAGTGCCTCCTCGTTCTGGTGTATAGTAAATACGAGGCGCCACAGAATGTATCCTGCCGATGCAAGTAAAAACACGGTTCCGGCTGTTTTATAGATGTCAACAAGTCTAACGGTTCACTTTTATGTCACTTTTGACGAAATAAAGTGAAACATTCTTGCCTCTGCTGCGTCTATAGAAACAACAGGGCGCAGCAGAGAGTACTTCATGACGAGGTGAACTGTGATGGTGGCATCGCCAACAACCACCTTAGACCGCCTACGCCGTTATCTTCGGCAAAATCACTCTCGCCTGCGCTCAGCACCGACGCAGGCAGAGCAGATGGAACTGCTTGCCCAGGCGCAACAGTCACCTGTGGAGGACTCCGTGGCAAGCCTCAAGGTGGTTGAGCACGCCACGATGCAGGCAGTGCCCGTGCGCCCTGTCTCCCAGTCCAACGCCCTCCGGCACTTTCTGGACGGCATCCAGCGCCAGCGCATCCTGTACTACGAGGGCGTGGTGCCGGTTTTCTACGCCTACCTGTCGGCGGTGGTGCGATCGCGAGTGGACAGGCGAATGTGCTGCCTGCAGGATGGCTCTCCTCTGCAACAGCGAGATGCCCTGTACGCCCCCCTGCGCTACGTGGACGTGGAGGGACTTCGCCAATACGGTATCCCCCTGCGCGATACCGAACCCGGTGACCCTCTGCCCTCTCACCCCGCGCTGATTCAACAGGCTTCTAACCGTATCTCCAACGACCGCGAGCTGCTGGAACGTGAACTGGCGCAACAGTGGTTACACTGGCTGCGCCAACAGGGTTCGGACGATTGGCTGGTGGTGGATGGAGGCATCGCCGAACTCGCCAGCACAATGCCCGATGCACACCTCATCGGGCTGGCGAAAACCAGCACAGGCGTAGAGCGTGCTCTGAGCCCGGAACAGATGCAGGCGGTGTACGGCTTGCACAAGGGGGAGAGAAGCAGTGTGTTCGCCATCACACGCGCGGGGCAACCGGCGGTGTACTCATGGTTCCTGCGCCTGCACGACCCCGCAAAAGGCAGTCTGCTGTACGGGTTGCTGCGGGTGGAGATACCCGCTGCAGAGAGCCTGCTGGCACATGTGGACGCCCTCTCCGCCTGGCTGATGGAGGACCGGGTACCGCTGAGCGTGCCTGACACTCGCTATGACCGTCTGCTCTACCCGATGCGCGACTGCGAACAGTACCTGCGTGCGCTTGCTCCCAGCACTGCGCAGCTGGAGGCTCTGGCGCAGATGGTGTAGGTATCACTGGATATCGACGTCCTCGACACCCAGCTCGCGCAGGCGCGCAGCCAATCGCTCGGCGCGTTGTCTTTGTTCTTCTGCCGTACGCAACGCTTCCTCGCGCTGTGTCTCAATCTCCTCCGGTGAGAGGAACCTCTGCCCGTCGGGGCGCACCAGTATCAGCTGTCCATCCTCGTCCAGACCGAACCGGATACCTAAACGCGGGCTAACCCATCCTTCCGGCTGCTCGATGGGCTGTAGCCGCCCTTCGCGACGTATCCAGCCGTCCAGTGCGCCGCGGTCGGGGTCATACAGGTAATATTCCTCCACGCCGTACTTGTCGTAGAATGCCAGCTTGTCCATCATCTCATGGAACCGGTTGCTGGGCGACATAATCTCGAACACCACGTGTAGCGGCGTATTCTCCTCGCGCCACTGGCGATAGGCGGTACGGTCGCCCTTCGGTCTACCAAACACTACCAGCACATCGGGCGCAACACGGATTTCGGGATGTCCGTATTCGGGGTACCACAACAGGTCCGCTGCCACGAACACGTTGGGGTCATCTTTGAACATGCCTGCCAGCCCCGTGTAGATAGTCACAATCCAGCGCAGCTGCTTCGTGTTGTCTGCTATCGGCTTGCCGTCGCTCCCTGGATAGATGCGATATTCCTCTCGCAGCTCCTTCTCCACCTCCGGAGAGAGGATAACCATACGCCTCACCTGCCTTCACAAGGTGTACGCTTTCATGTTACCATAAAGGCGAGGTCAGTGCACAGCAGGAAATCTCCGAAACATAGAGAAATTTCTACATGACAACAGTCCAGCCAGGCGAGGTGCAACCATGAGCACACCAGCAACTGACAAACCGATAGGACGTGTGGTGGGCACGGAACGCAAGCCCAACACCGCCTTCACCTTCAACTTCTGGTGCACGCCCGACGCGCCGGTGGGCATCGGCACGATAGTAGTAGTGCGGGGCGAATCGCGTACCGTGTGGGGCGTGGTCACCGAAGGCTTCGGCTACAACGACCTCGAAACGCCCATCTACGACTACATCGGCTCGGACGGCGTGGCGGAGGCGGAGTCGCCCACCCTGCGCCCGGAGATGCACCTGTACGTCGCCTCGGTACTGCGCCAGCAGCCGGAGGAACCGGTGCAACCGCCACCGATTGCGCCCGTGTACCTGGCGGATGAGCTGGATGTGCGCATGGCGCTGCGCATGGACGCCTTCACCCCCTACGCCATTCCGGCAGGGGTGTACCGCAACGGCGAGACGCTCTCACCCATCACGCTGGACAGTCGTTTCCTGCTCGGTCCCGACGCGGGGCACCTCAACGTCACCGGCACTTCGGGTTTAGCCGCCAAGACCAGCGCGATTATGTTCTTACTCCAGGCTATCTTCCAGAAACTGCCCGGCGACGAGAGCGTGGCGGCGTTGCTGTTCAACGTGAAGGGGGGTGACCTGCTATTCATCGACCTGCCTCCAGAGGACGGCTTCCTGACGGAGCAGGACCGGCGCATGTACGACGTGCTCGGCGTAGTGCCCAGGCCGTTTGAGAGGGTAGTGTACTACGCCCCCTTCAAGCAGGACCGCGTGAACCTGAACACCCTGCGCTCGCATCCCGACCTGCGCTACAACGTGTTGCCTCTGCACTGGGGCTTGAAAGAGGTGCTGGACTATACCGAAGTGATGCTCAACCGCGACGATATCGACGTGAAGGCAGACGCTTTCTTGCAGTTTATTAAGCAGCGTGCGGTAGACCCGGGCAAGTTTGAATTTGACCAAGAAGAACAACAGGCAGGGGCGCCTGCCATGATGCCCGTGACCAACTTCGCCGAGCTGAGCGCGTGGCTGGACACGGTGCTGCGCATTGCCGAGAAGCGTGGACGCGAGGCGTGGCGTTCGCACGCCTACCCCACCATCCGCAAAGTGTACAACCGCCTCAGCAACCTCACCACACGCTACCGGGGGCTGATCGGCGAAAGCGGCTTCATCTCCGACCTGCCCGAACGTTTCGAAGATCGCACCGTGTACGTCATTGATGTATCGCAGCTGGAACAGGAGGAGCAGGACCTCATCATCACGCGCGTCATCGCCGAGCTGCGCAAACGCATGGAGAGCCATCGGCTGGGCGTAGACCACCTGATTGTGGTGGTGGACGAGCTGAACAAGTATGCGCCTTCCTTCGGCAAGGAGACCTACATGCTGCGCACCCTGCTGGACATCACCGAGCGCGGGCGTTACCTGGGGCTGGTGTTGTTCGGGGCACAGCAGTTCCGTTCGCAGGTGGAGCGGCGCGTGGCAGGCAACTGCGCTACAAGCCTGTACGGGCGCATCGAGATGGAAGAGCTGGCGCAACCGGGCTACAGCGTGTTCGGGCAGGCGGTGAAGGAGAAGCTGGCGGCGTGCGAGCCGGGCGAGGTGCTGGTGCGTCATCCGCATTTCACGCAACCCATCTTTGTACGCTTCCCGCGCCCCTGCTTCCTGCGCGGCTCGGAGGGCATCCGCCGTTATCCTCCGCAAGAGAAGCCGTTTGACGTTGCCGTGTGGGAGGTTCTGCGCGAACTGGACCCCGCGCTGGAGTACCTGCAGGTGAAGGCGGTAATAGATGACCTCGCCGCGTACAGCAACGGACTCGACGAAGACCGCGTGAGCGAAGCCATGCATCGCGTGCTGCTGGAGCGACCGGAGCCTTCGCGCGTGCTGGAGCGGTTTCGGGCGCATCTGCCGAAGAAGGTGGCGTCTTCGATACTCACCTCGCCGACGGGTTTGACCGGTCCCGCCTTTAACCCAGCCAACGGCGAGGACTTCGACCCCGAAGACCCGTTTGCGGGGTTGTAGGTCCTGGGGATTCTTCATTCAGATTCTGGTCGCGACGGAGCACGACCCTCCAGAATGCGCGTGGAGGGCAAGGCTCCCGCCGAGCCGACTTCGCCAGATGGAGAAGTCTTTACGGCTGAAGCCGCTTCTTTTCAGACGAAGCCAGCCTGCGCTGGCTAATGACCCTGCTGTTGTGTAATCTTGTCATGCTGAGCGTCAGCGAAACATCTGTGCCTACCGCTACAACGAGATTCTTCGCTTCGCTCAGAATGACAGGCAGGCGGAACTGCTCTGCTGATGTTACAAGTCCTCTTCTGCCATATTGTCGTCTTTTCACTATTGAAATGGTGGGCTATGGTGAGGACAAACCTGCCTTCGCAGGGTTTTGTTAATCCGCGCAGGCGGATTTTGCTCTGTTCACAGCCCATGCTTTCAATCGTGGGGTTCAGTATGGTAACGGCCTGCCCGCACTCAAATAATCACGTGTGGTGAAGCAAGAGTACCCTATCAGGTCCGGAATTTTTGGAGGGTCGTGCTCCGTCACGACCACAAACCGAACGACTCAGCGGGAGCCTCTCCCTCCAGCTGGCTAAAACGCCAGGAATGATGCTTGACGCTGCATTACCGCGTTCGCCCGCTGGTCGCTGGTTATCGTCCAGAAGCCGATGCGCGGGTGCTATCTGTAGTCAAGCGGTTGCATACCTTGACAGCATCCTGTGCTTGCTGGTACAACTACCTGCGTGTCGGGAGAAGGGAACCTCTCCCCCAGCCCCTCTCCTGCGAGGAGATGGGAGCCGTG
>Ga0101941_1000538_pt1 | contig 59566 bp, 61 predicted proteins | sample DewCreD2012metaG_3_FD_75242 | JGI IMG/M metagenome (GOLD analysis project Ga0101941, IMG submission 75242) | Hot spring sediment bacterial and archeal communities from British Columbia, Canada, to study Microbial Dark Matter (Phase II) - Dewar... ... | reverse complement strand
TGAGGGGAAACGTCGATCGGGATGAAACAGGCCCTCAGTCGACGTCCCTTGAGAAGAACGGTTCGGCGGAGCGGTCAGGTCTAGCCGAAACGCACACACTAAACCCACGGTCATCCGGGCTTGGCCCGGACCGCTCCGCGCCTCCCCATCCACTCGTCGCGAAAGCTCGAGGTCGTAGAGCCGTGCCCGCAACACCATGCCCGCTAAGGCTTGCCCCCACCTGGCGGCTTCGCCGCCTGTCCGCCCCCAGAGGGGGCGGAGCGCTCTTCCCCCTCTGGGGGAAGACGACCGCGAAGCGGTCCGTAGGGGGCAAGCGGTCACCGCATGGCATTTGACTTCCGTAGCGAAAGAAGACGAACCTTCGCGTACGAAACAACCGAAAGCCGCCGCGTGACCGCCTACACCGACCTGATCGCCGCCCTCGCCCCGACGCCGACCGGCTTCACCGCCCACGTCACCGACGACTGGCGCCAGGGCCGCACCACCTATGGCGGGCTCAGCGCCGCGCTGTGCGTCGAGGCCGCCCAACAGACCTTCCCCGAGGCCCCGCCCCTGCGCTCGGCCCAGTTCGCCTTCGTCGGACCGGCGGCGGGCGAACTGTCGATCCAGGTCAAGCCGCTGCGCCAGGGCAAGTCGACCCTGTTCGTCGCCGTCGACCTGCTGGGCGAACAGGGCGTGGCCACCCACGGCGTGCTGACGTTCGGCGCGGCGCGGACGTCGGTTGTCGCTTACAGCGAGGTCCCCTGTCCTGCCGTCGCCCGGCCCGAAGCCTGCGAGCCGTTCTTTCCCGGCGAGCGCGGCGGCCCCAATTTCACGGGCCAGTTCGAGGTGCGCATGGCCGGCGGCGCGCGGCCGCTGTCGGGCGGGGCGCCGGAATATCTGCTGTGGATCCGCCACCGCGATCCGGCCGCCCGCTCGCTGTCGGCGCTGGTGGCCCTGGCCGACACGCCACCGCCGCCCGCCATGACCCTGTTCCCGACCTTCGGCCCGATCTCGACCATGACCTGGGCCCTCGACATCGTGGGCCTGCCCGACGCGCACGACGACGGCTGGCGACTGCTGCGCAGCCGGGCAGAGACCATCGGCGAAGGCTACTCGACCCAGGACATGACGGTCTGGAATGGCGACGGAACCCCGTTGATCATTGCGCGCCAGAACGTGGCGGTGTTCATCTGAGGCTTGGCCAAGTTGGGGGAAGACGCGTGATCCGGAAGACCTTGCTGATCGGCGGCGCGGCCATGTTCATCGCGAGCGCGGCGTATGCACAGAGCCCCGCGCCCACGCCTCCTCCGCCGCCAACGCCAGTGCCGACGCCTCCGCCCATGCCTCGCCTATCCCTGCAGGAAATTGGGCGGACACAAAGCTGGCCGGTGGTCATCGACTACATGAACAAGATCGAAGAGCGCGACAGAGGCGCCAAGGCTATCAACAGCATTATCGCGGTGAACTTCAGCGGCGCTTTCATCGCCGCCCAGGCGCTGGACGCCGAGCGCAAGGCCGGCAAGCTGCGCGGGCCGCTGCACGGCGTGCCGATCCTGCTCAAGGACAATATCGAGAGCGCCGACGCGATGGCCACCACCGCCGGCTCGCTGGCGCTGAAGGACAACATCACCGGCCGCGACGCCCCCTTGGTCAAGCGCCTGCGCGACGCCGGCATGGTGATCCTGGGCAAGGCCAACCTGTCGGAATGGGCCAATATCCGCTCCAACCACTCGATCAGCGGCTGGAGCGCCGTGGGCGGCACTGTGCGCAATCCCTATGTGCTGGACCGCAGCGCCTGCGGCTCGTCCAGCGGTTCGGGGGCGGCGGTGGCGGCCGGCCTGGCCCCGGCGGCGATCGGCACCGAGACCGACGGCTCGATCACCTGCCCCGCCGCGATCAACGGCCTGGTCGGCCTCAAGCCCACCGTCGGCCTGGTCTCGCGCACCCACATCGTGCCGATCAGCCACAGCCAGGACACCGCCGGCCCGATGACCCGCACGGTCACCGACGCGGCCCTGATCCTGACCGCAATCGCCGGCTCCGACCCGGCCGACGCCGCGACCAAGGAGGCCGACGCGCGCAAGACCGACTACGCCAAGGGTCTCGACAAGTCCGCCCTGAAGGGCGTGACCCTGGCCGTCGCCCGCTTCTACACCGGCTATTCGCCGGGCACCGACGCGGTGTTCGAGCAGGCGCTGAAGGACCTCAAGGCCCAGGGCGCGACCCTGGTCGAGGTCAAGACCTTCGACGAGGGCCCGATCGGCAAGGCCGAGGGCGTGGTGCTCTATACCGAGCTGAAGGTCGACCTGAACGCCTACCTGGCCTCGACCGACCCAAAGAAGGTCAAGACCCGCACGCTGGCGGACCTGATCGCCTTCAACGCCGCCACGCCCAAGGAGCTGGAGTGGTTCGGCCAGGAAAGCTTCATCAAGGCCCAGGCCACCAAGGGCTATGACGATCCCGAATACATCAAGGCCCTGGCCGACGGGAAACGCCTGGCCGGTCCCGAGGGCATCGACAAGATCCTGAAGGACACGGGCGCGATCGCGATCGTCGCCCCCACGACGGGCCCGGCCTGGACCATCGATCCGCTGAACGGCGACCACTACGGCGGCTCGTCCACCACCCTGCCCGCCGTGGCCGGCTATCCGCACCTGACCGTGCCGATGGGCGATGTCGGCGGCCTGCCGGTGGGGCTCAGCTTCATCGGTCCGGCCTGGAGCGAGGCGTCGTTGCTGAACCTGGGCTACGCCTACGAACAGGCGACGCATCGACGGACCGAGCCGAAGTTCCTCAAGACGGTGGCGCCATAGACGCCCTCTCCCGGAGGGGAGAGGGAGGGGCCCGCCGCGAAGCGGTGGGAGGGTGAGGGGTTACACCCTCACCGATTTCTCAAGAACGCCCTGCCGGCACGCCGTCGAAGGGTTTACCCCCTCACCCTCCCAAGCTTCGCTTGGGCCCCTCCCTCTCCCCATGGGAGAGGGTTCGAGAAGCCTCAGACCTTCGGCCGGATCACATCCACCGGCGGCGGCGGCGGCGTCACCCGTGAAGGGTCCGCCGGAAGAGGCGGCGGCCCGCCGTTCGGGGGATAGTACGAATAGCGTGGCCCGCAGGCGCCCAGCGCCAGCAGCAGTCCGCCCAGCAGCAGGCTCGTCCTCAGCATCCCGAGGGTCCGCCGCGCGAGTCCGGTCGGGGACCCGAGGGCAAGGCGCCGTTCGGTCCCAGACCAAGGCCATCGCGGAAGCAGCGGTTGTCGGCGCGCGGATCCCAATACTGGGTCGAGCCGTCCGGCGCGCGGAACGCCCAGCGCTCGCCGGTGCGGCCGGTGCGGCCGCTGACGGCCATGTCGCCCGGCCCGTCGGAATTGACGCGATAGGCGTCGCCCGACAGCCGATCGACGGCGCAGGACTCGGTAACGCCGGGCCGGCTGAGATCGCCGCGCAGGGCCGCCGACGAGCCGGTGTCGCGGTTGAAAGCGCTGACCTCGGTCTGGCCCTTGCCGCCGACGAACACCTGGGTGCCGGTGGCCCGGTCATAGGTCATCACGTCGGGCGCCTCGCCGGTCAGGGGCGCGCCGCAGGGCATGGGACGGCGGGGCGCCGAGGACGCAGGACCGTCGCGGTAGCCGCCGTCCTGGGCCCAGGCCCCGGCCTGGCCAGTGGAGGCGATCAGGGCGGCCATCAGGCCGACAGCAAGCTTGCTCATCGCGGGGATCCCCCTTGCGGAACATAGGGCTGGGGCGAACCGGGGCCGACCGGACCGCCGGCGGCGGCCGACGCCTCGATCGGATCGACGGGACCGCCGGCAAGCGCCGGCGAGGCGACGCTGGCGGTGACGATCGCCGAGGGCCAGTAGCCGTCGAAATCCTGCCGCGTCCGGTCGCGGGGCGTGCGGAACAGCTCCGGTCCTTCGAACCACGGCTGGCAGGTCAGCTTGCCGTCGAAATAGCCGGTGATCAGCGCCTCGCAACCGCCGGGCTTGGCGTAGACCCGGTTGTCGCGAGCCCGCACCTGGGCGCCGTTGTCGGCGAACAGCCCGGCGCGCATCACGCCGGCGATGGCGTTCTCCGAGGCGTAGACCGTGCCCGAGCCCGCATAGATGCCGACGTCGGTGGCTTCCAGCTTGCCGTCCAGCACCCGCAGGTCGGCGTTCTCCAGAACCACGGCCCAGTCGCTGTCGCGGACCACGGGGCGCAGCAGTGTGGTCTCGTCGCCGCCGCCCACATAGATGCCGCGCGAGAACCCGTCGACATAGAGGCCCTCGATCTGGACCAGCTGCGAGCGGTTCATGCCGGCCAGCACGAAGCCGGCCGAGTTACGGCTGCGGCTGGAACCGGTCCAGTCGCCCAGGCGGATGACCCGCATGTCGCGGATGCGGCTGTCGTCGCCAGCCTCGAAGGCCGCGCCGATGGCGGTGGCGGCGACCTCGACATTGTTGGCCATCACCGTGCCGGTCGACTTGACCACCGCCTGGCGGGTGCGGCCGATGAAGGTGGTGTCGGCGACCTCCAGGCGGCTGTCGCTGAGGTCGAGGGCCGAACCGTCGCCGTCGTAACGGATGACGACGTCCTTCAGCGCCAGCTCGGTGGCGCGGCCGGTGATGCACGAGGCCGATCCTGCCCGCAGGGCGTCGATGCCCACGCCTTCGATCACCACATAGGCCACGCCCGGGGCGATGCGGATGCAGGGCTGATCGACCGGCGCGACCAGGATCGGCCGGCCGCGCGACGGGACATAGCCTTCGACGACGATATTGACCGAACGCGTGATGTTCAGCGAGTCGACGCAGGCCCCGCCGCCGCGCGAGCGCAGGGTCAGGGTGTCGCCGTCATAGAGCCGTTCCAGCACCTCGCTGACCTCGCCCGGATAGGCCCGGTCGCAGTCCACCCAGGTGCGATAGCGCCCGCCCTGGCCATACCCGTAGCCCGTGCCGTAGCGCGGCTTGAACCTGGCCTTGCGATGATGCTTGACTCGGCAGCCGGTCGACAGGTTAGGCTCCAGCAGCAGGCCGAAGCACGGGCGGATCTGCTGGTCGATCTTGGCGTCGGGCGATCCGGCGACGGCGACCGCCGGCATAACGCCGAGCGCCAGGCCGCAGACCGCCAGGGCAGCGACAAGCGTGCGGAGCCGGATCATCGATAGTCCCTTTCGGCATAGGGGCGAGGTCGCTGCTCGCCGGCGGCGCGCGGCGGCCGCGAGACCTGGGAGAGCAGTTGCTGCAGTCGCCAGACCGACGGCTTGAAGCCGGCCAGGGCGCCGTCCAGCTGATAGACCACGGCCTTGGCCCGGTCCTGGTCGGCCACGCCCTGCAGGCCCAGCGAAAAGAAGGTCGACATCGCGTACTTGGCCTCGGCCGACCCCTGGCGCTCGGCCTCCTCGTACCAGTGATAGGCCCGGGCGTAGTCGCGCGGCACGCCCACGCCCTCGGAGTACATGACGGCCAGCACCAGCTGGGCCTTGGACGAACCGTTGACCGCCGCGTACTGAACCGCCCGCACCTTCTCGACGCCCGTCAGGCGGCCGGTGATCGGTCGACCGATCATGGCCTGGAAGGTCTGGGCGTCATTGGTGCTCAGCATCCGCTCGTCGAGCAACGGCGAGGGGATCACCCGCAGATAGGCCAGGGACTCGCCGATGTGCACGAACGGCAGCTCGGGCAGCCGCGCCAGGGCCGCCTCCTTGGCGTCGCCCGACGGATCGCTTTCGTCCGAATGGGGCACGCCGCTGTCGGGCGACTCGGGCGGATAGAACTCGTAGGGCGGAATCCAGCGCTTGGCCTTGGTTTCGACGAAGCCGCCATAGGAGGCGCGCTGCGGCGACGAGCGCTCGAAGTCCTTGAGCATCACATAGGCCGACACGTCGCCCGTCTGCACCGCCAGGTAGTTGTAGAGATAGGCGTCGACGTCGTTGCGGCGGAACAGGTCCAGCGCGGCCGGCGCGCCGGTGCGCTTGGGCGACCCATAGGCCTCGATGGCCTGCAGATTGTCGGACGGTTCGCCGAACGGGCCGAAGAAACCATCATGCATGCGCGCCAACACCCGGTAGCCGTCGGCCCCCTGGGTGGACAGGATATAGATCACGCGATTGCGGACCTTCTCGCGCTCCTCGGTCGACATCCGCGACAACAGGCGATCCAGCGCCCCATAGGCGGCATGTCGTTCGAAGGCGCGGCAGTCATCGAACCGCGACAGCGGGCCCTTGTCCTTGCCGTTGCGGCGCTCGTAGGCGGCGATCGGCGAATAGCCGCCGGCGTTGGCCAGGGCCATGGCGTACCAGACCGCGGCCTCGACCTGATCCTCAAGGTTCTTGTCGACCGCGCGCTGCCCCTCGTAGCGGCGGGCCAGTTCCAGCTGGGCGAAGAAGTCGCCGCGAAAACCGCCCTGGCGGAGGGCGCGGATTTCCTGCTGCTGCTGATTGAACTGGCCGGAAACGCCCTGCGCGGCCTGCGGCCGGGGGCAGGCGCTGGCGCGTTTGTGGAACAGAAAGCTGGGCCCGGTGTCGCAACCGACCAGCGGAATCACCACCGCGGCGACGACCGCGCCAACCGGCACGCGACGGATCAAAGTCGCACGATGTTCGACCAGATAGGCCAGCCCACGCTTGAGGGCGGCGAGATGAGAAACAGCATTGCTGGTCTCGTGCATCGCTCCCCCTCAGCACGCCGTTAACCATGATTTCCAAATCACTCATGTGCTTGGCCGTAGGCACTGTCAAGCTCGGGGAACAGCGTTCGCAAGACCGTCATGAGAATGCTCACAGAAGGATTCTCGTCTCAGGAGAATCCCCGGCTTTTCAAGCATGGCCCAGCTTTCGCCACACGGGGCGCGCCAGCATGATCGCAACCCTGGGAGGACTAAGGAACATGGCTTCACGCCCTCTTCGCATACTCGGTTCGACGGCCCTTTCGCTGTTGATCGCCGGCTCGGCGGGCGGGCCCAGCCTGGCCCTCCCCGCCTCTGCTCCAGGCGACGGGGCCGTGACGCCGGAGGCCTGCGCGGCGCTCGGCTATGCCTCGACGGGGAACCGGGATCCCATCACGCTCCAGGCCGGGAAAAGAACGCGCCTGACGCAAACCGCCCCGACCAGCGCCGCCCCGCCCCCGCCGCCGATCTCCCCGGTTCAGGAACAGTTCGCGGGTCCACCGCCTCCTCCGCCACCACCGCCTCCCCCGCCGTCGGCCCAGATGGCCTATAGGAGCGCGACCGACGTCGGTTCCTTCCCGCCCGTTCGACCCGGCTTCACCCCGCCCGTCCGTGACACCGAGAAATATCCGGGCGCGGCGGCCAACCCCGTCAAGCGCGTGGCCGAGGAGCCGGTATCGACCTTCTCGATCGATGTCGATACCGCCGCCTACGCCAATGTCCGCCGGTTCCTGAACGAGGGCGCCGCCCCGCCCCGTGACGCCGTCCGGGTCGAGGAGCTGGTCAACTATTTCGACTACGGCTACGCCCGGCCCAGCGCCAAGGAGCCGCCGTTCAAACCGACCGTGGCGGTGGTCCCCTCCCCCTGGTCCAGGGACCGACAGTTGCTGCACATCGGCGTCCAGGGCTACGCCGCGCCGCGCGCCGGCCAGCCGCCGCTGAACCTGGTGTTTCTGATCGACACCTCCGGCTCGATGTCCGGCCCCGACCGCCTGCCGTTAGCCCAGAAGGCGCTGAACGTGCTGATCGACCAGCTGCGGCCGCAGGACCGCGTGGCGATGGTGGCCTATGCCGGTTCGGCCGGGGCCGTGCTGTCGCCCACCGACGGACGCTCGAAGCTGAAGATGCGCTGCGCCCTGACGGCCTTGCAGTCTGGCGGCTCGACCGCCGGCGGTCGGGGGCTGGAACTGGCCTACGCCCTGGCCAAGCAGAACTTCGACCCCAAGGCCGTCAACCGGGTGATCCTGTTGACCGACGGCGATTTCAATGTCGGGATCGCCGAACCGGCCCGGCTGAAGGACTTCGTCGCCGACCAGCGCAAGAGCGGCGTCTACCTGTCGGTCTACGGCTTCGGGCGCGGGAACTACAACGACACGATGATGCAGGCCCTGGCCCAGAACGGCAACGGGACGGCGGCCTATGTCGACAGCCTGCAAGAGGCCCGCAAGCTGCTGCGCGACGATTTCGACAGCGTCCTGTTCCCGATCGCCGACGACGTGAAGATCCAGGTCGAATTCAACCCGGCCAGGGTCAGCGAATACCGGCTGATCGGCTACGAGACCCGGCTGCTCAATCGCGAGGATTTCAACAACGACCAGGTCGACGCCGGCGAGGTCGGCTCGGGCGCGGCGGTGACAGCGATCTACGAGATCACCCCCGTCGGCGCCACGCCCTCGTCCGATCCGCTGCGTTACGGCGCCAAACCGCCGCTAACCGCGGGCGGGAGCGAACTGGCCTTCCTGAAGATCCGCTACAAGCCGCCGGGCGACTCGACGTCCAAGCTGATCGAGCGTCCGATCGGCGCTGGCGATGTGCGTCCGAGCCTGGCCGCCGCGCCGGAGTCCACGCGGTTCGCCATAGCGGTCGCCGCCTACGGCCAGAAGCTGCGCGGTGATCCCTGGATCGACGCAGGCTTCGACTGGGACGCCGTCACCAGCTTGGCTCAGGGCGCGCGGGGTGACGACCCCTACGGCCTGCGCGCCGAGTTCGTGCAACTGGCCCGAGCAGCGAAGGACGTGAACGGCGGCTAGGTGATCAGCCCCAGGAACGCCAGGCGATCACGCTGCTCGCGCGTTCCTGGGGTGAAGTACTTTTCCGACCAGGCATCCGTGTCCTTGAGCGCGAAGATCTGGTGCGCCTCGATCTTGGCGTCCTTGCGCGAGCGGAACCAGTAGTGCTCGAACATGCGCATGAAGTCGGCGACGTAGACATCGGCAACCGCCGTGTCGCCCCGGAAGACAAGCACATTGGAGTCATTGTTCACCGTCGAGTTGGTCGAGAAGTTGGCCGAGCCGGTGATCAGGATGGGGTCGGGTCCGAACGGGTCGGCCAGGATGATCTTGGAGTGGATGTGGATGCCGGCGTGGTGGAAGCCCTCGTCCATCATCAGCCGATCTCGATCCAGTTTTCGCTTCTGGAACTCGGTCAGCTTGATGCCCTCGAAGGGTTTGGCCACGGCGGCCATGTTGCCCGGGTCGGTATTGAGCAGATCGATATTGCCCTTCTCGCCGTACGAGCCCTCCTTGTCGGCCAGCATGAAGCGCATCGCGCCGTCGGTGGGCGAGCCCAGCACGTCGCGGATCTTCTGGTGCAGGGCGAACGGCGCGCTGACCATCAGCACCTTGGCCGTCCTGCAGACGTCGGCGTACAGATCCAGCATCCCCAGCCCGTTCTGCGGCGAGAATATCGGCGTGGTCCCATGCCGCAGCGCCGCCCGGTTCGGCGGCGCGGGCGTGATCAGGTCGTTCCTGGCTTGGGTCTCGTCGATGGTCAGGTCCTGAACCAGCACCTGGAAACCGGCCTCGTAGGTTTCGGCGACAGCGGTGTCGTAGATCGCATGGCCGACGTTCAGCTGGCCGTAAATGCCGCCCTCGGTCCAGTTGGTGCCGCCGGTCCACACCGCGATCGGCTTGAACGCGCCCCCGGCGTCCTTGCGCAGCAGCACAAGGTACTTGTTGTGCATGATCGCCGAGCCCTTGGCGCGAGGCGTCGTCCTGAACTCGACGCCCAGGCTTTCGATCGCGTGATGGTTCTCCTCGGCCGTCTTGCCGCCCTTGCGGGCGTGATAGACGACGTGCACGTCGGCCCCGCGCTTGTGGGCCTGGACCAGCGCCCGGATCGGCGTCGGCTTCTCGAACTCATAGACGCAGCCGTGCAGGGCGAAGTCTGGTCCGTCGGCCTTGGCGATGAAGGCCACCAGCCCCTCTTCCAGCCCGCGCGACAGCCAGGTCAGGGCCTCGGGGATGTCGTCGGGATCGTTGTCCCCGAACTTGTTGACATAGGCCTGGCTGGCCGCCGCCCCGCGATTGAAGAAGATCGAGGTCGCCTCGTGGCGGCAATCCTCGGTGCGCAGTTCCAGGGCGACGCCGCCGGGGATGGCGTCGAAGCCGCCAGGCCGCTCGGCCAACAGACCCTGGGCCAGGATTTCGGCGGGCGTCCCGTAGCGGGCGACCACCCGGTAGCGGTAGAGGCGTCCGGGCTCGGTAGTGTAGTCGCCCCAGCGGAACTTCTGCAGCGGGGCCCGGGCGGTGGTCACCCATTCCGGGTTCGGGTCGCTCATGAAGCGCAGCGAGTTGGGCAGCCAGCGGCGGTCGCCGGTGCCGACGTCGGTGCGCTCGATCGAAAAGCCCAGGCATCCGGCGCGACGCTCGTCCACCAGGTCGAACGCCAGCAGCGCGGCGTGCGTGCCGGCGATCACCCGAACCGTCAGACCCTCCTTCGAAGCCCGCGCGCGCATCGCCCATCCTCTCGCAGCCTTTTGCGGGAGGATGGGCGATGCGCACCTTAAAGGCGAGTCATCTTCGACGAACCACGCTCAGCGGCCCGTCGGCATGTCCTTGAACGCCACATCCTTGTCGACCCGAACGTCGCCGGGCAGGCCCAGGACTCGTTCGGCGATGATGTTCTTGAGGATCTCGTCGGTGCCGCCGGCGATCCGCAGGCCCGGCGCCCACATCAGGCTCTGCTGGAACGCGGCTTCCATGGGAGCCAGGGCCGGATCGGTCAGGATGCCGTATTCGCCCTGGGCCTCGACGGCGGTGTTGGCCAGGTCCTGGAGCTGATTGGCCGAGATGATCTTGCCGATCGAGCTTTCCGGCCCCGGCGTCTGGCCGCGCGATAGAGCGGTCATGGTCCGGAAGCGGGTGAACTTCAGGCCCTGGGAATTGACGTACCAGTCGGCCAGCTTCTCGCGGAACGCCTGGTCCTTCAGGGCCGGGCCGTTGGCGCCCGACAGACCGCGCGCCAGTTCCATCACCTGACGATAGTCCGGACCGGCCGAGCCGCCGACCGCCAGGCGCTCGTTCATCAGGGTGACCAGGGCCACCTTCCAGCCGTCGCCGACCGCGCCCAGCCGCTGGCTGTCCTTGACCCGAAGGTCGGTGAAATAGACCTCGTTGAACTCGCGCCCGCCCGACATCTGGTGGATCGGCCGGCACTCGACCGCCGGATCGCGCATGTCGATCCAGAACATGGTCAGGCCCTTGTGCTTGGGCACGTCGGGATCGGTGCGGACCAGCAGGATGCCGTAGTCGCAATAGTGGGCGCCGGTGGTCCAGACCTTCTGGCCGTTGATGATCCAGTCTTCCCCGTCCTTGACGGCGCGGGTGCGCAGGGCCGCGACATCGGAGCCGCCGGCCGGCTCGGAGAACAGCTGGCACCAGATCTCCTCGCCTTTCACGGCGGGCGAGACGAAGCGCTGCTTGGTGGCGTCATCGGCGAAGGCCATGACCGTGGGCACGCACATGCCCAGGCCGATGGTGAAGTAGCCGTAGCCGACGCCGGCCTTGGCCTCTTCCTGGCCGAAGATCACCGACTGGATCGGCGTGCCGCCGCCGCCGCCGACGCCCGCGGGCCAGGTGATGCAGGCATAGCCGGCGGCGGCCTTTCGGGCCTGCCAGGCCTTGCCCGCCGCCATGTGCTCGGGCGTGGTCGGCTTGGGCTCGCCATGTTCGGCGCGGTGCGCGGCGGCGGCTTCGACCAGCCAGGCGCGAGCCTTCTCGCGATAGGCGGCTTCTTCGGGGGAGTCGTTGAAATCCATGATCTTTGTCCCTAAGCCGCGTTCTTTTTCTCAAGTTCGCTCACCAGTCGCTCTTTCCAGAGCTTGGGCGAACCGGCCACCAGGCTCAGCTGTCGTGAGCGGCGGTAGTAGAGGTGGCAGTCGACGTCCCAAGTGAAGCCCATGCCGCCGTGCACCTGGACGCTTTCCTTGCTGGCGAACCAGAAGGCGTCCGAGGCGGCGATGCGGGCGGCGGCGGCGGCGGTCGGCAGTTCCGGCGCGTCGACGTTCAGGGCCCAGGCCCCGTAATAGGCGTTGGAGCGCGCGACCTCGTTCTTGACGTACATGTCGGCCATCTTGTGCTTCATCGCCTGGTAGCCGGCGATGACACGGCCAAAGGCATAGCGGCCGAGGGCATATTCACGGGCCATCTCCAGGCAGCGGTCGGCGCCGCCTAGCTGCTCGAAGGCCAGCAGGACGGCGGCGCGGTCGAGGATCGCCTGAACCAGCTCGAAGCCCTGCCCCGCCTCGCCCAGACGGTCCGCGGCCGCGCCGTCGAAGGTCAGGCGGGCCACGCCGCGGGTCGGATCCAGGCTGTCCAGCGTCTCGGCCTTCACCCCGCGGGCCTTCAGGTCGACCAGGAACAGTCCGGCCCGTCCGCCCTCATTGGCCAGCACCAGCGCCATGCCGGCCGCGTCGCCGTCGGTGACGGGGATCTTGACGCCGCTCAGCTTGCCGCCCTCGACCTTGGCCTGCAGCGCCGAGGGCGTGACCACGCCAGGGCCTTCGGACGTCGCCAGGCAGCCGATCAGCTCGCCGGCGGCGATACGTGGCAGGATGGCGGCCTTCTGCTCGTCGGTCCCATGAGCCATCACGGCCTCGGCCAGGACGTAGACTGTCGAGGCGAACGGGATCGGCGCGACGGCCCGGCCCAGTTCCTCGGCGATGGCGCACAGCTCCACGCGTCCAAGGCCCAAGCCGTTGTATTCCTCGGGAATGGCCGCGCCCAGCCAGCCCTGCTCGGCCACGGCGCTCCATAGTCCGGCGTCGTAGCTCTTGGCCGGATCGTCGAGCACGCCGCGCACCACAGAGGAGGGACAACGGGCGGCGAGGAACTTGCGCGCCTCGTCCTTCAGAAACTTCTGGTCGTCGGAATAGTCGAAATCCACTCGGATCCCTCCCTTGGCGCCCGCTCGTGTGAGTGGCGGCGCGTCTTGGAAGCACGATGAACGATCGTTCGCCCGAGGGAAAGATTGACCTCGCGTCAAGGATTTCAGGTTCTTATGGCGGTCCCGAACTCAGTGAGAGCGCGTGCGTGGCAAAGACCGTCTTTCAGCGGAACCAGAAGGTGTGGGTCGAGAGCGTCGGCGCCTGGGCGACGATCGAGAAGATCGTGCCGGTCTGGGCCAAGGGCTTCGACGAGCCCGTGCGCGTCACCTACGACGTGGGCCTGGGGCGCGAATTCCAGGCCAGCGAGCTGAAGCCGGAAGACCGCATCGACGAATCCGGCGGCGCGGCGACGGCCAACTGGCGCATTCTGCGGGCCCGCAACAAGTGGCAGCAGGAAAGCGACTGCCTGCACCATCCTTATCCCGGCACCTATCCGGTGGTGGTCACCGACCCCAACGACTGGGGCGGCTGGCGAACGCCGGGCGCCGAGTACGATCGCGATCCGCGCAAGATCGAGTTCCAGGCCCGGCTGATCGCGGCCGCGCCGCAGTTGCACGCCCTGACCCGCCAACTGATCGAACTGGCCGCCGACAACCCCGACGACGCGCCGCCGGCCCTGGTGGCCATCGCGCAGCGGGCCTCCGCGATCGAACGGAGCCTGTACGAGGTGCCCGCGGCCGCCGAACCGAACATCGTCGAGGCGGGTTAAGCGCCTAGTCGAAAGTCTCGGCCACCGAGGAGGCCGCATCCGGGCGTGGCTTGAAATTGCCCTTCTTCCACGCCCAGTACAGCACCACGATCGCCACGCCGGTGCCGACCACCATGGCCGGGACCGAAGCCTCGGGGCCGAAAGCCCCTCCGCTCAGCCACTCCGGCGCGCCGGCCTTGGGCGTGCTGACATAGAGGCTTTCCTTGACCTCGATGCCCGAAACCCGGGCGCCCCAGATCCAGCCTTGTGCGAAGTTCCAGGCCGCATGGACGCCGACCGACATCCAGATTCGGCCGGTCAGCATGTAGAAGGCCGCGAGCATCAGCCCGGCCTCGATCGCGATGGCGAAGGCGGCGACCGGGCTGGCGTTGGGGTTGGTCAGATGCAGGACGCCGAACAGCGCCGCCGACAGAACCAGCGCCGGCCAGGCCCCGAAGGCTCGCATCAGCAGGCGCAGCACGATGGCCCGCAGCACCAGTTCTTCCATGAAGCCGGACGAGATCCCGACCGTGATCATTTCCCACGGCGAAGACGCGCGGGGTCCGGCGACGTCGTACAGTCCCAGGCCGACCAGAAGGGCCACCACCACGCTCAGCATCACGGCTCCGACCAGCAAGCCGATCAGCAGCTCCACGATCGCCGGGCGCAAGGCCAACTCCGACGGCCAACGCCCCTCGGCCAGGCGGACCAAGCCGGCATAGAGGCCGTAGCCTGCAACGCAGAGAACCAGGGTCGCCAGGGCGCGCAACGGCCCTTCCGGCTTGATCACCAGTTCCGGCCAAATCTGCACGGCCGCGATGGCCAGGCCGAAGACGAAGAACAGGACCACGGCCCAGCCCAAGGATCGCAGCCACCGCAAGGGACCAGGATGGAGGAACCGGCGAGCGCCAATATCAAGGCCGGCGGCCGGCCGCGAAACGTCGGTAGATGTCATAAGCGAAAGTCCCCCGGAAACTGAAGCACCTTCCGGGGGTTCGCGACGGCGTTCAAGTGACGAAGCCGTAAGGTGTCGGGCCTGACTAGAACCTGTAGCCGACGCCGGCCGACACCACCCACGGATCCAGCTTCACCTTCGACTTGAGCGCGCCGTCGTTGATGCTGGCGTCGGTCTCGAACCAGACCTTCTTCACATCGACATTGAGGCTGTAGCGTCCGGTCAGGGCGACGTCGGCGCCGGCCTGCAGCGCATAGCCGAAGCCGTCGTCCAGCTTGACCTTGAAGCCGTTCTTGTCCTTGTCGCCATAGAACAGCATGTAGTTCAGGCCCGCGCCGACATAGGGGCTGAACTTCGCCGCCGGATAGGGATGGTACTGCACCGACAGCACGGGCGGCAGCACCCAGGTCTTGTGGACCTCGACGTCCGTCCCCGCGCCGACGGCCTTGACCGTGTGCTGGGTCGTTCCGGCGATCACCTCGACGGCGATCTTGTCGGTGATGAAATAGCTGAGCCCGATCGTCGGCATCACGTCATCCGAAACCTCGGCGCGCAAACCCGTCGCCGCGCCGGCCGCGGTGACGATCGGATCACCCGCGTCGGGGCTGACGTCGGTGGCCCGCACGTTGAGCATCCAGGTTCCCTTGGTCTTGGGAACGAAGGCTTCCTGAGCCTGGGCGGTCGATGCGGCGAACAGGCCGACGGCGGCGAGCGCCAGGGCCGAACGAATGGCGATGGTCATGGACAGTATCCCCTTTTTCTCTCGGACGGGCGTCGAAGGACGCCATTGCGACAGGGGGATGCGGCCGTCGCTGGCCTCGAACCTTGATCCTGAACAAAGACCTTAGTTTCCGTAGGTGAATTGCGGTTACTACCTAGCAGGCATCCTCTTTCTCTCTTGGCCTCTCGCCGCCGGGGCCGCGTCCGCCTACATTGCCGCCATGCGCACAGACACGCCCCAGCCCGTCCGGCTCTCGGACTACCGCCCGTTCCCGTTCCTGATCGAGACCACCGACCTGGAGTTCCAGCTGGAACCCAGCGCGACGCGGGTCAAGGCGACGCTGACGGTCAAACGCAGCGGCGCGGCCGGCGAGGCGCTGTTCCTGCACGGCGAGCGGCTGAAGCTGATTTCGGCGGCCATCGACGGCCAAGCGCTGAGCTCCAACGAATACAGCCTCGACGGCGAGGGCCTGACGATCCACCAAGTCCCCGACGCCTTCGTCCTGACCACCGAGGTCGAGATCGATCCGTCGGCCAACAAGGCGCTGATGGGCCTCTACATGTCCGGCGGCCGGTTCTGCACCCAGTGCGAGGCCGAGGGCTTCCGGACCATCACCTTCTTCCCCGACCGCCCGGATGTGCTGAGCCGCTTCACCGTGCGGATCGAGGCCGACGCGGCCTTCCCCTACCTGCTGAGCAACGGCAACCTGTGGGAAGGCGGCGAGGTGGACTCCAGCCAACCAGAAGGTCGCCACTACGCCATCTGGAACGACCCCTTCCCCAAGCCCGCCTATCTGTTCGCCCTGGTGGCCGGCGAACTGGACGTGCTGGAGGACAGCTTCGTCACCATGAGCGGCCGCACCGTGGCGCTGAAGGTGTTCGTCGATCCGGGCCAGGCGCCGCGCGCGGCCTATGCGCTGGACGCGCTGAAGCGCTCGATGAAGTGGGACGAGGAAGCGTTCGGCCGCGAGTACGATCTGGACCTGTTCATGATCGTCGCCGTGCGCGACTTCAACTTCGGAGCCATGGAGAACAAGGGCCTGAACATCTTCAACAGCTCCTTGCTGCTGGCCCAGCCCGAGACCGCCACCGACATGGACTACGAGCGTATCGAAAGCGTCGTGGCCCACGAGTATTTCCACAACTGGACCGGCAACCGCATCACTTGCCGCGACTGGTTCCAGCTGTGCCTGAAGGAAGGCCTGACCGTCTTCCGCGACCAGAGCTTCAGCGCCGACATGCGCGGCGAGGCGGTCCAGCGGATCAAGGACGTCAAGGCCCTGCGCGCCCGCCAGTTCGCCGAGGACGCGGGTCCCCTGGCCCACCCGGTGCGGCCGTCCAGCTACTTCAAGATCGACAACTTCTACACCGCGACGATCTACGAGAAGGGCTCCGAGCTGATCCGGATGCTCAAGACGATCCTGGGCGCCGAGACTTTCCGCAAGAGCCTGGACCTCTATTTCGAGCGCCACGACGGCGAGGCGACCACGGTCGAGGCCTTCATCGCCTGTTTCGCCGACGCCTCGGGTCGCGACATGAGCGACTTCTTCGCCTGGTACGAACAGGCCGGCACCCCCGCGGTGTCGCTGACCCATGTCTATGACGAAGCGGCCAAGGCTCTGCAGATCACGCTCACCCAGTCCACCGCCCCGACCAACGGCCAACCGACCAAGCGTCCCCTGCCCGTGCCGGTGACCATCGGCCTGCTCGACGGCGACGGCGAGGTGTTGCGCGACAGCGAAGTGGTTCTGCTGGACGAGACGACCAAGACTATTCGCTGGGACGGCGTGGAGAGCACCCCGGTGATCTCGGCCCTGCGCGGCTTCTCGGCGCCGGTGAACCTGACCACCGACACCCGCCCCGTGGATCGCTACGTACAGTTCGCCGCCGATCCCGACCTGTTCAACCGCTGGGAAGCTGGCCAGACCCTGGCCCGTGAGCTGATCCTGGGCCGGGCCGCCGATGCGCCGGACGAGGTGGGCGAGGAACGCTACGCCGACGCCCTGGGCAAGGCCCTGGTCGATGACGCCTCGGACCCGGCCTTCAAGGCGTTGCTGCTGGCCCTGCCCACCGAGGGCGACCTCAGCCTGGCCGTCGATCCCGCCGATCCGGCGGCGATCCACGCGGCGAGAGGCCACCTGAAGACGGTCATCGCCGTCCACCTGGGCGATCTGTTGCGACGTCTGCACGGCGACCTGCAGAGCGCGGGCGAGTTCTCGGCCGACGCCCGGGCGGCCGGCAAGCGCGCCCTGCGCAACGCCTGCTGCGATCTGCTGGCGTCCGACCCGCACGCGGTCAATGTCGAGCGCGTCGTCGGCCACTTCGAAAGCGCCGCCAACATGACCGACGCCATGGGCGGCCTCTCGGCCCTGGTGGCGATCGGCGGCGAGCCGGCCGAAACGGCCCTGGCGGCCTTCCATGCCCAATGGCGGCACGAGCCCCTGGTGCTGGACAAGTGGTTCGCCGCCCAGGCCCGCGACCCCGGCGAAGGCGCGATCGGCCGGATCCTGGCCCTGACGGCCCATCCCGACTTCGACGCCGGCAATCCCAACCGGCTGCGGGCCCTGGTCCAGGGCTTCTCCAGCGGCAATCCGGCCCGCTTCCACGACGAGACCGGCGCCGGCTATCGCTTCCTGGCGGACCAGATCCTGGCCGTGGACGGCTTCAATCCCATGACGGCGGCCCGCTTGGTCGAGCCGCTGGGCGCCTGGCGGCGCTATGTGCCCGAGCTCGGGGCCCTGATGCGCGAGCAGTTGGAGCGCATTCGGGGCCATGCGGGGCTCTCGAAAAACGTGCTGGAGCTGGTCTCGCGGGCCCTAGACTAGCGATCCAGGCTCTCGCTTGCGGCGAGCCTGGGGTGATTCTTCGGCGCAACAGTTGCGACTAAAGGGCTCAGCCGCCGCCAAAACCACGGTTCGTCGGTGACGCGCCCCTCGCGCCTGCGGTAGATTCACCATATCGGCGAAGTGACTCGCCGAGGGCTTGCGGGAGCATTGGGCGTTGGAGCGTGGCGGGGCGAGAACCGGGAGGCTGGCGGGGGCCGGTCTTTCGGCGGCGGGCGCGGCCCGCTCGCGCGCCGCGCGGTCGCCTTCCCAGGCCTATGTGCGCCTGGCCATCCTGGCCGCTCTGCTGCTGCTGGCGATCTATACGGCCTTCGGCGTCAACCGGCTGAAGGACGAGGCCAACGCTCCGCCCGGCGGCGCGACGCTGGCGGCCCAGGCCAAGCTGGTCGCCGCCGCGGCCGAAACCAATCTGGCCGCCCAACGCGCCGGCCTGTCGGCCGCTTCCGACCTGTTGCAACGGGATCCGAACACCCCGATCGACGCCGTCGAGACCGCCCTGCGCGCGGCCGGCGGCGAAGCCATGGCAGTGGCCGTGGTCAGCTCGACCGACGTGCTGGCGGTCGCCGGCCGCGACGCCTCGGCCGATTGGAAGGCCGCCGCCCGCGCGGCCGGCGCCTCGGGCCGCAGCCTGTGGATCGGCGGAGGGACCGCCGGACGCCTCTACGTCGCCATGGCGACGCCGGTCGCCGGCGGCCGCGGCTTCGTCGTCGCCTCCAGCGACCCGGCTCGCCTGATCGCCGAACCCGCCAAGGGCGCGGCCAGCGCCCTGATGCTCTCCGACGGCCGGATCCTGGCCGGCGGCGGTCGCCCGATCCAGGGCGCGGCCAATCTGGGCGAGGCCTTCTCGCTGGCCCTCGACGATCTGGGCGACGGCGCCGCCGCCCTGCGCGGCCAGTCCGTCGACGGCCAGGCGCTGGACGTCGCCATCCAACCCTTGGCCCAGGGCGACCTGCTGGCCGCGGCCGCGGCCAAGCCCGTTACGGTGGCCAATATCGACCGCCAGATCATGGAAGGCGCCTTCTCGCTGCTGGCGCCCTTGGCCGTCGGCATCGCTCTGGCCCTGATGCTGATGCTGCAGAGCCGCCGGGTCGAGACCGCCCAGAAGGAATTCGTCGATAGCGAGCAGCGCTTCCGTCTCGCCGTCGAGGCCGCTCGCTGCGGCATCTGGGAATGGGAGCTGAGCGCGGACCAGGTGTTCATGTCCGACGTCACTGGCGCGATGTTCGGCTGGGGCGGCGGCGGCGTGGTGCCCGGGCAGGAACTCCTGGACCGCGTCTCGGTCGATCATCGCGACAAGGTGCGCCAGGCCCTGGCCAACGCCGCGACCTACGGCGCCTTCGACGTGTCGTTCCGCGTGCCGTCGCGTGACGGCGGCCGCGCCATCTGGATCGACGCCCGCGGCCAGGGCTTCGGCAAGCCCGGCGAGGACGGCTATTCGCGGATCATCGGCGTGGCGCTGGACGTCACCGAGGAGCGCCTGGCCCAGGCCCGCGCCCAGGCCGCCGAGAACCGCCTGCGCGACGCCATCGAGAGCGTCTCGGAAGCCTTCGTGCTCTGGGACCGCCAAGGCCGGCTGCTGATGTGCAACCGCAACTACCGCAACGTCTTCAATCTCGAGCCCAAGCTGCTCAAACCCGGCGCGCCGCGCAACGAGGTCAACCGCTTCGCCGCCCTGGCCATCAAGCACGACCAGCCCGCCCCCGACGGCGCCAAGGGCGTGCGCGAGGCCGAGCTGAACGACGGCCGCTGGATCCAGATCAGCGAGCGCCGCACGGCCGAAGGCGGCCTGGTGATGACCGCCGCCGACATCACGGCCATCAAGAACCAGGAAGAAGCCCGCCGCCTCAACGAGGAGCAGCTGCAGTACGCCGTCACCGGCCTGGAGCGCAGCCAGGAGCAGCTGGCCGAACTGGCCCGCAAGTACGAGATGGAGAAGGTCAAGGCCGAGGGGGCCAATAAGGCCAAAAGCGAGTTCCTGGCCAACATGTCCCACGAGCTGCGTACGCCGCTGAACGCCATCAACGGCTTCTCCGAGATCATGATGAACGAGATGTTCGGCCCGCTGGGCGACCAGCGCTACAAGGGCTACAGCCTCGACATCCACAATTCCGGCCAGCACCTGCTGGCCCTGATCAACGACATCCTCGACATGTCGAAGATCGAGGCCGGCAAGATGAACCTGAAGTTCGAGCCCCTGAACCTGGAAGACGTCACCGAGGACGCCGTGCGCCTGGTGCGCAATCGCGCCGAGGCCGCGGGACTGAAGCTGGAGGTCGACTTCCCCGTCCTGCCCGAGGTCGAGGCCGACTATCGCGCGGTCAAGCAGGTGCTGCTGAACCTGCTGTCCAACGCCATCAAGTTCACCCCGCGCGCCGGCCGGGTCACGGTCCGCGCCGAGGTGCGCCGCGACCCGCTGAGCGAGCGCGTCCGGGTGTCGGTCACCGACACCGGCATCGGCATCGCCCCCGAGGATCTGGCCCGCCTGGCCAAGCCGTTCGAACAGGTCGAGAGCCAGCACGCCAAGACCACCCAGGGCACCGGCCTTGGCCTGGCCCTGACCAAGTCTCTGGTCGAGATGCATGATGGCGCGCTGGAGCTGACCTCCACGCCTGGCGAAGGCACCACGGTCAGCTTCGTTCTGCCGATCAACCAGGGCGGCCTGTCGCTTCATCGCGACTTCGCGGCAGCCTAGACCGTCGCTTGAAGAAAGTTCTCTTCGTCTGCAGTCAGAACAAGCTGCGCAGCCCCACGGCCGAGCAGTTGTTCTCGACCTGGTCGGGCGTCGAGGCGAGCTCGGCCGGGACCAATCATGACGCGGAAGAGCCTCTGACCGGCGAGCTTGTCGAATGGGCCGACATCATCTTCGTGATGGAACGCGTTCACCGTGACAAGTTGTCCAAGCGATTCAAGCGGCACATCAAGGGCCGCGTGATCTGCCTGAACATACCGGATGACTATGAGTTCATGGACCCTGCCCTGATCACCCTACTGAAGGCCCGCGTCGCGCCGCATCTGCCCTAGGTTCGCCGCCAAGCCATCATGTGCGGATACCCTGACACGCCCATGGCCTTGGCGCGGTGCGGCTCATGGGTCAGTCCCCACAGGGCAAGCATCGGTACGCCGACATAGCCGCCACGACTGAAGTTTTCGGCTAGCGTCGCGCCCTCGCCGCGATAGCCGCCCTCGTGAAACGGCACCGACGGATCCAGCCCCAGATGGGTCGCCGCCGCGAACGACCAGGCCAGGGCCGCCATCTCCTCCCCGGGGTCGTTGGAGACTCCCTCGTCCCGTCGCGTGGGGTCACCGCACGCGACATGGCCGCCCTCATGCAACAGGTCGCCCGGCCAGGCCAGCCGGGACGGATCGACCCGAAGGCCGCCCGCCGCCACCAGGATGCCCGGCAGGAAAGTCTCTCCCTCCAGCGTGGCGGCCTCGACTGGAATACCGATCCCGCGCAGGAACGCGGCGATGCGGCCGACCAGAGGATCGGCGAAATCATCGGTCAAGATCTCCGCCGCGCCTGGCGCCGACATTGCGCTCCTCCCGTTCGCCCGCGATGAAACCCGCTCCGTCGGCCCACGTAAACCCGGCCTGTCGCTAGACGGAAGTTTCGGTCGGAGCGCATCGAGAAACTTAGGCGATCGACAAACTATTTCTTGACGCACGACCCGGCGCCTCGATACTTAGTCGTATGCCTAACCAACAACTCTCGCTCGACCTGATGTTCCAGGCGCTGGCCGATCCCAGCCGGCGCGGCATCGTCGAGCGGCTTTGCGCCGGCCCGGCCTCGGTCAGCGAACTGGCCCAGCCGCTGGCCATGTCCCTGCCCTCGGTGATGCAGCATCTGCAGTTGCTGGAGGGCAGCGGCCTGATCCGTTCGGAGAAGGTCGGACGGGTGCGGACCTGTCGCCTGGAGCCGGGCGCGCTCAGCGCCGCCGAGACTTGGATCAACGAACGCCGCGTGCTGATGGACCGCAAGCTGGACCGCCTGGGGGAGTATCTCCGCGCCACGGCAGGCGACGAAGACTGACCTTCAAATTCGAGAGGATAAGATCATGACCGAACGTTCCGTCGTTCACGCCACCTTCGTCATCAACAAGGTCTACGACGCTTCGCCCAAGCGGGTGTTCAAGGCGTTCTCCAGCTCGGAGGCTCGCGACCGCTGGTTCGTGAAGGCTGAAGGCTGGCCCGTGGCCGACTATAGCTACGACTTCCGGGTCGGCGGCCAGGAGCGCGGGCGCTTCAGCCCCAACGGCAAGATGGAGATCCTGAACGAGACGACCTACTGGGACATCGTCCCGGACCAGCGGATCATCACCGCCTACGCCATGGACATCGACGGCAACCGCATCTCGGTGTCGGTCGCCACGATCGAGTTCAAGGCCGAGGGCAAGGGCACGCGGCTGACCTACACCGAACAGGGCGCTTTCCTGGACGGCTACGACTTCCCGGCTCAGCGCGAGGAAGGCTGCCGCGAACTGTACGAAAAGCGGCTGGCGGCGGAGCTCGAACGCGAAGACGCCGAGGCCTGAGGACCGAACCGAGACGTGTCCCCGCCCAATCATGGAGAGCCCATGTCCCTGACACTGCACATGCACCCGTTGTCCTCGTACTGCTGGAAGGTGCTGATCGCCCTCTACGAGAATGACACGCCGTTCGAGGCCCACGTGCTGGATCTGAGCGATCCGGCGGTGGTCGCCGCGTTCAAGGCGCTATGGCCGACGACCAAGATGCCGCTGTTGCGCGACACGGCTCACGACCGCACGGTCCCGGAAACCTCGATCATCATCGAATACCTGCAGGCCGCCTATCCAGGACCCGTCCGGTTCATTCCCGACGATCCGGACGCCGCCCTGCGCACCCGCCTGATGGACCGACTGTTCGATCTGTATGTGATGACGCCGATGCAGGCGATCGTCGCGGACCGGATCCGGCCGCCCGGCGCCGCCAAGGATCCGCATGGCGTGGCCCAAGCCCGCGCGCAGTTGGCCATGGCCTACGGCATGCTCGAAACGGAACTCGCGGGCCGGACCTGGGCGGCGGGCGCGGAGTTCGGCTTGGCCGACTGCGCTGCCGCCCCGGCCCTGTTCTATGCCGACAAGCTGGCGCCGCTGGGCGAGGCTCATCCCAATGTCTCGGCCTATCTCGACCGCCTGCTGGCCCGCCCGTCATTCACGAGGGTGCTGCGGGAAGCCGAGCCCTATTTCGCGATGTTCCCGTCCGGCGACTGAGTTAGGCGGCCCAAGCCCGGCTAGACGGACGGCTTGAGGCGCCCTGCCCCGTTTCGAACCGCGCCACCAGGCGGGCCAGTTCCCCGGCCTCTGTCCGCAGGTTGGTGGCCGCGGCGGTGGCCTCCTCGACCATGGCGGCGTTCTGCTGGGTCACCTGATCCATCTGATTCACGGCCGCGTTGACCTCGTTGAGGCCGGTGGCCTGCTCCTGCGACGACTGAGCGATCTCGGCGATCAGCGTATCGATCTGCGAGACCTTGCCGACGATGCCGATCAGGGCCTGGCCCGTGTCGCCGACCAGTTGGACGCCGCGAGACACCTGGGCGGTGCTGCTGGCGATCAGGGTCTTGATCTCCTTGGCCGCCTCGGCCGAACGCTGGGCCAAGGCGCGGACTTCCTGAGCGACGACCGCGAAGCCGCGGCCCGCGTCGCCGGCCCGAGCGGCTTCGACGCCGGCGTTCAGGGCCAGCAGGTTGGTCTGGAAGGCGATCTCGTCGATCACGCCGATGATCTGGGTGATCTGGCCCGAGCTCTGCTCGATCTCGCCCATGGCGGCGACAGCCTCGCGCATCACATCGCCGGACCGGGCGGCGTCTTCCCGCGCGCCGGAGGCGGCGGACGAGGCTTCCTTGGCGCCCGCGGCGCTGCGGCGAACGGTGGCGGTCAGCTCGTCGAGGGCGGCGGCGGTTTCCTCCAGCGAGGCGGCCTGCTGCTCGGTGCGGCGCGACAGGTCGTCCGAGGCCGAGGCGATCTCGTCCGACCCCGCCTGCAGGCCGCCAGTCGCGGCGACGATGGCGCTCATGGCCCCGCGCAGGCTGTCGACGGCGCTGTTGAAGTCGTCCTTGATCCGCTGGTAGCGGCCTTCGAACTTGGCGTCGATATCGGCGGTCAGGTCCCCTTCGGCCAAGCGGCGCAGACTGTCGGCCAAGGCCGAGACCACCACGCCCTGCTCTTCGTCGGCCTGGCGGCGCTCGATCTCGCTCCGCATCCGCTCCTGCTCGATCTCGGTGACGTCGGTGGCGAACTTGATGACCTTGTACGGCTTGCCGTTCGCGTCGAGCACGGGGTTGTAGGACGCCTGGATCCAGACCTCCTTGCCGCCCTTGCCGATCCGCAGGAACTTGGCGGCGACGAACTCGCCGCTGTTGAGCCGCGCCCAGAACGCGCGATAGTCGGCGCTCTGCGCCTCGGCGGGCGGGACGAACAGACTGTGATGCCGGCCCTCGATCTCGGCCGCCGCATAGCCCATCGCTCCGAGAAAATTGGCGTTGGCGTGAAGGATCGTTCCGTCCAGCTTGAACTCGATCACCGCTTGAGAGCGATCCATCGCCGCGACCTGGGCTTCCAGTTCCCTTACACGCTGGGCGTTGGCCTCACGGGCCTGTCTTTGACCTGAAAACATCATCTGCTCTTTCGAACCCTTCAGCGGGGCGAAGCTTAGTCATGGCGACGATTAACGAAGCCCTAATTGCGTAGCGGCATCAAGTCACAGCCGAAAGGTGCGCAATAAAAGCGTTATCTTACAAGATAAGGGCACGCCCCATTCGTTAATGAGATTTTAATTAGACCTTTTGCATAACAGGGCTCGACTGGCGTACGGCTGTTTTTAGCTGAACCACGGAATACAACATGTCTTTGCGTGACCTTATCGCGGCCTTGGCTGCCAACCTCGATATCGCCGTGGTGGTGACCGACGGTCAGCTGTCGCCGCCCGGCCCCAACATCCTGTACGTGAATGCAACGTTCGAGCGCATGACGGGGTACGGTCGAGACGAAATCCTTGGAGAAAATCCGCGGATTTTTCAGGGGCCGGGCACAAGCCTGGCGGCGCGCAAGCAAATGGCGCGCGCCCTGCGTAACGGCGAACGGCACAGCACGACTATGGTGAACTACCGCAAGTCCGGCGAGGCCTATCTTTGCGCCATCGACGTCTTTCCGATCCTGGGGCCTGACGGCGCCTTGCTGAACGCCGTCGCCTTGGAGCGCGAGGTCGAACGCCGGCCCGGGCGTCGCCCGGCTGCCCGGGTCTCCAGGGGTTAAACCAGGCTGTCGGCCTCCCAGGCCAGGAATTCCGGCGTCTGCAACAGGCGCTCGCAATAGGCGCCGGCCGCACCCGTGTCGCCATAGTCCGACAGATGGACGCCATAGGTGCGGAACCGGGTCGCGACAGGCGTGTAGAAGGCGTCGGCGATCGACCACTCGCCCACCAGGAACGGCCCGCCGGAACGCTTGAGAAGTTGGTTCCACCGCTCGACGATCTTGCGAACGTCCTTCTGGGTGGCCTCTGAGATCGCCATCACCCGGGGCGCTTCCTCCAGCGCCATCGGGCATTCGCCGCGCAGGGACGAGAAGCCCGAATGCATCTCGGCCGCCGCCGACCGGCCCAGGGCCCGCAGCGCCGGGTCGGCCGGCCAAAGCTTGGCGGCCGGGAACGTCTCCGCCAAGTACTCGCAGATGGCCAGCGAGTCCCAGACCAACAGGTCGCCATCCTTGAGCACAGGTACCAGATGGCTGGGCGAATGCCTGGCGATCTCGGCCTCGGACGTGCCGACCTGGCGCAGCTCGACCAGGGTCTCCTTGAACGTCTCGCCCGTGTGCTTCAGGGCCAGCCAAGGCCGCAGCGACCAGCTGGACCACTTCTTGGTGCCGACGACGATTTCCATGGCGGACTCCTGATCTGCGAACGGGGGTAGTCATTGGCCTTACCGCGCGCATACAGTCGCCTCAACGATTAGAACAACTGTTCGAGGGAGGTCCGCATGGCGGAAGCCGCGATGCCGTCGCCGGTGATCAATCCTGTTTCGTCCGGCTATCGCCGCTACGCCCTCTGGGTGCTGCTGATCATCTACACGCTGAACTTTCTCGACCGGCAGGTGGTCAACATCCTGGCCGAGCCGATCAAGCGCGACCTGGGCCTGGCCGACTGGCAGCTGGGCATGATGACCGGCCTGGCCTTCGCGATCTTCTACACGGTGCTGGGCATCCCGATCGCCCGCCTGGCCGAGACCAAGAACCGGCCGTTCATCATCGGCGCCTCGGTGGCGGCCTGGAGCGCCTTCACCGTGCTGTGCGGCTTCACCCAGAACTTCTGGCAGCTGATCCTGATGCGGATCGGCGTGGGGGTCGGCGAGGCCGGCTGCACCCCGCCCGCCCACTCGCTGATCACCGACTATGTCCCGCGTGAAAAGCGGGCCAGCGCCATCGCCTTCTATTCGATCGGCACGCCGCTGGGCACGCTGGCGGGCATGGCGATGGGCGGACTGGTGGCCGACGCCTATGGCTGGCGGGTGGCCTTCATGGTGGCCGGCGCGCCGGGCATCCTGTTCGCCCTGGTCGCCGCCTTCACCCTGGTCGAGCCCCGCCGGCAACTGGCGGCCGACATCGCCGCCCGCGCCGCCCAGAAGATCAGCTTCGGCGCGGCCCTGGCGGTGCTGGCCACCAAGAAGACCTTCTGGCTGGTGGCCCTGGCCGCCTCGATCAAGGCGTTTGTCGGCTATGGCCACGCGCCCTTCACGGCCTCGTTCTTCTTCCGGGTCCACGGGCCGGAGGTGGCCGAGCTGGCCGCGCGCTTCGGGCTGAAATCGGCCGGCTTCCTGGGCCTGGCCCTGGGGCTGATCGGCGGCACCGCCGGGGTGATCGGGGCCTGGTTCGGCGGGATCCTGGCCGACCGCCTGGGCGCAAAGGACCTGCGGGCCTATGTGATCGTGCCGGCCATCGCCTCGTTGATCACCATCCCGTTCTACATCCTGGCCGTCAGCGTCGGGACGCCGATGCTGGCGATCTGCATCATGACCATCCCCGTCCTGTTGGGCACCCTGTGGTACGGCCCGGTCTACGCCACGGCCCAGAGCATCGTGGATCCCCACATGCGGGCCACGGCCTCGGCGGTGCTGCTGCTGATCATCAACCTGATCGGCCTGGGCCTGGGGCCCGTGGCCGTCGGGGCGCTGAGCGACGTGCTGGCCGGACCGGGCGGACTGGGCGAGGCCCAGGGCGTACGCTGGGCGCTGATCCTGTCCACCCTGCTGGGCCTGGTGGCGTTTGGTCTGTTCTGGACCGCCCGCAAGACCATCCGCGAGGAGATGGTGGCTTAGCGGCCGGAGCGCACGGTCACCGTCCTGGGAAAGCAATAGGCCCACGGATGGGCTTCGGCCGGACCATCGTCCGACGCCCGATCCAGGGCGCGGTGCGACCGGGCGCGGTTCAGCTCGGCGAACGAGACGATCTCCGCGGTGCGGGGCGGCGTGGTCGTACGCGGACGAGACAGGGCGTGCATGGCGGACCTCCGGATGACGACCGTCTGACGCGATCGCTTGACGTCGCCAGTAGAGCCCTGCCCGCCTGAACGAGCATGGGCGCCGTCGTTGTCCGCCATTCATCTCCAGGCCGCAAAATCGCCGCCGATCGCCTTGCGGCGTTTCCCCTCTGGTCTTGCCGCTTCCGTTACGTCTATGGTCGGCCCAACGATTAGAACAAATGTTTGAAGGGAGAGGCCCAGGATGGCGCAGGCGAGCACGGCCAGCGGCGCGAAGCCGCTGTATTCGAATGGCTACAAGGCCACGGTGCTGGGGCTTCTGCTCGCCACCTACACCTTCAACTTCATCGACCGCACGATCATCGCGACCATCGGCCAGGCCATCAAGGTGGACCTCAAGCTGACCGACACCCAGCTGGGCCTGCTGGGCGGACTGTATTTCGCCCTGCTCTACACCCTGCTGGGCATCCCGATCGCCCGCCTGGCCGAACGTTGGAACCGGGTCAGCATCATCTCGATCTCGCTGGTCATCTGGTCGGGTTTCACCGCCCTGTGCGGCAGCGCCACCAGCTTCGCCCAGTTGGCCCTGTACCGCTTCGGGGTCGGGGTCGGCGAGGCCGGGTGCTCGCCGCCCAGCCACTCGCTGATCAGCGACTATTACACCCCCAAGCAGCGCGCCTCGGCCCTGTCGATCTACTCGTTCGGCATTCCCCTGGGCACGATGTTCGGGGCCGTGGCCGGCGGCTGGCTGGCTCAGGAGTTCAGCTGGCGGGTGGCCTTCGTCATCGTCGGCCTGCCCGGCATCGCCCTGGCCGTGCTGGTCAAGCTGATGGTCAAGGAGCCGCCGCGCGGCCATTCGGAGCTGAAGGAGCATCCGCTGGCGCCCGAGGACGTCGTCGTCGAGCCGCCCAAGCCGGCCTTCTCGCTGGCCGGCGAATTCCGCGAGATCGGCGCGGTGATCAAGGTGCTGTTCGCCAAGTGGCCCGTGCTGCACATGGTGCTGGGCGTGACCATCGCCTCGTTCGGCGCCTATGGCTCCGGCGCCTTCGTGCCTCCCTATTTCGTCCGCGCCTTCGACCTGGGCTTGGCCCAGGTGGGCCTGATCACCGGCCTGATCGGCGGCTTCTCGGCCGGGGTCGGCACCCTGGTCGGCGGCTTCCTCAGCGACTGGGCCGGCAAGAAGAGCGCCAAGTGGTACGCCCTCGTGCCCGCTTTGGGCCTGCTGATCTGCACCCCGATCTACATCCTGGCCTATCTGCAGACCGACTGGCAGATGACGGCGATGATCCTGGTGGTCCCTGGCATCTTCCACTACGTCTACCTGGCCCCGACCTTCGCGGTGGTGCAGAACTCGGTCGAGCCGCGCCGCCGGGCCACGGCCACGGCCATCCTGTTCTTCTTCCTGAACCTGATCGCCCTCGGCGGCGGGCCGGTCTTCACCGGTTGGCTGATCGACCACCTGGCCCAGTTCAACTTCAACAATCCGGCCTCCAACGGCCTCTTCCACGCCCTCGTCGGCTCGTTCGGCGAGTCCGGCGCGGCCAGCTTCACGGCCCAGTGCCCGGGCGGCCTGGCGCCCAAGGGTTCGGACGCCGCGCTGGTCGAGCTGTGCAAGAGCGCCACGGCCCGCTCGACCCAGCAGGGCATCATCGTCTCGCTGTGCTTCTACGCCTGGGCCGGCCTCCACTACGCGCTGGCGGCGATCGGCATGGTCAAGCACATGCGGGAACGGGCGGTGGCTCAGGCTTAGGACGCCAAACCCCCTCCGGCCCTCCGGGCCACCTCCCCCAGAGGGGGAGGATCTAGGCGCCAGATGCTCCCCCTCCGGGGGAGCTGTCGCGGAGCGACTGAGGGGGTCTTTGGCAGGCACAGGTTCACGCTCACGCGCCGAAGCTGCGATGGAGATGGGAAGGGGTGCGAAGCGCCCGGGCCTCGCCCGGAGGTTTTGCAGTTGTAAGTACCGTTTCGACGAAGTCAGGCGCTTCGCGTGGAGCCGTTATCCAGGAGCATCCGGTAGGCAGCGGTTTTATCGCTTAGCCGGTCTCATTCGCCCCCGACGGGCGGGCCAGGGCGGCGAGCCCCAGTCCCGGACCGCATGCGTAACCCCCGCATGCCTGCCGCGTCCGCCGATCCTTCACCGCCTGGGTTTCGTCCCGTGTTTCAGGGAAACCTGCCCAGACCGTCGCGAAGCGTCACTGAAGACCACCGGCGAGCGCTTCCCGCTCGACCACCCCTGAGAGCCGCAACGGTCGCCGTACGTGCGCCCTTCCCGTGCTTTCAGGTGGGTAAAGGATACGGGTGGTTTGGAGCGTGGGGATAAGTTAGGTCGAAAAAATATAGGGCTTTGAAATCGCAGAACTTTGTTCGTTATCCGCAGAGCATCGACGCCCAAATCGTCTTTCCCTCCCCTTCATGGGGAGGGTGGCCCTGGCAGCGCCAGGGTCGGGTGGGGCTTGATGAGCCGGCAAGCAAACCCAGTAAACACCCTGCACCGATCCCCCACCCGACCCGCTACGCGGGCCACCCTCCCCGCAAGGGGGAGGGAAGCGCCTTTCTTTGAAACACCCCTGACGTCAGCAAGTAATAATCCACTTCCCTTGACTCACCCGGCGGACGGGACCAAACGCCCGGCTCATGATCAGCCGCTATTCCCGCCCCGAAGCCGCCGCCATCTGGTCCAGCCAGACCAAGTACAAGATCTGGTTCGAGATCGAGGCCCACGCCGCCGACGCCATGGCCGAGCTGGGGGTCATCCCTAAGCTCGCGGCCGAGACGATCTGGGAAAAGGGTCGCGACGCGATCTGGGACAGCGACCGCATCGACGAGATCGAGCGCGTCACCAAGCACGACGTCATCGCCTTCCTGACCCACGTGTCGGAGATCGTCGGCCCCGAGGCCCGCTTCCTGCACCAGGGCATGACCAGCAGCGACGTGCTGGACACCTGCTTCGCCGTGCAGCTCAGCAAGGCCACCGATCTGCTGATCGAGGACGTCGATCTGCTGTTGGCCGCCCTGAAGCGTCGGGCCCTGGAACACAAGATGACCGTCTGCGTCGGCCGCAGCCACGGCATCCACGCCGAACCGATCACCTTCGGCCTGAAGCTGGCCGGCTACTACGCCGAGTTCCAGCGGGCTAAGGAACGACTCGCGATGGCCAAGTTCGAGATCGCCACCTGCGCGATCTCGGGCGCCGTGGGCACCTTCGCCAATGTCGATCCGCGCGTCGAACAGCACGTGGCCGACAAGATGGGCCTGGTCGTCGAGCCGGTCTCGACCCAGGTGATCCCGCGCGACCGCCACGCGGCCTATTTCTGCGCCCTGGGCGTGGTCGCCTCGTCGGTCGAGCGCCTTGCCACCGAAATCCGCCACCTGCAGCGCACCGAGGTGCTGGAGGCCGAGGAGCCGTTCGAGGTCGGGCAGAAGGGCAGCTCGGCCATGCCGCACAAGCGCAACCCAATCCTGACCGAGAACCTGACGGGCCTGGCCCGGCTGGTGCGCTCGGCCGTGACCCCGGCCCTGGAGAACGTCGCCCTCTGGCACGAGCGCGACATCAGCCACTCGTCGGTCGAGCGCGGCATCGGCCCGGACGCCACCATCCACCTCGACTTCGCCCTGCGCCGCCTTGCCGGGGTGATCGAGCGCTTCAACATCTATCCCGACAACATGGCCAAGAACCTGGACAAGCTGGGGGGCCTGGTGTTCTCGCAGCGGGTGATGCTGGCCCTGACCCAAAAGGGCGTGTCGCGCGAGGACGCCTACGCCGCCGTGCAGGGCAATTCGATGAAGGTGTGGCGCGGCGAAGGCCGTTTCATCGACTTCCTGAAGGCCGATGAGGTGGTCTCCAAGGCCCTGTCGGACGCCGAGCTCGAGGAGCTGTTCGACTACGGCTACCACACCAAGAACGTCGACGTGATCTTCAAGCGGGTGTTCGGGGAGCAGGGTTAGGGAGGACATCCTTCCTGAGCCTTTCCAAAAAAGCTCCGTCATTCGGGACCTTGTGCCCGGAACCCCTCTGTCCGCCGCAGGTGCGGATGAGTGGCGCGCCAGCGCGCCACGACGCTTCACCGTCGGCTGAACCAGGGGTCCCGGGCACAAGGCCCGGGATGACGAACGAGAGGGGAAAATCCCCAACTCAAGAGTTTCGGACATGACCCGCAAATCAGGCTTTCCACCCGTCACCGACGCCAACACCCGTGTCCTGGTCCTGGGCAGCCTGCCGGGCGAGGCCTCGCTGGCCGCGGCGCAGTACTACGGCAATCCGCGCAACGCCTTCTGGCGGCTGATGGAGACCGTACTCGAAACGCGCCTCGTGCCGCTGGCCTATGAAGACCGCCTAGCCGCCCTGCTTTCGCGCGGCGCGGGCCTATGGGACGTGATCGCCGAGGCCGAGCGCCCCGGCAGCCTGGACGCCGCCATCCGCGACCCGGCCGCCAATGACCTTCTGGCCTTGATCGAGACCCTCCCCGCTCTGCGGCTGGTCGCTTTCAACGGCGGGACGGCGGCCAAGCTGGGATCACGGCTGATCGGCGACCGCGTCGCCACTCTCGCCCTACCCTCCTCCAGCCCGGCCCACGCGGCGCGGAGCTTTGAGCAGAAGGCGGAGATCTGGGGTCAGCTCAAAACTTTTGTCATCCCGGGCGGAGCGTAGCGAAGACCCGGGACCGCCGCCTGATCGCTGCGTTTCATGGCGGTCCCGGATCTGCGCGCTACGCGCTTGTCCGGGATGACAACCTGTTTAGCGCGCTATGAAGCCGCCTTCGCGCCCTTCCAGTTGATCACGTGATAGACCGCGTTGGTCGCGCCGACATTCCGCAAGGCGTGCGGGCTGTTGCTGGCATTGAACACCACCCCGCCCGGCCCGACCGTCTTCCAGACGCCGTCCGACAGCACCTCGACCTGGCCCTCGCGGAGGATCACCAGTTCCTCGTTGGGATGGGTGTGCGGCGGGTGCGAGCTGGTCCCGGGCTTCAGCGTGGTGACGTGCATCTCCAGCTCGTCCAGCGTGGGGGTCGGGGCGCGGGTGATCTGGGCGTAGGTCCCCACGTCGGTCGCATGAGGCTTGAGATCCTCCCAGAGGAACACCGACGGGCCGATCAGGGCCGGCTTGGCCTCCTGGGCCACGGCGACGGCGGCGAAGGTCAGGGCGGCCGCGCCCAGGGCGACGGCCAGGTCTCGCTTGGTGATCATGATCGGAGTCCTAGAACGTGTAGGGCTTGCGTTGCGGGCGGCTGAGCAGGGCGTTGGCCGCGTCGTCGCCGATGAAGCGCTCGGCCTTGGGGTCCCACCTCAGGCGGCGGCCGGTCTTCATCGCCGCGTGGTGCAGCAGGCAGGTCGAGCAGGCGCGGTGGCCGATCTCGGCCGGGGCCGAGGGCGGCTTGCGGCTGCGGATGGAGTCCAGCCAGTCGCCGTGCTGCTCGACGCTGCGGCGCAGGTGGATCTCGTTCGGGCCGATCACGCTGTCCAGGATCTTCGGATTGCTGGCGGCCAGGGCCGGCGTCGGCTTGGCGCCGAAGCTGGGATCGCTGGAGGTGACCGGGGCGTCGCGGGCCACGAAGATCCAGCCGTCGGTCCCGATGAACTTCACGCCGTTGGGGAAGTCGCCCGAGATGTCCATGGTCACGCCGTTGGCGTAGCGGGCGTGGGTCAGGAACTTGCCGTGCACGTTCCACAGGCCGCTCTTGGGGAACTCGGCCGAGCCCCAGATCTCGACCGGACCCGAATGCTCCATGTCCATGCCCCAGTGGGCCGTATCGACGTGGTGCGCGCCCCAGCCGGTGATCATGCCGGCGCCGAACTGCTCGCAGCGCAGCCAGCCGGGCCGGTCGAACGAGTCCTGCGGATGCACCCTTAGCTCGGTGTAATAGGCCTCCGGCGTCGAGCCCAGCCAGGCGTCGTAGTTCAGGTTCGGCGGCACGGGCATCTGGGGCGCCTCGGGCCCCGACGGGTCGCCCGGCAGCCCGACCTCGACATGCTTCAGCGCCCCGATCCGGCCGTTGCGGACCAGCTCGCAGGCCCGCAGGAACTGCGGCCAGGGCGTCTGCGAGCGCTGCTGCGAGCCGATCTGCACGATGCGGTCGGTGGCGGCCACCGCGTCGCTGAGATAGCGGCCCTCGGCGATGGTGAGCGAGGCCGGCTTCTGCAGATAGACGTCCTTGCCCGCTCGCACCGCGTGGACGGCGGGGATGGCGTGCTGGTGGTCCGGCGTGGCGATGATCACCGCGTCCAGGTCCTTATTGGCCAGCAGGGCGTGGTAGTCGTCATAGGCCAGCGCCCCGTCCCAGGGACGGCCGAACCTCTTGGAATAGGTCTCGTTGACCAGCGCCTTGCCCGCCGCGAGCCGCTTGGAGTCCACGTCGCAGACCGCCAGCACCTGGGCGTGGTCGTACTTGAAGGTCTCGACCATGTCGTGGCCGCGGGCGATGCGGCCGACGCCGATCACCCCGACATTGATCCGGTTGCTGGGCGCGTTCTGGCCGAACACGGTCGAGGGCACGATCGTCGGAAAGGCCACGGCGGCGGCCGCGCCGGCCTGCAGGACGTGGCGACGGGAAAGCTTGCTCATGATCCCCTCCCCGCTCAAGCCGTGACCGGCCGGGTGGCGGTCTTCTGGGCCGTCAGCACCAGTTCGGCGGCCAGCAGGGCCTGATCCTGATCCTGGGCGACCGAGGTGCGCTCGACGATGTCGGCGACGAACTGCGGGCCGAACGGCAGGGCCACCTGCGAGCAGTCGATGTGGCGGGCCTGCTTCCTGTCGACGATCAGCAGGTGATTTCCGCCGGGCCGGCCGGTGGGATCGATGTACTTGCGCAGCTCGATATAGCCCTCGGTCCCCAGCAGGAACAGGCGGCCATCGCCCCACACGCCCAGGCCGTCGGGGGTGAACCAGTCGACGCGGATATAGCCCGTGCCGCCGTCGCCGACGGCGGTCATGTCGCCGAAGTCCTCGAACTTCGGGTGATCGGTATTGGCCAGATTGCCGGTCTGGGCGGCGACCACCTTGGCCGTCTTGCTGCCGGTGTAGAACAGGAACTGGTCGGCCTGGTGCGAACCGATGTCGGTCAGGATGCCGCCGTAGCGGGCCTTGTCCCAGAACCAGTCGGGACGGCCGGTCCCGATCCGGTGCGGGGCCAGGTTGACGGTCTGGATCACCTTGCCGATCGCCCCGGCCTGGACCAGCTCACCGGCCTTGACCGCCGACGGCACCTCCAGCCGCTCGGAATACATGATCGCGTACTTGCGGCCGGTCTTCTTCACCGCCGCCCGCACCTGGGCCAGTTGCTCCAGGGTGATGATGCCCGGCTTGTCGGCCAGGTAGTCCTTGCCCGAGGCCATGACCCTCAGGCCCAGCGGCGTGCGCTGGTCGGGGATCGCGGCGGCGGCGACCAGCTGAATCGACTTGTCCTGCAGGATCTCGTCCTCGCTGCGCGCCAGGGGCACGTCGCCGAACTGCTTGCGGAAGTCGGCGATCTGCTTGGGGTCGGTGGCCAGGAACGAGACCAGCTCGCCGCCGCCTCGCTTGACCGCCGCCGTCATGCTCATGATGTGATAGTGGTCGAGGCCGATCACCGAGAAGCGGATGCGGTGTTTCGGGACCGCGTTGGGGTCCATGCCCGGCGCGGCGACCTCCTGGGTCGCGCCCTGGGTCGGGAAGGCCGACACCGCGCCGGCGACTCCCGCCGCCATCAGAAAACCGCGCCGACTGGCCAGATCCTTCATGTCGTCCTCCCGGATGCGGCGACTTGAGCCGCCTTGTATCTTTGCCCCATGGTCTGACCAATGAGCGTCAGGTGATCAGACCACCTAATCGGCCAGATTGAAAATGGTTTTACAGCGACCTGGCCAATGGACGTCCAAACCGCGAGCGCAGAGCCCTTCGCCGGCGGCCAGCGTCACATTACAATGTTTTCATCTGCGCCCTTGGGGCATCTAGGGCAGCATCGAGGTTTGGGGTCATTCAGGACAACATCATGCGCAACATCCTGCTGGGCGCCGTTTCGGCGCTCGCGATTTCGTCCACCGTCGCGTTCGCGGCCGATCCTCCCGCCACGCCCTCGGCGGGCAAGCCGATGTACGGCGACTGGGGCGTCGATCTGACGGCCGGCGACAAGTCGGTCTCGCCCGGCGCCGACTTCAACAAGTACGCCAACGGCGCCTGGACGGAGCGCACCAAGATCCCCGACGACCAGGGCTCCGCGGGCGCGGGCTACGACGTCTACAACCGCTCCCAGGATCAACTGCGCACCCTGATCGAGACGGCCGACGCCTCGACCCAGATCGGCGCGCTCTACAAGAGCTTCACCGACGAAACCCAGGTGGAGGCGGCCGACGACAAGCCCCTGAAGGCCGACCTGGCCAAGGTGGCGGCGATCAAGACCAAGGAAGAGTTCGCCAAGAGCATGGGCGCGGCCCAGTACGGCTTTGGCAGCGGCGTCTTCTCGCTGGACATCTATGCCGACGCCAAGACCCCCGACATCAACACCCTCTATATCGGCCAGGCGGGCCTGGGCCTGCCAGACCGCGACTATTACCTGACGGACGGCTTCAAACCCCAGTTGACGGCCTACACCGCCTTCGTCGAACGCGCTCTGAAGATGGCCGGCTATGCCGATCCGGCCAAGTCCGCCGCCGAGGTCCTGGCCTTCGAGACCCGGATCGCCAAGGTCAGCTGGCCGGTCGCCGACCGTCGCGACATCGACAAGACCTACAATCCCGTCACCGCCGCCGAGCTGGCGACCTACGCGCCCTTCCCCTGGAGCGACTACCTGGCCGCCGCCGGCGCGCCGGGGCTGACCAAGGTGGTGCTGGGCGAGAAGACCGCGGTGCAGGAGATCGCCAAGATCTATGCCGAGACCCCGCTGGAGACCCTGAAGGCCTGGCAGACCTTCAACGTGGTGTCCGAGACCTCGCCCTACCTGCCCAAGCGCTTCGTCGACAGCCGCTTCGAGTACGTCAAGGCCCTGACCGGCCAGTCGGCCCTGCGTCCCCGCTGGAAGCGCGGCGTGCAGCTGGTCGACAGCAGCCTGGGCGAGGTGGTCGGCCAGACCTATGTCGCCAAGTACTTCCCGCCGTCGTCCAAGGCCCAGATGGTCGAGCTGATCGCCAACCTGAAGACCGCCATGGCCGAGCGGATCCAGAAGGCGCCGTGGATGAGCCCCGCCACCAAGGCCGAGGCCCAGACCAAGCTGTCGAAGATGAAGGTGATGGTCGGCTACCCGGACAAGTGGCGCGACTATTCGGGGCTGAAGCTGAACGTGGGCGACCTGTACGGCAACGTCGCGGCCAGCCGACGCTTCGAATGGGCCTATGCGCTGAGCGACCTGGGCAAGCCGGTCGATAGCGGCAAGTGGGGGATGACCCCGCAGACCGTGAACGCCTACAACGGCGGGCTGGAGAACAAGATCGTGTTCCCGGCCGGCATTCTGCAGGCGCCCTATTTCGACCCGGCCGCCGATCCGGCGGTGAACTACGGCGCGATCGGCGCGGTGATCGGCCACGAGATCAGCCACGGCTTCGACGACCAGGGCCGCAAGATCGACGCCACGGGCAAGCTGCGCGACTGGTGGACCGCCGAGGACGCCAAGCGCTTCGACGCCCAGGCCGAGGTGCTGGGCAAGCAGTACGACGCCTACGAGCCCGTGCCCGGCAGCAAGATCAACGGCAAGCTGACCATGGGCGAGAACATCGCCGACCTGGCCGGGCTGCAGGTGGCCCTGGACGCCTACCACGCCTCGCTGGGCGGAAAGCCGGCCCCGGTGATCGGCGGACTGACCGGCGACCAGCGCCTGTTCCTGGCCTTCGCCCAATCCTGGCAGGAAAAGGCCCGCCCAGACGCGCTCAAGCAGCAGATGGCGTCGGATCCTCACGCCCCGTCATCGTTCCGGGTGATCGGCCCGACGCGCAACGTCGACGCATGGTACGCCGCCTTCGGGGTCAAGCCCGGGGACACCTACTACCTCGCGCCGGAAGCCCGTTCGCGGGTCTGGTGAACGCAAAAGGGCCGCCCCGAGGGGCGGCCCTTTCAGCATCGAAAACGCGAAGCCTTATTCGCCGGCGGCGATCTGGCCGCGGGCCAGGGCCAGCAGTTCGTCCATCTTGCGGCGGACCTCGCCCTCGCTGACATTGACGCCCGAACCCTTCAGGTCGCCCGCGACCTTGCGCAGCACGTCCTCGTCGCCGGGCTGCTCGAAATCGGACTTCACCACGGCGCGGGCGTAGTCGTCGATGGTGGCCAGGCCCATCAGGCCGGCCGCCCATTCGCCCAGCAGGCGGTTGCGACGGGCGGTCGCCTTGAACTCTTGTTCCTGCTCCAGCGCGAACTTGCGTTCGAAACCCTGTTCGCGTTCGTCGAAGGTGGTCATGAAAGCCCCAATAGTCTCTGAGCCGGCTGCATATCCCGTGGCGAGCCGCCCGGCAATCAGAAGCAACGTCGCATCGCGCCTGATCCGTTCATAACCCGCTCACAATCCCGCCGATGAGACTAGGGCCGTTTGCGCCATGAGCCGCGTTCAGCTAGTTTCGAGACGACATTTTTCGTGAGCGGCCTTGAGTCGAACGCCGCGCGCAGCTATCCGCCGCGCGCGCTTTTCGTTTCTCCGGATATTTCCGGCCCTGTCTTCAGGGAGAGGGCGCGCCCGCAACCATGAAGGGCCTCGACGAGAGCCATGACGACCCGCCGCAAGAAGATCTACGAAGGCAAGGCCAAGATCCTGTACGAAGGTCCCGAGCCGGGCACCCTCATCCAGTACTTCAAGGACGACGCCACCGCCTTCAACGCCCAGAAGAAGGCCGTGCTCGAGGGCAAGGGCGTGATCAACAACCGGATCAGCGAGTACATGATGACTCGCCTGAACGCGATCGGCGTGCAGAACCACTTCATTCGTCGGCTGAGCCTGCGCGAGCAGCTGATCAAGGAAGTCGAGATCATCCCGCTCGAGGTCGTGGTGCGTAATATAGCCGCCGGCTCGATCGCCACGCGGCTGGGCCTGACCGAGGGCACGCCGCTGCCGCGCTCGATCATCGAATTCTACTACAAGGACGACAAGCTGGGCGACCCGATGGTCTCCGAGGAGCACATCACCGCGTTCAACTGGGCCGCCACCCAGGAGATCGACGACATGATGGCCACGGCCCTGCGGGTGAACGACTACATGAGCGGCCTGTTCAGCGCGGTCGGCATCACCCTGGTGGACTTCAAGATCGAGTTCGGCCGCGTCTATGAAGGCGACTTCAGCCGCGTGATCCTGGCCGACGAGATCAGCCCCGACAGCTGCCGTCTGTGGGACTCCACGACCAACGAGAAGATGGACAAGGACCGGTTCCGCCGCGACCTGGGCAATGTCATCGAAAGCTATACCGAGGTGGCCCGCCGCCTCGGCATCATGAAGGAAATGCCCACCGTCATCCAAGGCGGCGTGCACTAAGCGAGTGACCATGAAAGCCAAGGTTCAAGTGTTCCTCAAGCCCGGCGTCCTGGACGTCCAGGGCAAGGCCGTCGAAGCCGCCCTGCACGGCCTGGGCTGGGCCGACGTGTCGGGCGTGCGGGTGGGCCGCACCATCGAGTTCGATCTGACGGAAACCGACGCCGCCAAGGCCGAGGTCGAGGTCAAGGCCATGTGCGACAAGCTGCTGGCCAACACGGTCATCGAAAGCTATCGCGTCGAGATCGCCTAGAACGACGACCGGGGACATGCGCCTGCGCATGTCCCCGACCGCGACCACGACGAGCGCCCTCCACCGGAGCGGCGCTTTTTCTTTGTCCGGACCTTCCCTCCAAGCTTCGCCGCCCCATGTTCGATGAACCGGCGGAGGGATCCCATGAGCGCGAAGTTCGAACTGGCCCAGGTCAATTTTGGTCGTCTACGCGCGCCCATCGATCATCCGATGATCAAGGACTTCGTCGACAACCTGGCGCCGATCAACGCCCTGGCCGAGGCCTCGCCAGGCTTCGTCTGGCGGCTGACGGGCGAAGGCGACGACGCCACCGACATCAAGCCGTTCGAAGACCCGCTGATGGCGATGAACATGTCGGTCTGGACCGACATCCCGTCCCTGGGCGCTTACGTCTATCGCAGCGACCACGTGCGGATCATGCGTCGCCGCCGCGAGTGGTTCGAGCACATGGACCTCTTCATGGTCCTATGGTGGGTCCCCGCCGGCCATCGTCCGACGATCGACGAGGCCAAGGCCAAGCTGGCCCTGCTGGAAGCCAAGGGCCCGACGCCCGAAGCCTTCACCTTCAAGGTTCCCTTCCCGGCCCCGGACCAAGCGACGGTGGAGCCGGTGCTGGACGAGTGCGCCTAGGGGCCGTTCCCGCCCCGCCTGAACGGTTCGACCGTTCATGAGTTGTTTCAAGCAGGGTTTGAGCCCTGGCTGGGACGGTATGATGGGCGTAGGGCGCAGGGACTTCCTCTTGGGATCCGGCTTGGCGATGGCCGCCGGGTCGGCGCTGGCGCGACAGGCCGCCTCTGCTCCCACCCCCGCCCCGAAGACGCCGCCGGCCTCGTCCCCCGGGCCGAGCGCTCTCCCCGAGTATGCGAAGCCTGCGCCGCCAACCTCGTATCCCAAGCCGGCGCCCGCGACCGCCTACCCCAAGCCCGGCGCGTCGCTGCCTCCGGTCGACTGGACCGCGGTGAAGGCCCAATTCCAGACCGCGCCGGACGAGGTCAACATGAGCGCCATGTTGATCACCACCCATCCGCTGCCGGTGCGCAGGGCGATCGACCAGTTCCGTCGCGAGCTGGATTGGCGGCCGGTGACCTATCTGGAGGACAACAACCGCCGCCTCCAGAGCTACAGTCGCGCCGCCGCCGGCCGCTATCTGGGCGTCGCCGGCGACCAAGTGGCGCTGACCGACAGCACCACCCTGGGCGCGGCCCTGGTCTATGGCGGTCTGAAGCTGGGCTATGGCGACGAGATCGTCACCACCAACCAGGACTACTACGTCACCCACGAGAGCCTGCGCCGCGCCGCCCTGCGCAACGGATCGGTGGTGCGCCGCATCGACCTGTTCGACAGCATCGAGACGGTCTCCGAGGCCCAGATCGTGGCCCGGCTGATGGCGGCGGTCACCCCCCGCACCCGGGCCTTCGCCCTGACCTGGGTGCATTCCAGCACCGGCCTGAAACTGCCGCTGCCGGCCATCTCGGCCGCCCTGGCCCAGGTGAACGCCGCGCGCCAGGATCCCGAGCGGATCATCCTGGCGGTCGACGGCGTCCACGGCTTCGGCGCCCAGGACGCCACCCTGGCCAGCCTGGGCTGCGACATCTTCATGGCCGGCTGCCACAAGTGGCTGTTCGGGCCGCGCGGCACCGGCGTCATCGCCGCCAACGCCGTGGGCTGGTCGCGGATGCGCCCGTCGGTGCCAAGCTATGTCGACAGCGCCGCCTGGAGCGCCTGGATCAACAACGCGCCCCTGCTGGAAAACAACGACGGACCGCTGATGTCTCCGGGCGGCTTCAAGGCCTTCGAGCACCTGTGGGCGATCCCGACGGCGGTCGAGTTCCACGAGAAGATCGGCAAGGCCCAGGTGGCGGCCCGCACCACCGAACTGGCCGAGCAGTTGAAGGCGGGGCTTTCGCTGATGCCCCACGTGCGGCTGGTCACGCCCCGCGATCCGCGACTGTCGGCCGGCATCGTCTCGTTCGACGTCCAGGGCCTTTCGACCGACTCGGCCGTGGCGGCGCTGCGCCGCCGCCGGATCATCGCCTCGGCGGCCCCCTACGCCATCCAGCATGTGCGGCTGACGCCCAGCATCATGAACTCGCCGGCCGAGGTGGATCTGGCCTTGGCGGAGGTCAGAAATCTGGCCGGCGCCTGACGCCCCCTCCGTCACGATGCGTATCCGCATCGCGCCACCTCCCCCGCGATGCGGGTGAGGAGGATGTCGCGCCGGTCTTCTCCTCACCCGTGCAACGGGGGAGGTGGCGGCGAAGCCGACGGAGGGGGCGTTTCCGCCGCGAACGAACGCTGACAACCTCCGCGAACGGTGCTACACGCCCGCGCCATGAAAGCCGCCGTCGTCGTCTTCCCCGGTTCCAATTGCGATCGTGACTGCAAGGTCGCCATCGAGCGCTCCGCTGGAGCCCGCGTCGAGATGGTCTGGCACCAGGAGACGGCCCTGCCGGACGACCTGGACCTGATCGTCCTGCCCGGCGGCTTCTCCTACGGCGACTATCTGCGCTGCGGGGCCATGGCCGCCCAGAGTCCGGTGATGCGCGAAGTGATCGCCGCCGCCGACAAGGGCGTCGCGGTCGTCGGGATCTGCAACGGCTTCCAGGTGCTGTGCGAGGCGGGCCTGCTGCCCGGCGCCCTGCTGCGCAACGAGAAGCTGAAATATATCTGCAAGCCGGTGGCCCTGGACGTGGTCAACAGCCAGACCCGCTTCACCGCCAGCTTCGGCGAGCAGCGCTCGGCGGTGATGACCGTCGGCAACGGCGAGGGCAACTTCTTCGCCGACGAACCGACGCTGGACCGCATCGAGGGCGAAGGCCAGGTGGTGTTCCGCTACCAGGACAATCCCAACGGCTCGGCCCGCGACATCGCCGGCATCATGAACGCCAAGGGCAACGTGCTGGGTCTGATGCCCCACCCCGACCGGTCGTTCGACCCCGACCTGGGCTCGGAAGACGGCGCGATCCTGTTCCGCAGTATCTTCGCCAGCGCCTGACGACAATAAAAAGGGGGTTCCGATGCGTCGCCTGATGATCTTCGGAACCGCCTTCCTTGCCGTGCTGTCGACGGCCGCCGCCGCGCGCGCCCAGGTCGACCCCAACCGTTGCGGCCTGACTGACTTCGTCGACCAGGCCCTTGATGGCGGGGCCGAGGCCTATCGCGTCACGGCTCCGGGACGTTCCTATTTCCGCGAGGACGGCGACGGCTGCCCCGACGCCGCCGCCTGCCAGGCCAAGAGCTATGTGGTCGGCAAGGACCGGGTGCTGGTCAGCAAGGTTCGGAACGGCTGGGCCTGCGCCTGGTACGGCGCGGCCGCCAGGCAAACCGCGGGCTGGCTGCGGGCCGCGGGTCTAACCAAGGCCGCCAAGCCGCCAACCTCAAAGATCGACTGGCCGGGCGAGTGGTCCCGCGACGAGAACAGCAGCGTCTCGATCACCCGCGACGTGCAAGGCCGCATGCATGTCGAGGCCTCCACCGTGAACACGCGCCGTCCCTCCACGCCCTCGGGCGGCTTCGGCGGCGCCCTGCTGGTGGAGGGCGCCAGCGCGCTCTATTCCGATTACGACGCCAAGGCGGACGCCGCATACAAGGCCCAGTTTCCGGGCGAGCCCTCGCCGCCTTCCTGCGCCGCCAAGTTTCGCCGTGTAGATCGCTACCTGATCGTGTCCGACACCCAAGCCTGCAACGGCGTGGGCGCCTCCCTTCTCGGCGTCTACGCGCGCTAGCGGGACGACGCCGACCGCCATCGTCGCAAGGCAGCGCGCGGTGGCCGACCGCACCGATGTGCTCTCCTACGTCGCCGAGCCCCTGACCGCGCCGCTGAAGATCGCCGGCGTGCCGAAGGTCAACCTGACGGCCTCGACCAGCGGCAGCGACGCCGATTGGGTGGTCAAGCTGATCGACGTCTTCCCCGACGAGGTCCCCAGCCAGCCCGAATTGGGCGGCTATCAGTTGGCCGTGGGCATGGACATCTTCCGCGGCCGCTATCGCGAAAGCTTCAGCGCGCCCAAGGCGCTGAAGGCCAATGCGCCGCTGAAGTACCAGTTCATCCTGCCGACCGCGAACTACACCTTCCAGCCGGGCCACCGGATCATGGTGCAGGTGCAGTCCAGCTGGTTCCCGCTCTACGACCGCAACCCGCAGACCTTCGTGCCCAACATCTTCTTCGCCAAGCCGGCGGATTACGTGAAGGCGACGCAGCGGGTCTATCACGCGGGCGACACGGCCAGCTTTATCGAGCTGCCGGTGGTGTCGGAGTAGCAAAGCCCTCCCCCTTGGGGAGGCGGCCGAAGGCCGGTGGGGGGATTGTTAGGGCGTTCGATCCAGACGGGGTCGCCGTCCGATCACTCCCCCTCCGTCGGCTACGCCGACACCTCCCCCAGAGGGGGAGGCATGAAAAGGGCCGGAGGCTTTCGCCTCCGGCCCTTCCTTCATTCACGGAGCGGGGTGATCGTCAGCGGTCCTTCCGCTGGTCCGCCTGGTCGGCTTGGCCGCCGGGATTGCGACCCTGTTCGTTCTGAGGCTGGCCGCTCTTGTCGCCCTGTTGCTGTTGCTGACCGGGCGTCTGTCGCTGCGGGTCATTCTGCTGCTGTTGCGGATTACGGGTTTGGTCGCCCATGGTCGTTCTCCTTTGACAGCGCGCCAGATTGCGCACGGTAAAAGAACGACCCGGGACTCACCCCGTTCCCCCGGCCAAGCTGCCTTAGTTCCGGCTTAGCTTTTGAATCCGCACGGGCTTTTCGATGATCTGCCCCTTCATGTAGGGATCGTCGGCCTTGGTCACGGTCGGCGCCTCATGGATCTTGCGGACCACGTCCATGCCCTCGACCACCTTGCCGAACGCCGCGAAGCCCTGGCCGTCCTTGTTGCGGGCCCCGCCGAAATCCAGGGCCGGGTTGTCGCCGATGCAGATGAAGACCTCCGACCCCGCCGTGCCCGGCGCCCCGCGCGCCATCGAGATCACCCCATCGGTATGCAGGATCCCCGTCGCCTTGGTCGTCTCGTGAGCGATCGCCGGCAATGGGCTGTCGTCGCGGTTCAGCCCGCCCTGGATGACGCTGATGGTGGCGGGGTTGTTGTCGTTCTTCGGCGAAACCGTCCGGTAGAAGCCGCCGCCGTCCAACAGGTGCTGGTCGGCATAGGCCAGGAAGTTGGCCACGGTGATCGGCGCCTTGTCGGGATAGAGCTCGATGACGATCGGCCCCAGGTCGGTGACCATCCGCACCCGGACGGGCGCCGCGCCGGCGGCGGTCAGCGGCAGGGCGGCGGCGAGCACCAGCAGGTGACGGCGGGAGATCATGGGAGGGCTCGCTTAGATTGGTTGCGTGGAATCGCCAGCACTAGCTTCGATCTGACGCGCGCGTTCAAGACCAACCAAGCGGGCCAAACGTTCGAACGGCTTGATAGACCACCTCCTCGACGTCCAATCCGGTCGCGGCGGCGATATCGTGGACCAGTTGCACCGTATCGGCGCGGTCGATTTCAATAGCCATTTCGGTCTGCCCCCAACGCCTTGGAAACTAGCGGAATCCCCCCGGCCGCGCTAGAAGGCCCGCCCATGAGCACCTCGCCCGCCCCAAGCAAGTCCATGGCCGACACGGCCCGCGAATTTGGCCTCAACGCGGAGGAGTACGGCGTCGTCCTCGACCGCCTGGGCCGAGAGCCCAACCTGGTCGAGCTGGGGGTGTTCTCGGTGATGTGGTCCGAGCACTGCTCGTACAAGTCGTCCAAGAACCAGCTGAAGAAGTTCCCGATCACCGGCCCGCGCGTGATCTGCGGCCCCGGCGAGAACGCCGGCGTGATCGACATCGACGACGGCGACGCCATCATCTTCAAGATGGAGAGCCACAACCACCCCTCCTACATCGAGCCCTACCAGGGCGCGGCGACGGGCGTGGGCGGCATCATGCGCGACGTCTTCACGATGGGCGCGCGGCCGATCGCCTTGCTGAACGCCTTGCGCTTCGGCGAGCCCGACCACCCCAAGACCAAGCGCCTGGTGGACGGCGTCGTCGCGGGCATCGCCGGCTACGGCAACTGCGTGGGCGTGCCCACGGTCGCGGGCGAGACCAACTTCCACAAGGGCTACAACGGCAACATCCTGGTCAACGCCATGTGCGTGGGCCTGGCCGACGCCGACAAGATCTTCTACTCGGCCGCCCCTGGTTCAGGCCTGGCCGTGGTCTATTTCGGCTCCAAGACCGGCCGCGACGGCATCCACGGCGCCACCATGTCGTCGGCCGAGTTCTCGGAAGACTCCGAGGAGAAGCGCCCCACCGTCCAGGTCGGCGACCCCTTCGCCGAGAAGCTGCTGATCGAAGCCACGCTGGAACTGATGGCCACCGGCGCCGTCGCCGCCATCCAGGACATGGGCGCGGCGGGCCTGACCTCCTCGTCGGTCGAGATGGCCGGCAAGGGCGGGGTCGGCATCGAGCTGAACATGGACATGGTGCCCCAGCGCGAAACCGGCATGAGCGCCTACGAGATGATGCTCTCGGAAAGCCAGGAGCGCATGCTGGCGGTCCTGAAGCCCGGCCGCGAGCAGGAAGGCCACGCCATCTTCGAGAAGTGGGGCCTGGACGCCGCCGTCATCGGCTACACCACCGACACCGGCCGCCTAGTGCTGAAGCATCACGGCGAGACGGTCTGCGACGTGCCCCTGGCCCCGCTGTTCGACGACGCGCCGCTGTATGACCGCCCCTGGGTCCAGCCGACCCTGCACCCGCGCCTCGACCCCGGCCAGATCCCCGCCCCCACCGACTGGACCGCGGCCGTACTCAAGGTGGTCGGCAGCCCCGACATGGCCTCCAAGCGCTGGCTGTGGGAGCAGTACGACCGCCACGTGATGGCCGACACCCTGGAAGACAGCGCCACCGGCTGCGACGCCGGCATCGTGCGCATCCACGGCAAGGGCAAGGCGATCGCCGTGACCAGCGACGTGACCCCGCGTTACGTCCAGAACGACCCCTACGAAGGCGGCAAGCAGGCCGTGGCCGAGGCCTGGCGCAACCTGACGGCCGCCGGCTCGACCCCGATCGCCATCACCGACAACCTCAACTTCGGCAGCCCTGAAAAGCCCGAGACCATGGGCCAGATCGTCCGCGCCACCGACGGCATGGCCGAGGCCTGCCGGGCGCTGGACTTCCCGGTCGTGTCGGGCAATGTCAGCCTCTACAACGAGACCAACGGCGTCGCCATTCCGCCGACCCCGACGGTCGGGGCGGTCGGCCTGCTGACCGACTACGACCTGCGCATGGGCTTCGGCAACGTGGCCGAGGGGGATGCCCTGGTGCTGATCGGCGAGACCCACGGCGAACTGGGCGCCTCGATCTATCTGCGCGAGATCCTGGGCCGCGAGGACGGCGCGCCCCCGCCGGTCGATCTGGCGATGGAGCGCAAGAACGGCGACTTCGTGCGGGGCCTGATCCCGACCGGCCTGGTCGCGGGCCTGCACGACCTGTCGGACGGCGGCCTGCTGATCGCCGCGGCCGACATCGCCCTGGCCAGCAAGGTCGGCGTCACCCTGAACGCCACCAGCCCGCAGCATGCCCACCCCTACCTGTTCGGCGAGGACCAGGCCCGCTACCTGGTAGCCACCCCCGATCCGGACGCGGTGCTGGCGGCGGCCAAGGACGCCGGCGTCCACGCCATCGTGGCCGGCGTGGCGGGCGGCGAGGCCTTCGCCTCCGCCGACCTGTTCAGCATCCCGCTGGAAACCCTGCGCACGGCCCACGAAGCCTGGCTGCCGGGCTTCATGGGCGCCGCCTGACCCTGGACCTCGTCATCTGGCGGACACAGACGCGCCGCACAGACCGGAACCAAGGAGTCGCGTCACGCGATGCGACTCCATCCCGCCTTCTCGGAGTTTGGCATGCGTAAGTTCTCGATATTCGCCGTGGCGAGCCTGGCCCTGTCTCTCATGGCCGCTTGCGCGCCGACCGCGTCCGGTCCCACCCAGACCGCCCAAAGCCAAGAGGCCGCCTGCGCCGCGCGCGGCGGCGCGATGCAGCCGGTCGGCCGGATGCAGCGCCTCACCTGCGTCGTGCCCTATGCCGACGCCGGCAAGACCTGCTCGGACAAGGCCGACTGCCAAGGCGCCTGCATCGCCGACGGCAACGCCGAGTCCCAGGCCGCCACCGCGGGCCAGTGCCAGAAGACCAACGTCCAGTTCGGCTGCTACGCCAAGATCGTGGCCGGCAAGTCGACCGGCACGATCTGCGTCGACTAGGGCCCGCTCGTCTCCTCAGGCCACCGCGAACGCGGCCTGGGGAGACGCCCGCAGGCGCGCGGCGTCCCGGCCCGGCGGCGCGCCGAAAAGGCGGGCGTATTCGCGGCTGAACTGGCTGGCGCTGTCGTAGCCGACGCTGAAACCCGCCCCCGCCACGTCTCCCGGCTGGGTCAGCAGCAGGGTCCGCGCGGCCTGCAGGCGCAGTTGTTTCTGGTACTGCAGCGGGCTCATCGCCGTGACCGCCTTGAAGTGACGGTGGAACGACGCCGGACTCATGCCCGCCAGACGCGCCAAGGCCTCCATCCCGGCCCCCAAGCGGGCTGGGGTCCGTCGCCATCGAAGCGGCGTCGCGCGCTAGCGGCCCCGCCCACGCGCGATTTGAGCGACACGCTCCAGCACCACTGGCCCCGCCGCCGGACCGGCGGCGTAGACGAAGTCGGGACTTTCGATCGGCTTGCCCGTGCGACGATCGACCAGCACAGGTTCGGCCGGCAAGCCCGTGGCGGCCTCAACCATCTGACTGGCGACGCCCTCGACGGCGAAGTGGCGATTGCCGAACGCCATCAGGGCCGTCAGCACCGGCGCGAAGTCTCGCCCCAGGTCGGTCAGGACGTAGTCGTGGCGCACCGGACGTTCCTGATAGGGCCGGCGCTCCAGGAACCCCGCCTCGACCAGAGCCGTCAGCCTCTGGGTCAGGATGTTGGGCGCCACGCCCAAGCTCTTCTCGAACTGATCAAATTTCGACAAGCCCTGAAAGGCGTCGCGCAGGATCATCAGGCTCCAGGTGTCGCCCACGCGCTCCAGCGTGCGGCCCACGGGGCATTGTCCAGGATCGAAGGCGCGTCGGGTCATGGCCTCAATATAGGCGATCGCTAGCAAATCGAAAGTTAGTCACTTGCGATTTGAAAGTTACATACCATTTCAGCCTCTCGACGGACCAAGGGGCCCGCCAGCAAGGACGAGAAGACGATGAGCAAGCAAGACATTCGCGGCGCGGCCCTGATCACCGGCGCCTCCACCGGCATCGGCGCAACCTATGCCGACCGCCTGGCCCGCGCCGGCCACGACCTGGTGCTGGTGGCCCGCGACACCGCGCGGCTGGAAGCCCTGGCCGCCAAGCTGAAGACCGACACGGGCGTCAAGATCGACATCATCACCGCCGACCTGACCGACAAGGCCGATCTGGCCAGGGTCGAGGCTCGCCTGACCGACGACGCCGCGATCGATATCCTGATCAACAACGCCGGCGTCGCCCTGGCCGGCCCGTTCATCGACCAGGACATCGACCGGGTCGAGAGCATGATCCAGTTGAACATCGTCTCGGTGACCCGCCTGGCCCACGCCGCCGCCAAGGCCTTCGCGGCCCGCGACCGCGGCGCGATCGTCAACATTTCTTCCGTGGTCGGTTTGGCCCCCGAGCTCCAATCGGTCGTCTATGGCGCGACCAAGGCCTATGTGACCTACTTCACCCAGAGCCTGCGCCTGCAGCTCAGCCCCAACATCCACCTGCAAGCGGTGCTTCCGGGCGCGACCCGCACCGAGATCTGGGACCGCTCGGGCAGCGGCGGCGCGGAGGCGGTGGACCCGAACATGCTGATGGAGGTCGATGACCTGGTGGACGCGGCCCTGGCCGGCTTCTTCCAGGGCGAACTGATCACCATCCCGTCCCTGCCCGACGCCGCCGACTTCGCCGCCTATGACGCCGCGCGGGTCAAGCTGCTGCCGAACCTGTCGCGCAACCGCTCGGCCGAGCGCTATCGGACCAGCGTCCCCGCGCGCTGACGGAAACCATCGCGGCCCAGGCCGTCACGACATTGGCGCATCGCGACACTATCTAACGCGAGACGACGAGATGACCGGGAACGAACGCCGCTCCCGGTCGCTTGTCCGCCAAGCTTAGGAGACCGACATGGCCGCCATCCCCAACCTGGACGAGTTCATTCTCGAAGAGACCGAAGACGGCATCTTCCTGACCGTCACCGGCGACGACGAGCAGACCCTGAAACTGAAGGTCACGCTCGATGACCTGGAAGAGATCGTCGAGGTCATCGACGAGGTGTTCGGGCTGGAAGAGGACGATGGGGCAGAGGAAGAGAGCGCGGGGTGATCCGTCCACCTATCCACTCATCCCGGCGAAAGCCGGGACCCAAGCCGAGTATCCAGATTGAGCGCTGAGCTCCGAACGGCCCACCCCGCTTGGGTCCCGGCTTTCGCCGGGATGAGTGGAGATATGGAATAGCGCTCGGGCCTGATCCTACCGCCCCGCCGCCTTGCTCAATCCGTCCAGGTCGTCATCCAGCGCCCGGGTCGCGGTGACCACAGTGGCGACGGCGCGCTTGAAGAAGTCCTGCGGCACCGTGGCGAAGTCGTCGGTGGCCTGGTGGTATTCGGGGTGATCCTCGACGCCGAAATAGACCCAGGGCACACCGGCTTCGGCAAAGGGTCCCTGGTCCGACTGGGCGGTCCAGTTGTTCTCCTTGCCTTGGGCGTCGGTGTCGTGGCCGAGCAGCAGCTTGAGCGGCGCGGCCTTGGCCACGGTCTCCAGCACCGGCTTCAAATACGGCTGCGGGCCGGCCCCGCTGACATAGAGCTCGTTGCGGGCGTTCTTGCTGATCATGTCGAAATTGACGGCCAGCCCGATCTTGGCCAGCGGCACGGGCGGATCGGCGACGAACGCCTTGGCGCCGCGCAGCCCGCTCTCCTCGGCGTCGAAGGCGACGATCAGCACGGTGTGGCGCGGCGGTTTGGCCTTGAACGCCTCGGCCACGGCCAGCAGGCCGGCCACGCCCGAGGCATTGTCGTCGGCCCCGTTGTAGATCTTGCCGTTCTTGACCCCCAGGTGGTCATAGTGGGCCGAGACCACCAGCACCTTGTCCGAGCTGGACGTGCCCTCGATGCGAGCCACCAGGTTGACGCCAGAGACCGTCTTGCCGAGCTTGGTGGTGAAGGTGAAGGGCCGCTCGAACGACGCGCCTTGCGGCTTCAGCCCAATTTGGCCGAAGCGCTTGACGACATAGGCCCGCGCCTTGGCCCCGCCCTGCGTCCCGATGCCCCGGCCTTCCATGTCGTCGGCCGACAGGATGCGGACGTCATCCAGGGCGTGCGCGCCCGGCTTGGGCGCGGCGAGGGCCTGACTCGACAGGGCGGCGAGGACGGCCGCGAGCGCGGCGGCATGGCGGAAGGCGCAAAGGGTCATGACCTCTTCAATGCGTCCGGATTCCCTGGGCGGCAAGCCAGTCCGCTTCGCTTTGGTCGCCAGGACGCCAATCGCGCAGCCAGCGCCCTGTAGGCGTCTCGGTTTCCAAGGCACGGCTACGTTCGGCCGCCCTGCGCAGCGCCCGGACATCATCTGCGATGCAGCCGCCTTCTCGCTTCAGACGGAGCCCCCGCCAAGGTCGACGAGTCGCGGCGGCGGGGCGATCAGGGCGCGGCGGTCCGCAGAGGGCCGGCCAATAGCGTAGGACTAGAGCGCGCCCTTCCGCATCTCGCTTCAACGCGTCGAAGCCGAAGTAAAGATAGCCGTGCTGGGACGGCACGGCGGCGTCGTTCGATGTCAGGAATTCGTACTGGGCGATCATGGGATCGCCTTTCGCCAGTATCTGTTCGGTCCCGTCGGTAGCCCAAAAGACGCCCGTCCAATCTGCCGGGACGAGCATGGCATTCGCGCAGTCCGGCCAAGCCATGCTTGGCGCGTTCGGATCAACTCGACAGTCGGACCAGTCAGCGATCCACCAACCGGGTCGGACCGCTTGCGCGCCCACCGCATCCTCGACGGTGAACCAGGGCTTTTCGGAGACCACGTAGTTTTCACAGCCGCTGAGGAACAACGCCGCCGCTACCGCAAGCATCGAAATCAGCTGCATCGAAAATACCCCATGCGCTTCACGCGAGCATCACGCAAAAATCACGCTGCCGTGATAATTCCGTGATAACCCGTGACTCCGCAAGCCTAGAAAGCAACGTTTCAGCCCAAATGCGCATTTTTCCCGTATGCCCGTTCTTAAGGTTTACGCGGCATACCCAAGGGTGAGAGATTCGGAGTCTACCGCCGTGCCCATGTCCTTCCCCGACCTCGAAGCCCGCCTGCACGACGCCTTTCCGGACGCCGAGATCGTGCTGACCGACCTGGCCGGCGACGGCGACCACTACAAGGCGCGGATCGTTTCGCCCGCCTTCCGCGGCCTGAACCGGGTCAAGCAGCACCAGATGGTCAACCGCGCCCTGGCCGACGTGCTGGGCGGGACGCTGCACGCCCTGGCCCTCGAAACCGCCGCTCCGACGGAGTAGAGGCCATGCGCTATCGCCCCTTCGGAAGCGCGGGCGTGGCGGTCTCGGCGATCTCGCTGAGGCTCGAGGACCAGCCTCGCCTGCGCGGCGCCGACTGGCGCAAGCTGATCTTCGCGGCGCTGGAGAGCGGCATCAACAGCTTCGAGATCGACGGCGTCTCGCCGGCCCTGATCGAGGGGGCGACCGAGGCCTTCTCGACCGTCGAGCGGCGGCTGCTGTTCATCGGCTGGCGACTGCGGGGCTCCAACGATCGCGCCCTGCGGGCCCAGGCCGTCCACGACATGATCGACCAGGCCCTGGACCGCACGGGCCTGGGACACCTGGACCTGGCCACCCTGGACGATCCGGACAAGAACGCCTTCCCCGCCGAAACCCTGGAACAGCTGAAGGCCCTGCGCGCCGCGCGGCTGATCCGTCTGCTGGGCGTGGCCGGGGCTGGCGAGACGTTCGACGCCTATGTCGCCTCGGGCCAGTTCGAGGCCATGGCCACGCCTTTCAACCTGGCCTCGGGCTGGATCGAGCGCAATCGCGTCCGCGCCGCCATGGGCCGCGAGATCGCGGTGATCGGCCAGGACTACTGGCCCGACGTGCTGCGGGAGGAGCACAAGGCCAGCTTCCTGCCCAAGCCGTCGCTGTGGCGGCGGCGGACCGACCCGCTGGCCGATGTCGGCGGCTACGACTTCTTGCGCAACACGCCGGGCTGGAACGCCCAGCAGATCTGCCTGGCCTACGCCCTGACCGAGCCGTCCCTGGCGACCGTCCAGGTCACGGCCAGCACGCCCGCCGAGATCGAGGCCCTGGCCCTGATGGCCGAACGCGACCTGCCCACCGGCTGCGCCGCCCAGATCGAGATGGCGCGCTTCTCGGCCCAGGAAGCGGCGAAGGCAAAGCGTCGCGCCTGACGCCGCGACCGCCCCAAGGCTTGACCCGGAGGGTCGCGGCGCCTAGCTGAGAGACTACGCCCAAGGATTTGCCTCCATGACCGACGTCGCCTCCTCCCCCGCCCTCGACTTCATCGCCAAGACCGTGGCCGAAAATCCGGTTGTCCTGTTCATGAAGGGCGTGCCGGACCAGCCGCGCTGCGGCTTCTCGTCGATCAGCGTCCAGATCCTCGACCACCTGGGCGTGTCGTTCATCGGCGTCGACGTGCTGCAGGACGATGAACTGCGCCAGGGCGTGAAGACCTTCACCGACTGGCCGACCATTCCTCAGCTCTACGTCAAGGGCGAGTTCATCGGCGGCAGCGACATCGTCCGCGAGATGTTCCAGTCGGGCGAGCTCAAGACCCTCCTGGCCGAGCAGGGCCTCATCGAAGCGTGAGCCGACTGTTCGTCCCTCCGGGCGACGCCTTCAAGCTGACCTTCGAACCGAAGGCGTCGGAGATCGACGCCAACGGCCACGTCAACAACGTGGTCTATCTGGCCTGGGGCCAGGACCTGGCCATCGCGCATTGGGACGCCTGGGCCTCGCCCGAAGAGCGGGCCCTATGGAGCTGGGTCGCCCGCCGCCACGAGATCGACTACCGCCGCGAGCTGCTGCCGGATGAGATCGCCACGGGCTACACCTGGGTGGGCGAGCTGAAGGGCCCGCGCTTCGAGCGTTTCTTCCGCATCGACGGCCCCGATGGCGAGATGTGCGCACAGAGCCGCACCGACTGGGTGCTGATCGACATCGCCGCCAAGCGCCCAGCCCGCGTGCTGCCCTGGATGGTCGAGCGGTTCACGCCGAAGGGGTGAACCCGGCTAAGGCCGCGTGCCCACCGGGTTGAGCACCGCCAGCCGCCCCTGCCCCGGTACGCCCAGTTCCTGATAGCTGAAGCGCACGTCCGCCGTGGTCGGCGCGCGCTTGCAGAGGTCCAGCCGCTTGCGCGCGAAGGCCACCGTCGGCTGCGGCCCAGACCGATCGACATAGAAGGTGAAGTCGTCCCGCGTCGTGCAGCCGGTGGAGGCCACCTTCAGGGTCAACCCCGTCGCGTCAGCCTCGACCGCGCCGAGGGTCTCCAGTTCGGCCGAAATGTTTCGCCCGCCGGTCACCAGCGTCACGCCCCCACGCCCCATGCAGCCGCCCAGGACCAACAAGAGTCCCGCGGCGAGTAGTCGGCGTCGATCGAAGGTCATGGGCGCCTTGGCAAGAAACCGAAACTGCGCCCTAGTTTGCCCACGGCTCAGCCGCGCGCAACCGACGAATGGCGGTTCGGCTCAGCGCCTCCGGCGCAGCCGCTTAGGCGGCCTTCAGCGTCTCGCGCAGGCGAGCCGCCACGTCGCCCAGGGTGATGCGCGCCAGGGCCGCGTCGATGTCGGGCTCGCCCTCGGCGGCCATCGACGAGGCCAGGCCCGAGGTGAAGTCGGTGATGGCGGTGATGTGCTGGGCCAGCATGTCGACCATGTGCAGTTCCTGCATCACCTTCAGGCGGCTTTCCAGGGGCACGACCTCGAGCAGTTGGCCCAAGGCGCTGTCCAGGTGGCCGCAGGACACGGCGGCGATCGACATCTCGGAGGACAGGGCCTCAAGCAAGCCGACGACGCCAGTGGCGTTTTGGACGTCGGTCTTCTGGATTTCGAGCGTGATGGTCATGGCTTTTCCCCAAGCGTTCAAGGTGATAGCGCTCAGGGCGTTGTCGCGGGGTTAAAACCGGAGAGAACTGAAGCCGGGGCGACAAATTGTCGCGCTGGTCAGCTCCACGGACCGATCCGGCGGCCATCACCCACCGGCACGGCCGTGCCGATCCGACCGCGCGTCGCCTGGCTGACGCCCAGCCGCAGCAGGGCCTCGACCCGGTTGTGGGTGGCCGGGTGGGTCGAGAACAGGTTGTCGGCGCCCCTGCCTGACAGCGGGTTGATGATGAACAGGTGCGCCGTCGCCGGATTGCGCTCGGCCTCGTGGTTGAGCGCGCCGCCCCGGGCATAGGCCTCGATCTTTTCCAGCGCGCGGGCCAGGGCCCGGCCGTCGCCGGCGATCTGCGCGCCGATCCGATCGGCCTCGTATTCGCGCGAGCGGCTGATCGCCATCTGCACCAGCATGGCGGCGATCGGGGCGAGGATGGCCAGGGCGATGGTCCCGATCAAGCCGCCCGGGCGCTCTTCGTCGTCGCGCGAGCCGCCGAAGAAGAAGGCGAAATTGGCCAGGGCCGAGATCGCGCCGGCGACGGTGGCCGTCACGGTCATGATCAGGGTGTCGCGGTTCTTCACATGGGCCAGCTCGTGGGCCATGACGCCGCGGATCTCGTCGCGATCCAGCAGGCCTAGAAGACCCGTGCTGGCGGCGACCGCCGCGTGAGCCGGATCGCGGCCGGTGGCGAAGGCGTTGGGCTGGGCGCTGTCGATGACCGTGATGCGCGGACGCGGCAGGCCGGCGCGCTGGGCCAGGTCCTCGACGTCGCGGACATAGTCGCGGACAAGAGGGTCGCGATCAGCCGCGTCGACCTCGACCGCGCCGTACATCCGCAGCACGATCTTGTCGGCGTTCCAGTACGAGAACAGGTTCATGCCCACGGCGAACACCAGGGCGATCAGCATGCCGGTGGGGCCGCCGATCATGTAGCCGGCCCCGACGAACAGCGCCGTCAGGCCGGCCAGCAGGACGAAGGTCTTGATGTGGTTCATGGCTCTAGCTTGAGATCCTCAGGATCCGTCTCGGATCAGTCGAAGATGTCGAACAGGTCGAAGCGTTTCTTCTTGCCGTAGTGGCCCTGACCGTGATGGCGGCGCTCGTCGTCGTGACGGTAGTCGGGCCGGTGGTCGGGCCGGTGGTCGGGCCGGTGGTCGCGATGGTCCGAACGCTCGCGCGGCCGTTCGTAGTCGGGAAGGCGCGGCGCCGCGGCCTGCGGCTCGCCGCGCTCCATGGCCATCAGCTTTTCCAGCTCACCGCGGTCCAGCCATACGCCCCGGCACTGCGGACACATGTCGAACTCGACGCTGGCGCGCTGCACGGCCTGCATGGACGCGTCGCAGTTGGGGCACATCAGAAGCGGCATCGTTCATCCCTGTCCTGTTCATGGACGGGTGCCCTCGATGCTGAGCCGGCGGTGGAGGGAGGGGGACAACCGGACCCAAGCATCGAGAACACCCGATGCGGTCCGACATCACGAGTGCTTGCATCACTCGCCAGAGGGGCCCGGCCCGCTCTTGAAATCTAGGCGCCCACCGTGGCGGTTCAAGGGCGGCGCGCGGAAATTCTTCGCGCCGCGCGGCGGCCCGCGAAGTCGCCCCTTCCGGCCCTTCGGGCTGCCTCCCCACCGCGAGGAATAACGAAAAAGGCCCCGGATTTCTCCGGGGCCTTTCCGATCGTGTTCGAGGTCGACGCTTACGAGGCGTAGAATTCGACGACGAGGTTCGGTTCCATCTTCACCGGATAGGGCACTTCCGACAGTTCCGGGATCCGGACGTAGGTCGCGCTCATCGCCTTGGCTTCGACGGTGATGTATTCGCAGAAATCGCGCTCGCCCGAGGCCAGGGCTTCGATGACCAGGGCCATGTTGCGCGACTTTTCGCGGACGCTGACGACGTCGCCCGGCTTCACGCGGTAGCTGGCGATGTTGACGCGCTTGCCGTTCACCAGCACGTGGCCGTGGTTGACGAACTGACGGGCCGCGAACGGGGTCGGGACGAACTTGGCGCGGTAGACGATGGCGTCCAGGCGCGATTCCAGCAGGCCCACCAGGTTTTCAGCCGTGTTGCCCTTGCGGCGGGCGGCTTCTTCGTAGGTGCGCGAGAACTGCTTCTCGGTCAGGTTGCCGTAGTAGCCCTTCAGCTTTTGCTTGGCGCGCAGCTGCAGACCGAAGTCCGAGACTTTCTGCTTGCGGCGCTGGCCGTGCTGGCCGGGGCCGTAGGACCGCTGGTTGACCGGCGACTTGGGCCGACCCCAGAGGTTTTCGCCCATACGGCGATCGATCTTGTACTTGGCGCTATGGCGCTTGGACATAAGTCACTCTTTTAGTTCGATCCGGGCCGGCGCCCTCGAAAGGGTGCGATCTCAACGGCGGCTTCGAGTCATTCCGTCATGCGATTTTCGCGCCGTCCGGCGAGCCGGCGGCGAGAAGGGGCGGTTTATGACGGAGGGGCGGCGGGGAGTCAACGGCCAGGCGTTCAATCGTGCTGCTGAGCGCCGTGCCTTATGCGCAAGATGACCACCGCCTCGGATGTGATCTGGTAGCGCAGGATATACGGCGGGATGGCGGTCAGTTCTCGAAGCCCCGGTCCAACGGATCGCATGCGATCAGGATGCGCGCCCAGGCTATCGCCCGCTCGCTTCAGCCGCATGGCCATGCGCTGGGCGGCGAGTGGACTGAATTGACCGATATAGGCGCGAACCGCCGCCAGATCCGAAAGCGCCCGGCGCGTCCAGACTACTTGAACCACGAGGCCGGTGCGGGCTTTTCGTCGGGCGTGCCCCAGGTCTCTAGCCAGGCCGCGACCTCGGCATGGGGAACGACACGACCGGCGGCGAGATCCGCCAAGCCTTCAGCGTCGGCGGCTGCTTCCGTTTCGTCATCGACCTGGTCGAAGATGGAAGGTTCGGGCGTCATGGCGTGCAGGCTACCACGGGCTCCACGTCCCTCAAAGCCGCCCTAAAGCCGCGCCGCGTGCCAGGCCACGTGATCGCCGATGAACGTCGCGATGAAGAAGTAGCTGTGGTCGTAGCCGTCTTGGCGGCGCACCGTGACCTTGCGGCCGGCCTTGGCGGCGGCGGCTTCGATCAGCTCGGGTTTGAGCTGGCTTTCCAGGAAGCTGTCGGCCAGGCCCTGGTCGATCAGGATCTCGTCGAAGCTCGCGCCCGCCCCGTCCTCGATCAGGGCGGTGGCGTCATGGGGCCGCCAGGCGGCGTGGTCCTCGCCCAGATAGGCGGTCATCGCCTTCTCGCCCCACGGGCAGTTCAGCGGCGAGACGATCGGCGAGAAGGCGCTGACCGACTTGAACAGGTCCGGATGGCGCAGGGCGATCGTCAGCGCGCCATGGCCGCCCATCGAATGGCCGAAGATCCCGCGCCGGGTCGGGTCCAGCGGGAAGGCGCCATCGACGGCCTCCAGCAGATCCTGAGTAACGTAAGAGTACATCTTGAAGTGCGGCGCCCACGGCGCCTGCGTGGCGTCGACATAGAACCCCGCCCCCTGCCCCAGGTCATAGGCCGGATCGTCGGCGACGCCTTCCCCGCGCGGGCTGGTGTCAGGCGCGACAATGGCGATCCCGTGCTTGGCCGCGAAGGCGTAGACGCCCGACTTGGTCGTGAAGTTATCCTCGGTGCAGGTCAGGCCCGACAACCAGACAAGATAGGGGAAAGGCCCCTCGCCGTCGGGCGTCCACACCGTGAACTTCATCGGCGTGCCGGTGCTGGCGCTGGCGTGCCGGCAGTAGCGCAGGGCGCCGCCCTGGGTGCGGTGGGTGGCGAGGGTTTCGACGGTCATGGGCTTACTCTCCTCCCTTCCCCCTTGATGGGGGAAGGGTCGGGGATGGGGGTGATTGCTGAGTTGGAGGCGTCGCCCGGCATCCGCCGCCGCATCACCCCCACCCCTGCCCCTCCCCCATCAAGGGGGAGGGGTGGCGCTTGAACTAGAACGTCACCACCGTGCGGATGCTCTCGCCGGCGTGCATCAGGTCGAACGCCTCGTTGATGCGCTCCAGCGGCAGCACGTGGGTGATCATCGGGTCGATCTGGATCTTGCCGTCCATGTACCAATCGACGATCTTGGGCGTGTCGGTGCGGCCGCGCGCGCCGCCGAAGGCCGTGCCCTTCCAGACCCGGCCGGTGACCAGCTGGAACGGCCGCGTGGAGATCTCTTTCCCCGCCTCGGCCACGCCGATGATGATGCTTTCGCCCCAGCCGCGATGACAGGCCTCCAGCGCCTGGCGCATGACGACCGTGTTGCCGGTGCAGTCGAAGGTGTAGTCGGCGCCGCCGCCGGTCAGCTCGACCAGATGGGCGACCACATCCCCGACCTCTTTCGGATTGACGAAATGGGTCATGCCGAAGCGGCGGCCCCACTCCTCCTTGTCGGCATTGATATCGACGCCGACTATCATGTCGGCCCCGACCATCTTCAGACCCTGGATGACGTTCAGCCCGATGCCGCCCAAGCCGAAGACCACGGCATTGGCCCCCGGCTCGACCTTGGCCGTATTGACCACCGCGCCGACGCCCGTGGTCACGCCACAGCCGATGTAGCAGGCCTTGTCGAAGGGCGCGTCCTTGCGGATCCTGGCCACCGCGATCTCGGGCAGGACGGTGTAGTTCGAGAAGGTCGAACAGCCCATGTAGTGGGCGATGGCCTGACCCTTGTAGCTGAAACGGCTGGTGCCGTCCGGCATGACGCCCTTGCCCTGGGTGGCGCGGATCGAGGTGCACAGATTGGTCTTGCGCGACAGGCACGACTTACACTGACGGCATTCCGGCGTGTACAACGGGATCACGTGATCTCCGACGGCGAGCGAGGTCACGCCCGGCCCCACCTCGACCACCACACCCGCACCCTCGTGGCCCAGAATGCTGGGGAAGATGCCCTCCGAGTCCAGCCCGTCCAGCGTATAGGCGTCGGTGTGACAGATGCCCGTCGCCTTGATCTCGATCAGCACTTCGCCTGCACGCGGCCCCTCCAGATCGACCTCGACGATCTCCAGCGGACGTTTGGCTTCGAAGGCGACGGCGGCGCGGGTTTTCATGGGACAGGCTCCTTGCGAACTGCTTCCTTCTAGCCGAAGCCAGGGGTGTCAAGAAACTGCTCATTCCAATGGGAGGACCCGTGTCCAACGAGGCCGATCACCAAGAAAATGACCGCTACCTCGCGCCCGGGACGAGAGTGCGACTCGATAGCCATCTGAATGAGTCCAATGATCTTACGACAGAGTTCGGCATCGTGGTCCACTGTTGGCTCAGCGACGAGATGGGTCTGTACGATTGCTATGTGGCCTT
>Ga0101941_1000537_pt1 | contig 59699 bp, 62 predicted proteins | sample DewCreD2012metaG_3_FD_75242 | JGI IMG/M metagenome (GOLD analysis project Ga0101941, IMG submission 75242) | Hot spring sediment bacterial and archeal communities from British Columbia, Canada, to study Microbial Dark Matter (Phase II) - Dewar... ... | reverse complement strand
AAGTATGGATGAAAAAACGACGATCGCGGCGCTTGCCGCCTTGGCCCAGCCGACCCGCCTGCAGACCTTCCGTCTGTTGGTGGCGCATGAACCAGACGGTATTCCCGCCGGCGAACTCGCGCGCCTGATCGGCGTGCCGCAAAACACCATGTCGGCGCATCTGTCGACACTGTCCCAGGCGGGCCTCGTCACGGGCGAGCGCCAAAGCCGCTCGATCATCTACCGCGCCGATCTCGATCGCTTCCGCGCGGTTGCCCTTTACCTGCTCAAGGATTGCTGTGGCGGCAACGCCAGCCTCTGCCAGCCACTGATCGACGATCTCGCCTGCTGTTCCCCCACCCTCGAAGTCACCCGCCCCAACTGAGAGACCTGTCATGTCCGACAAGATCTACAACGTTCTCTTCCTCTGCACGCACAACTCGGCGCGCTCGGTCATGGCCGAGTCGATCATGAACCGCGTCGGCGCCGGGCGCTTCAAGGCCTATTCGGCCGGCTCGACGCCGAGCGGCGTTCTGGATCCCCGCGCGGTCAGTCTGCTGCAACACCTGAACTACAAGACCGACCATCTGCGATCCAAGGCCTGGGACGAGTTCGCGATCCTCAACAATCCGGACGCGCCCGACCTCGATTTCGTGTTCACGGTTTGCGACAACGCCGCTGGCGAGGTCTGCCCCATCTGGCCGGGCCAGCCGATGACGGCTCACTGGGGCATTCCCAATCCGGGCTCGACCGAGGGGACGGAGGCGGAGGTCGCCCTGGCGTTCGCCGACGCCTACCGTCAGCTCAACAGCCGCATCACGCTCTTCTGCGCGCTGCCGATGGCGTCGTTGGATCGTCTGTCGCTGCAACGTCGTCTCGACGAGATCGGCCAGTCCCAGGCGCCTGACACTTCAGTCGCCTGACGCCTCCGTCGCCTGATCCCCATCGTTTCGCTTTTTCCCGGTGAGCCATGCCTGACGCCGTTTTCCCGGTCGTGATCTTTCACAATCCCGCTTGCGGCACCTCGCGAAACGTCGTGGCGATGGTCGAGGCCGCCGGCTATTCACCCACGGTCGTCGAGTATCTGAAAGCCGGTTGGAGCCACGAGCAACTCCGGGAATTGGCCGGCGAGGCGGGGGTGACCTTCCGCCAGCTGATGCGCGAGAAGGGCACGCCCGCCGCCGAGCTGGGCCTGTTGGACGCGGACGCCACCGAAGAACAGATCCTCGACGCCATGGTCGCCCACCCCATCCTGGTCAATCGCCCGATCGTGGTCACGCCCAAGGGCGTCAAGCTCTGCCGGCCGTCGGAGACCGTGCTCGACATACTCGACCGCAAGCCGGCGAGCTTCATCAAGGAAGACGGCGAAGTCGTCGTCCTGTGATCCTCGCCCTCCTGATCTTCCTGCTCACCATCACCCTGGTCATCTGGCAGCCCAGGGGCCTTGGCATCGGCTGGAGCGCGACCCTCGGGGCCGTCCTGGCCCTGCTGACGGGCGTCGTTCACCTGGGCGACATCGTCACCGTCTGGCACATCGTCTGGAACGCTACTGGCGCCTTCGTCGCCGTGATCATCATCAGCCTGCTGCTCGACGAGGCGGGGTTCTTCGAGTGGGCGGCCTTGCATGTCGCGCGCTGGGGCGGGGGCAAGGGGCGGCTGCTGTTTGCTTGGATCGTGCTGCTGGGGGCGGCGGTGTCGTCGCTGTTCGCCAATGACGGCGCGGCCCTGATCCTCACGCCGATCGTCATCGCCATGCTCATGGCCCTGGGCTTCAAGGACAAGGCGACGCTGGCCTTCGTCATGGCGGCGGGCTTCATCGCCGACATGGCCAGTCTGCCGCTGGTGGTCTCCAATCTCGTCAACATCGTCTCGGCCGACTTCTTCAAGATCGGCTTTGCCCGCTACGCCTCGGTGATGGTCCCGGTCGACCTGGCCGCCATCGCCGCGACGCTGGGCGCGTTGCTGCTCTACTTCCGGCGCGACATTCCCGCCGCCTACGATGTCGGCCAGTTGAAGCCGCCGCGCGAGGCCATCAAGGACCCGGCCACCTTCAAGGCGGGCTTCCTGGTGCTGGCGCTGCTGTTGATCGGCTTTTTCACCCTTGAGCCGCTGGGCGTGCCGGTCAGCGCGACGGCGGCGGCGGGCGCCGTGGTGCTGCTGGTCATCGCCGGACGCGGACACATCATCAGCACCCGCAAGGTGCTGAGGGGCGCGCCCTGGCAGGTCGTGATCTTCTCGCTGGGCATGTACCTGGTCGTCTACGGTCTCCGAAACGCCGGCCTCACCGACCAAGTCGCGGTCCTGCTCAACCACTTCGCCAAGGGCGGGGTCTGGGGCGCGACCTTCGGGACCGGCGTCCTGACAGCGCTGCTGTCCTCGGTGATGAACAACATGCCCACCGTCCTGGTCGGCGCCTTGTCGATCGACGCCAGCGGCGCGACGGGGGCGGTCAAGGAGGCGATGATCTACGCCAACATCATCGGCAGTGATCTTGGACCCAAGATCACGCCGATCGGGTCGCTGGCGACGCTGCTCTGGCTGCACGTGCTCGGCGCCAAGGGGATCAAGATCTCCTGGGGCTACTATTTCAAGGTCGGGATCGTGCTGACCACGCCGATCTTGCTGGTGACCTTGGCGGCGCTGGCGTTACGCCTGACGCTTGCGCCCTGAGGTGAAATCGGCCCAGCCGCGGCGGCTGGACATCCGGGCGCGATGGGCCGCGGACTTCGCGACGGTCACTCCGCTCATCGGTCGCCGTTGCGCGTAGGCGCGATCTGGGTCGGCGTCGTCTGGCGTGCACCAACCATCGCCAGGAACATCAGGCTAAACGCGAGGGCGGGCCAGCAGGCGGGACAATGGCCCGCCAGGGACAGCATCCCGCCTTGCCCGCCGCACAACGGCCCGGCCGTCCAACGCGGCAGGGCTTGGATCAGCACAATCGCCCAGCTGACGAGCGCGGCCGCAAAACAGACGCCGGCGATAGCGCGTCGGGACGCGTGGAACTTGGTCGGCATGACGTCCTCGTAAAGCAGGACCGCAGGATGGATGCGGCCGCAAAGCTTGGCTTTGACGCCGATCAAAGCCGGCGGCGCGTCGCCATGACACTTCAACGGCCAGATTCGCCGATCGGAGTCCGCATGGCCGTCTCGCCTACCCTAAACGCCAGCCCGCCCGCAGGCTCGGGCGCGCTCCTGGTCATCTCAGTCGTCGGGGCGTTCCTGGCGATCATGGGCGCTGGCTTGAGCCACGATCCGATCTTTCGCCTCCAGGCGGAAACCGTGTCCCTGGCCGGCGTGCTCGCCGCGTTCGCGCTCAGCAGCGGCCTGGCCGGCGGGACGTTGCGGGACCATCCCGACCGGTACGCCGACAACGTCATCAAGGCCGGGGTCATCGCCACGATGTTCTGGGCCGCCGCGGGTCTGCTGGCGGGCGTGCTCATCGCCGCTCAGCTGTCGTGGCCCAGCGTCTTCTACTTCCCCGACGCCGGCTGGCTGAACTTCGGTCGCCTGCGTCCGCTGCATACCTCGGGCGTGATCTTCGCCTTCGGCGGCAACGCCCTGATCGCCACCTCGTTCTGGGTCGTTCAGCGCACCTGCAAGGCGCGGCTGGCTGGCGGCATCGCGCCTTGGTTCGTGTTCTGGGGCTACCAGCTGTTCATCGTCCTGGCCGCGACCGGCTACCTGATGGGCGCCACGCAAGGCAAGGAATACGCCGAACCGGAATGGTACACCGACCTGTGGCTGACCATCGTCTGGGTCGCCTACCTGCTGGTCTTCCTGGGCACGATCTGGAAGCGCAAGGAACCCCACATCTACGTGGCCAACTGGTTCTACCTGGCCTTCATCGTCACCATCGCCCTTCTGCACCTGGTCAACAACGCCAGCGTGCCGGTCGGCCTGCTGAACCATCGGTCCTACGGCGTGTTCTCCGGCGTTCAGGACGCCCTGACCCAGTGGTGGTACGGCCACAACGCGGTCGGCTTCTTCCTGACCGCCGGCTTCCTGGCCATGATGTACTACTTCGTGCCCAAGCGCGTGCAGCGGCCGGTCTACAGCTATCGCCTGTCGATCGTGCACTTCTGGGCGCTGATCTTCATCTACATCTGGGCCGGGCCGCACCACCTGCACTACACGGCCCTGCCGCAATGGGCCCAGACCCTGGGCATGACCTTCTCGATCATGCTGTGGATGCCCTCCTGGGGCGGCATGATCAACGGGCTGATGACCCTGTCGGGCGCCTGGGACAAGCTGCGCACCGATCCGGTCGTGCGCATGATGGTCGTGGCCATCGCCTTCTACGGCATGAGCACCTTCGAAGGCCCGGTCATGTCGATCCGCGCCGTCAACGCGCTCTCCCACTATACCGACTGGACCATCGGCCACGTGCATTCCGGCGCGCTGGGCTGGGTCGGCTTCATCACCTTCGGATCGATCTACTGCATGGTGCCGTGGCTCTGGAAGAAGAAGGACATGTACTCGAACACGCTGATCGAGTGGCACTTCTGGATCGCGACCACGGGGATCCTGCTCTACATCGCCGCGATGTGGGTGTCGGGCATCATGGAAGGCCTGATGTGGCGCGAATACACGCCCCAGGGCTTCCTCGCCTACAGCTTCATCGAGACCGTCTCGGCCAAGCATGTCGAGAACGTCATCCGCACCGTCGGCGGCCTGATGTTCCTGACCGGCGCGCTGATCATGATCTTCAACATCTGGAAGACGATCGCCACCCCCGACGCCCAACTGGCCAACGCCGCGTCGACCGACGATGCGCCGGCCGCTCCCGCTCCCGCGATCGCCTGAGGTTCCGATGTCTCTCTGGAAGCACCACGCCAAGTTCGAGCGGCACTCGCTGCTGCTCATCATCGGCATCGTCGTCGTCGTCTCGATTGGCGGCCTGGTCGAGATCGCCCCATTGTTCTGGCTTCAGAGCACGATCGAGAAGGTGGAGGGCGTCCGTCCCTACACCCCGCTTGAACAGGCCGGCCGCGACATCTACGTCCGCGAGGGCTGCTACCTCTGCCACTCGCAGATGGTCCGGCCGTTGCGGGACGAGGTCGAGCGGTACGGCCACTACAGCCTGGCCGCGGAAAGCATGTACGACCACCCGTTCCAATGGGGGTCAAAGCGGACCGGTCCAGACCTGGCCCGGGTGGGCGGCAAGTACTCGGACAGCTGGCATCGAGACCACCTGATCGACCCGCGCTCGGTGGTGCCGGAGTCGGTGATGCCGCCCTACAAGTTCCTGGCCCAGACCGAGCTGGACTACAGCGACGTCGTCGACCGGATGAAGGCCCTGCACACCGTCGGCGTGCCCTACACGCCCGAGATGATGGCCAACGCCAAGGCGGACGTTCAAGCCCAGGCCGATCCGTACTCCACCGACGCGGTGGGCCTGCGCGCCCGCTACGGCGCCAAGGTCGTCAACCGCGACTTCGACGGCGATCCCGACAGGGTCACCGAGATGGACGCCTTGGTGGCCTATCTGCAGATGCTGGGCACGATGGTCGACTTCAAGTCGTACAACGCCCAGTCGCCGGAGAACCAGCGATGAGCGGCCTGACCTACGAGACCGTGGCGCGCATCGCCCAGCAGGGCGGGCTGATCTATTTCGGCCTGATCTTCCTGGCCGGCGTCGCCTACGCCCTGCGGCCTTCCAAGAAGGCCGAATTCCAACACGCCGCGCGCATGCCGCTGGACGACGAGGAGCTGCTCTGATGGCGCTCGAACGCGAGACCGACGACGCCACCGGCGTCGAGACGACCGGCCACGAATGGGACGGCATCAAGGAGTTGGACAATCCGCTGCCGCGCTGGTGGCTGTGGGTCTGGTACGGCTCGATCCTTTTTGCGATCGGCTACTGGGTGCTGATGCCGGCCTGGCCTGGCTTGCATGGCTACACCAAGGGCCTGTTGGGCCAATCGGACCGCGCCGAGGTCAGCCGGCAGCTCACCGCCCTGGAGGTCCAGCGCGGCGAAGGCGCGGCGCAACTGCGCACCGCCAGTCTGGAGCGGATCGAGGCCGATCCCCAGCTCAACGCCTACGCCCAACAGGTCGGGCAGTCGGTGTTCGGCGACAACTGCGCCACTTGCCACGGCATCGGCGGCACGGGCGCCAAGGGGTACGCCAACCTACGCGACGACGTCTGGCTCTGGGGCGGCAAGCTGGAGGACATCCAGTACACCATCACCCACGGCGTGCGCAGCGGCGGCGAGGGCGCGCGTCTGTCGATGATGCCCGCCTTTGGTCGCGACGAGATGCTCAAGCCCGAGGAGATCGACGACCTGACCGAGTACGTGGTCAAGCTTTCGGGCCGCACCGCCGATGTCGCCGCCGTCGGCCGCGCCGCGCCGCTCTACCAGGCGCAATGCTCGGCCTGCCACGCCCCGAACGGCAAGGGCATGGTCGCGGTGGGCGCGCCCGACCTGACCGACGCCGATTGGCTTTACGGCGCCGACCGCGCCGTCATCCGAGGCCAGATCTTCGCCGGCAACGGCGGGGTGATGCCAGCCTGGCAGGGACGTCTCAGCCCCGAGACCATCAAGGCCCTGAGCGTCTACATCCACGCGAACGCGGGCGGTCAGTAGGGGCTATGCCCACGGTCATCGACAATACGCGCCCAAAGTCCGACGGTCGGTCGGCGGTATCGGCGGCCGCCCGGGCCAAGGGCAAGGACATCAAGGGGCGACTCTACAAGCCGCGCCAGCCGATCTACCCCAAGCTGGTCCATGGCAAGTGGCGCGCGGTGAAGTGGGCGATGCTGATCGCGACGCTGGCGGTCTACTACATCACCCCCTGGGTCCGTTGGACGCGCCCGGAGGGCTTTCCCCAGCAGGCGGCGCTGGTCGATTTCACCGGCCGGCGCTTCTACTTCTTCGACATCCAGTTGTGGCCTCAAGAGGTCTACATCTTCACCGGCCTGCTGGTGATGGCCGCCTTGGCGCTGTTCCTGGTGACGGCCCTTTTTGGCCGACTGTGGTGCGGTTACGCCTGTCCGCAGACCGTCTGGACAGACCTCTATATCGTGGTCGAGCGCCTGTTCGAGGGCGACCGCAACGCGCGCATGCGCCTGGACGCCGCGCCGCTGTCGCTCGACAAGGTTTGGCGCAAGACCGGCAAGCATCTGGCCTGGCTGGGCATCGCCTTTGGCACCGGCGGCGCCTGGATCTTCTACTTCCATGACGCGCCGACGCTCATCCGCACGTTCTGGACGGGCGATGCGCCCATGACGGCCTATGTGTCCTGCCTGCTGCTCACCGGCGCCACCTACGTCTTCGCGGGCTGGATGCGCGAGCAGGTCTGCACCTACATGTGCCCATGGCCCCGCATCCAGGGCGCCATGCTCGACGAGCACTCGCTGCAAGTCACCTACCTGGCCTATCGCGGCGAGGCGCGCGGGCCGCACAAGAAGGGACAGAGCTGGGAAGGGCGGGGCGATTGCATCGACTGCCACCAGTGCGTGGTCGTCTGCCCGATGGGAATCGACATTCGTGACGGCGCGCAGCTGGAATGCATCAACTGCGGCCTCTGCGTCGACGCCTGCGACGAGGTGATGGTCAAGATCAACCGGCCTACGGGGCTGATCGGCTACGATTCCGACCACGCCGTCGCCGCGCGCGGACAGGGCGGCAAGGCCGCCTACAGGCCGATCCGTGCCCGGACAATCTACTACACCTTGGCCCTGTGCGTCGTGGGCGGTCTGACCCTGTGGTCGCTGGTCACCCGGCCCAAGGCCGACCTCAATGTCATTCGTGACCGAAATCCGATCTTCGTGCGCATGCACGATGGCGCGGTGCGCGACGGCTATACGTTGAAGATCGGCAACCGCGGCTTCGAGGCGCGCCGTTTCGAGATCGCTTTCGAGGGCGTGGCCGGGGCCAGGCTCAGCCAGCCCGGCCAGCCCGGCCACCCCGGCCAGCCGGTCAGCGTCCTCGTGCCGGCTGACCAGGTCGTGCCCGTACGCGTCTTCGTCACCGCTCCGGCGACCGCCGCCCTGGCTGACAGCGTCCCTGGCCGCTTCATCATCCGCTCGGGCGACCTCCGGGCCGAGGCCAAGACCGTCTTCCTCTCAGGAGCCGCGAACCCGCGATGACCGCCGTCCCTCGCCGCCCCGCCCCGTCATCGCCCGAGAAGGGGCGCATCACGGGATGGCATGTGTTGATCGGCATGGTGCTGTTCTTCGCCACGGTGATCGGCGTCGACGCCCTGTTCATCGTCAAGGCCTACAGCAGCTTTTCGGGGGAGGTCGCATCCAACCCCTACGAGGCGGGGCTGGCCTTCAATCAGACCCTGGCGCAGCGCCGGCGCGAGGCGGCCCTGGGTTGGTCGATGACCGTGGTCGCTCACGATGACGCGGTGGTGGTCACCGTGCGGGATCGCGCCGGCCAGCCTCAGACCAGGCTTTCAGTGACCGGTGTGCTGGAACGACCGGCGACACAGGTCGGACGCCAGACCCTGAACTTCCACCCCATGGGCGACGGGCGCTATCAGGCCCCGGCGCGGCTGGACGGCGCCTGGGACCTGCGTGGCGTGGCCCGCGACGCCCGCAACACGGTCGAGATCGAAGCCCGCCTGGTGGCGCCATGACCGGGACCTTCGCGATTGAGGACGGCGCTCTCAGGCGTGACCTCGAAGCCTTTGTCCAGAGGGACGACGCGGGGCGGGGGCGGGTCGAGCTGCTGGTCAGGGGCGCCCGCTGCGCCGGCTGCATCAGCAAGATCGAAAAAGCCGTGGGGGCTCTGTCCGGCGTCAGCGACGCGCGCCTGAACCTGACCACCGGCAAGCTCTCCGTCGCGTTGGCGCCCGGCAAGGCCGACCCGCAGGCCGTGGTCGAGACGGTGGAGGGGCTGGGCTATCGGGCCTGCCTGTTCGATCCCGCCGAGGCCGGCGCCCTCCAGGATCGTGAGGGGCGCGAGCTGGCTTTGGCGCTTGGCGTGGCGGGCTTTGGGGCCGGCAATGTCATGATGTTCACGGTCCCGGCCTGGGCGGGGCTGTTCGGCCAGGAGCTGAACGCTTCCACCCTGACCCTGATGTACTGGATGGCGGCGATCGTCGCCACGCCGTGCGCGCTGTTCGCGGGCCAGCCTTTCTTCCGTTCGGCCTGGGCGTCCCTGAGGCGCGGCAAGGCCAACATGGACGTGCCGATCTCCATCGGCGTGATCCTGACCCTGATCGTCAGCTTCTCCGAGACGATCCTGCGCGGCCAGCACGCCTATTTCGACGCGGCCGTGACCCTGCTCTTCCTGCTGCTGGTCGGCCGCTACCTTGATCACCGCCTGCGCGCCAACGCCCGCTCGGCGGCGCGCGATCTCCTGGCGCTGCAAGCGCCGGTGGCCATGCGCGTGATCGGCGGGATCGAGCATGGCGTTCCGGTCGCCGAGGTCGCGGTCGGCGACCGGCTGGCCGTCGCCCCGGGCCAGCGCGTGCCGGTCGACGGGGTGGTCGACGCCGGCCTGTCTGAGATCGACAACGCCCTGATCACCGGCGAAACGGCCTTGGCGCCCGTCGGTCCCGGCTCGCGGCTGCACGCCGGAGCGCTGAACCTCTCAGGGCGTCTGGTCATGACCGCCACGGCCCGCAGCGAGGACTCCACCCTGGCGGCCATAGCGCGCCTGATGGAGGCCGGCGCCCAGGCGCGCTCGGCCTATGTTCGCCTGGCCGACAGGGCCGCCGCCCTCTACGTGCCGGTCGTCCACACCCTCGCGGCCCTGACCTTCGCCGGCGGCTGGGCGCTGGGCCTGGGTCCGCGCGAGGCCTTGCTGCGCGCCGCCGCCGTGCTGATCGTCACCTGCCCCTGCGCGCTCGGCCTGGCCGTGCCGGCCGTGCAGATCGCCGCCAGCGCGCGCCTGTTCCGCAAGGGTGTGCTGGTCAAGTCGGGCGCGGCCCTGGAGCGCCTGGCCGAGGTCGACCACGTCGTCTTCGACAAGACCGGCGTGCTGACCGAGGGGCGGCCCCGTCTGATCGCGGCGCCCGCGCGTCTCGTCGCCATGGCCGCGCCGCTGGCGCGCGCCTCGCACCATCCGCTGGCCAGGGCCCTGGCCCTTGAAGCCGGGGTCGGTCCGGTGGCGAGCGACAGCGTCGAGACCGCTGGCCAGGGCGTGGAGGGCCTGATCGACGGACGTCGCGCGCGCTTGGGCCGCGCCGCCTTCGTCGGCGTGGCGGTCAGGGACGCGCGCGAGACCGAACTGTGGTTCGGCTTCGAGGGCGATGTGAAGATCCGCTTCGTGTTCGAGGACCAGCCTCGCGCCGACGCGGCCGAGACGATCGCGACGCTGCGCGGCCTGGGCCTGGAGGTCGAGGTGCTGTCGGGCGACTTGGCCGGGCCCGTGCGGGCGGTCGCCGAAGCCGCGGGGATTACCGCGTGGCGGGCGGGCCTGACGCCGTTCGAGAAGGCCGAGATCGTCGATGCCCTCAAGGCGGCCGGCCGCAAGGTGCTGATGGTCGGCGACGGCCTGAACGACGCCGCCGCCCTGGCCAAGGCTCACGCCTCGATGGCCCCGGGGGCGGCGGTGGACGCGGCCCAGAACGCCGCCGATCTCGTATTTACCGGCGAGGCGCTGGGCGTCGTGGTCGAGGCGATCCAGATCGCCCGCGAAGCCCGTCGCCGCGCCCTGGAGAACTTCGGCTTTTCGGCCCTCTACAACGTGGTCGCGGCGCCGGCGGCGATGCTGGGCCTGATCAATCCGTTCATCGCGGCCCTGGCCATGTCCGGCTCGTCCATGGTGGTGCTGCTGAACGCCGCGCGCCCGCGCCTCACGCCGCGACGGCGTCGATGAACATCATCCTGTTCCTGGCGCCCGCCTCGGTCGGATTGGGAGCTCTGGGCCTGCTGGCCTTCTTCTGGACCATGCGCGCGGGGCAGTACGATGATCCCAAGGGCGACGCCGCGCGTATCCTCGACGACCACCTCGACGACGGCCCCCCCTGACAGCGCCCGGCGTAACCCTCGTGGAGCGCGGCGTTGTCGATCCGGCGAGGCTCGATCTCTTGGATTGACGAACATCAAGGGCGGGGGATGCCACGGCGGCTATGGCGGAGGCAGGATCACCGTTGAACGCCGCCGATGATGTCGAAGCCAGCCGCTGTACCACGCTCCGGCGCGCCGCCGATCTTGGCCGCCTGCGCCGCCGCGACCTTCGACAGCCTGATGGCCGGCGCCTCCAGGCAAGGTTTCGCCGCCGGCGCTCCCCTTTTGCGCGAAGGTGAGCGCTGCGACGTCGTCCATGTGCTGTTGGCGGGAACCGTGGCGCTGGAGGCGGCCTGGCGAGACCAGCGATCCACCTTCGCCGTGCTGCATCCGCCCTCGACCTTGGGGCTGGCCGCCGTCGTGCTCGACACGCCCGCGCTGATGAGCGCCCAGACCCTGGGTCCCGGCGAGACCTTGGCGATCCCGGGAGCCGCGCTTCGCATGGCCATGCGCGCGGACGGGGCGTTGGCCTGCGCGATCGCCGAGGAAATGGCCGCGCGTCATTGCGACGTCGTCAGGGCCTTGAAGCGCCAAAAGCTTCGCGGCGCGCTGGAGCGTCTGGCCGCCTGGCTCGTCGGCGAACACCAAGGCCAGGGCGGCGTGGGCGAAATCCAACTCCCCTATCCAAAGCACCTCCTGGCCTCCCTCCTGGGCATGACCCCCGAGAACCTGTCGCGATGCTTCGCCAGCCTGGCGGCGTACGGCGTGAAGGTGGACGGTCCGCGCGTGGCCCTGAGGCAGCCGGGCGCCTTGGCGGCGTTCGCCGGACCCGACCCGCTGATCGATCCGCCCGCGACGCCGAACCAACCCGGGTCCAAGGCCCGCCGCCAGCGATCCGGCCGCGGCTCGCTCGTCCAGAGACCAAGGGCGAGCCTCACCGATCGACCGGCCAGGCCGTGATCAACCCCCATCCACCGCTTCCGAGGCTTTCCCGATGACTTCGCTGGCTTTGAGTTCGGCTCAGCGCGCGCATGCCGGCCGCAATCTGCCGCGCTATACGAGCTACCCCACCGCCCTGGCGTTCGACAGCGAGCAGGCCGCGTTGGCGCAAGACTGGTTGCGGTCGACGCGCCGCGAGGATCGTCTGTCGGCTTACGTCCACGTGCCCTTTTGCCGGCGGCTCTGCTGGTACTGCGGCTGCCACACCTCGATAGCCCACGACTATGAGCGGGTCGGCGCCTTCATGGCCGACCTCCTGCGAGAAATCGACCTGGTGGCCGAGCACCTGGGCGCCCATGACGGCCTGGCGCATCTCCATTTTGGCGGAGGCAGTCCCAACGCCTTGGCGCCCGCCGATTTTCTGGCGTTGACCGAGCGCCTCAAGACCCGGTTCCGGCTTCGCGCGGGGGCCGAGATCGCGGCGGAGCTGGATCCAGGCCTGTTGTCCGAAGCCTTCATCGACGCGGCCGCCGAAGCTGGGCTCACGCGCGCCAGCCTCGGTGTTCAGACGTTCGACCCGACCGTTCAGGCCCTGGTCAATCGCGTCCAGCCGGTCGAACAGGTCGCCAAGGCGGTCGAGCGCCTGCGCGCGCGCGGCGTGCGGAGCGTCAACTTCGACCTGATGTACGGCCTTCCCGGCCAGACGCCGCTGAACGTCCATGCCTCCACCCTCCAGGCGATCGAAATGCGGCCAGACCGGGTGGCCGTGTTTGGCTATGCGCATGTGCCCTGGATGAAGAAGCACCAGGTGATGATCCGCGAGGCCGATCTGGCCGATCTCGAAGGGCGGTGGGCCCAGGCCCAGGCGGCCGATGCGGCGCTGACCGACGCGGGCTACGTCAGGATCGGCCTGGACCACTACGCCTTGCCCGGCGACGCCTTGAGCCGCGCCGCCGCCCAAGGCCGCCTGCGCCGCAATTTCCAGGGCTATACGGATGATCCCGCCCCCGTGCTCGTGCCGATCGGACCTTCGGCGATCGGCCAGTTTCGCCAAGGATTCGTCCAGAACCACACCCCGATCGACCAGTGGGCGGGCAAGGTCAGGCAAGGTCGGTTGCCGTTTGGTCGCGCGCTGGCCACGACCGTGGAGGATCAGCTCCGCGCGGCCGTGATCGAACGGCTGATGTGCGACATGGCCGTGGACGTGGAAGAGGTCTGTCTGGCTCATGGCGCGGACCCTGACCTCCTTGCCGCCAGCCTGGCGGCGACGGACCCCCTGGCGCAGGCGGGTCTGTGCGAGCGCCGGGGGGCGGTGGTCACCATCCCCGAATCGGCCCGCCGCCTGATGCGCGTGGTCGCCTCGGCCTTCGATGCTCAGCTTCCCCAGACGCCCGCCCGCCATGCCAAGGCGGTCTAGCCGACGTCGGCGACATGCGGCCGGCGGGCGTGCAGGTCGGCGCGGCCGGCTTCCAAGTGGATTCGCAAGAGCGCCTTGACCATTGCAGGCCTAACGCGCGGGGCGCCCTAAAGCTTTGATTTTGGAATTTCCCACTCACTCAACGACTTGAGGTTAGTGGCGGAGAGGGTGGGATTCGAACCCACGGTGCCCTTCCAGGCACGCCGCATTTCGAGTGCGGTACATTCGACCACTCTGCCACCTCTCCAGGGGGTCTTCAGGGGCCGCCCGGGGGCGTGCCTTGAGTGAGGGCGGGATACCTAGCGGCGTCGCCGGGGGAGCGCAAGAGCCTGTGACACGCTTTTGTGTCGCGGGGCGCGGTTTCCGGCTCAGGTCGCGCGTGGGCCTAGGCTTTCGGGTAGAGAACCATCTGGGTGCAGCGGAAAAGCGCGATGGTCTTGCCGGTCTCCTCGGCGGTGACGACGGCGTCCCAGACCTGGGTGTTGCGGCCGCCGTGGACCAGGCTGGCCTCGCAGGCCACGCCGCCGCCTTCGCGCACCGTGCCCAGAAAGTTGGACTTCAGCTCGATGGTGGTGAAGCCGCCGGCGCCCTCGGGCAGAGAGGTCATGCAGCCATAGCCGCAGGCGCTGTCGGCCAGGGCGATGACGCTGGCGGCGTGCAGGAAGCCGTTGGGAGCCATGTGATGCTTGGCGACGGTCATGCGGCCCCGCACACGGCCATGGACCGCCTGCTTCCATTCCAGGCCCAGCAGGCCCGGCAGGTTGTCGGCCTGGGCGGCGGTCAGTTCGGCGCTCTTGTCTTCGCCGCCATTCTCAACCATCACGGCGCCTCCAGATTCTTCGCGTGCGAAGCATCTACGCGCCGAAGTCGGGTGGAGGCAAGTGCGTTTTTAAATAGAACTGATGTCGACGGGCTGAAAGCGCTTGCCGCCTTCGTCCTGCGGCGGCAGGCGAAAGGCCCGGACGCCGACCTGCAGGGCCGGGGCGGTCAGCGGGCCGGGCGCGATCGCGGCGGCGGCGCGGCGGGCGACGAAGGTCTCGACCGGGACGGCGTCGCCGGCGTCGATGTTGTGGGCCTTCTGATCGGCGACCGTGGTGCTCCAGGCGTCGATCATCTCGCCGGTCTGGCCGACCAGAATGCGGGTCCGGGGCGGCAGGCCCAGCAGTTGACGGGCGGCCGCGTGCATCCCGGCGGCGTCGGCGCCGGGGGCGGCGCTGTCGTCCAGGCCTTGGTCTGGCGGCAGGATGGCCGAGCCGGCGAAGACGATGTCGCCGATCTGGTAGGCCGTGGCGCCGGGCAGGCGGCCGGGCAGGGCGATGGCGGTGATCTCGATCCCGCCCATGGGCAGGAGCTCGCCGTCCTGGGCCAGCTTGTCGAAGTCCCAGCCGTCCAGGTCGACGCCGTCGCTGCCCAGCACGGGAACCAGGCGCTTGAGGCTGTCCAGGACCGGGGCGCCGATGCAGATCGAGGCGCCCGTCTCGTACTTCAGGTGGCCGGCGGCCGACAGGTGGTCGGTGTGCAGGCCGGTCTCGAGGATCCAGGTCGGTCCCAGGTCCTTGGCGCGGACCTCGGCGATGATCGCGTCGATGAAGCGGGTGTCGACCGCCTGGGTCAGCGGGTCATAGTCGAGCACGGGGTCGACGAACGCGCAGAGCAAGGTGGCCGGATCGGCGATCACATAGGTCACCCGTCCGGTGGCGGGGTGGTGAAAAGCGGTGATTTCCGGCTGCATAGATCGGTCCGATGACGCCCTGAGGCGGGCACCTTGACCGGAAGCTCTTAAGTATCGGCGAACAAGACCAGCTTGCTCGCCCGCGAGGCGATTCGTCTCAGGGGTGAGACTTACGGGCGCCCAGGCCTCAAGGCGCGCTCGCCGCCGCGCAGCCCTTGTCGCCGCGCATCTGCGTCACCCAGACAGGTTCGACATAGCGGTCGCCGTCGCGGAAGCCGGGCGCGCAGCCCTCCGGCGTGTCGGACCGGCTCCGCTTGCCGCCGCCGCGCATGTCCAGCGACAGGGCAAGGGACTGGGAGCTTCCGCCGCGCGGACCCCAGCCATAGCCGTACCCGCCGTCGTAGCCGCCATAGCCGCCATAACCATAGCCGCCGCCATGCTTGCCGAAGTCGGTCTTGCTGACGGCGACGCCCAGGGTGCTGCGTTCCCCGATCGGGATCAGGGAAGAGACATAGCCGCTGCGATAGCCGCCGGTGCCGACGCTGACGCCCATCTCGCCGTGGACCTGGCGCTTGCCGTCCTTGTCCAGGGGGTAGCCGTTGACGTCGAGGTCGGCGCGCGGCGCGTAGTGGAGCGGGTCGCCCTGGATCGGCGGCGCGTCGGCCATCCAGGCGGAGAGCGGGTCGACGGCGGCCGGCTTGGCCCGTTCGGCCGCGTCACGGGCCTGGGCGTCGGCCTTGGCCTTCTCCAGTTCGGCCTCGGTCGGCGGTCGCGTGGCGCGCGCGGCCGCGGTGGTCACGACCTCGTCGTCGGCCGAGCGGGCGAACGCCGCGCTGGGCAGGACGATCGGGAGAGCCAGGAGAGCGGCGAGGGCGATGCGGGACGCGAACATGGAAGAAACCTCCGACCCCGCCACAGTGGGCCCGGTCTGTAACCGAATTAGGGCCTGAATGTATCAGCGGTGCAAGGCGAAGCTGGGCGCGCGGCTACAGCGCTTCAAGGGCGGCCTCCAGCGCCGCCATGTCCGGGGGTAGCGGCGTCTCGAACCGCAGGGTCTCGCCGGTGATCGGGTGGACGAAGCCCAGCACGGCCGCGTGCAAGGCCTGGCGGGAGAAGCCGATCTCGACCAGGGCGGCCTTGACCGGGGCGGCCGGGGCGCCGGCGCCGTAGACCGGGTCGCCCAGGCAAGGGCTGCCCTTGCTGGCCATGTGGACGCGGATCTGGTGGGTGCGGCCGGTCTCCAGGCGGCAGGCGACGCGGGCCGCCAGCGGCGCGCCCTGGGCCTTGCCGGAAGCGCCGAAGGTCTTCTCGACGCGATAGTGGGTCACCGCCTCGCGGCCGCCGGTCTTCAGCACGGCCATCTTCTTGCGGTCGCCGGGCGAGCGGCCCAGCTGGGTGGTGATTGTGCCCACGGCCGGGCTCGGCGCGCCCCGGGTCAGGGCGATGTACATGCGGTCGATGTCATGCTTGGCGAACAGGGCCGACAGCCCCTGGTGGGCGGCGTCGGTCTTGGCCGCCACCATCACGCCCGAGGTCTCCTTGTCCAGCCGGTGGACGATGCCGGGCCGCGCCACGCCGCCGATGCCCGACAGGCTGTCGCCGCAGTGGAACAGCAGGGCGTTGACCAGGGTGCCGGTCTCACAGCCCGGGGCCGGGTGGGCGGCCATGCCTGGCGGCTTGTCGATGACGATCAGCCAGGCGTCCTCGTACAGCACGGTGAGCGGGATGTTCTCGGGCTCGGGCTCGGCGGCGGTCGGCGGCGGCACCCGCACCTCGTAGAGCCCGGCCGGGGCCTTGGCCTTGCCGTCGGCCATCGGGCGCGGATCGCGGCCCGCGACGACCAGCGATACCTGGCCGGCGGCGATCAGGGCCTGCAGCCGGGCCCGCGACAGGTCCGGGGCGGCGGCCGCCAGGGCCTTGTCCAGCCGCTGGCCGGCCAGGTCGGCGCCCAGTTCGATCCGCACGACGTCGCCGCCGGCGCCCGTTTCAGAAGCGTCCAGGTCCTCGATCTCGTCATCGGCGAGCGGCGCGGTCGGGTCGGGCGGCTGGATCAAGGCGTCTTCACGGCTCCGTCACGGCTCTGTCGTATCGCGGACATCGCCCGCGCCTAACGGCTCAGGTTCAAAGCCTTGCGTCCGAAGGGGATAGTCGATGCGCGCGTTCCGCACCACCTTGCTCATGACCGCCGTCAGCGGCCTGGCCTTGAGCGCCAGCCTGGCCCACGCCGAGGATACGACCTCCCAGCCGGTCGACACCAGCGTGGTCGAGGAGCTGCTCGTCACCGCCCAGAAGCGCGAACAGAAGGTGCTCGAGGTCCCCATCGCCCTGACCGCCTATTCCGGCGCGGCGCTGGAGCGCCTAGGCGTGCAGGAGTTCGACCAGCTGTCGGCCTTCACGCCCGGCTTCCTGGTGCAGAACCAGTCGAACAACAATTCCGGCTTCGTGATGCGCGGCGTCACCTCCGACAGCGGCTCCTCGACGGACGAGACCCGCGTGTCGATCTACCAGGACGGCGTGCCGATCTCGCGGTCGCGCGGTTCGTATGTCGAGCTGTTCGACATGGAGCGCATCGAGGTGGCCAAGGGGCCGCAGTCGACCCTCTACGGCCGCGGGGCCATGGTCGGCGCCGTCAACTTGGTGCAGAACAAGGCCGATCCCGACAGCCTGGACTGGGCTTTGAGGGCCGAGGGCGGCGACACCGGCTACGCCCTGGGCGAAGCGATGGTCAACCTGCCGTTCGGCGACGGCAGCGCCCTGCGCCTGGCCGTGCGGGCCAAGAAGCGTGACGGCTATGTCGAGAACCTGGCCGGCGGCGACGATTTCAACTCCGTGAACACCCAGGCCGTGCGCCTGTCCTATCACCTGGAACCCACCGAGAAGCTGTCCATCGACCTGATCGGCAACTGGCAGGAAGACGACACGACCGGCACCGCGTTCAAGTCGCGCACCTTCAACCCCAGCAACCCCATCACCGGTCAGGCCCTGGGCGTGGCGGCCTCGAACAGCGGCGCCACCCTGGCGCCCGGCGCCGGCTTCGAGGACGGTAAGCCGCTCGGCCTGGAGCGCAATGTCTACGGCCTGACCGCTCTGGCCGCCTACGAGATCAATGACAGCCTGACCCTGTCGTCGATCACCTCGACCCGGGCCTTCCATTCCACCGAGGTGTTCGATCCGGACGGCACGTCCCTGCCGATCATCACCTTCGCCGAGGACGCCAAGGGCCGGCAGTGGAGCCAGGAGCTGCGTCTGAACTACGACGCCGGCGGCCGCTTTACCGCCTTCGGCGGCGTCAACGCCTTCCACGAGACCGGCTCCTGGCGCATTCCGGGCCAGTTCGACGAACGGCTGGTCCTGGCCCTGCTGGCGGGCAATACGCCCCTGGGCATCAGCCGTCCCGACGCCCAGCCACTGTCGGTGCTGACCAGCACCGCCTATTCGGCCACCATCCTGCGCCTGGGCTTCGGCGTGCCCGAGCCCCTGGCTACCGGCATCGCTCGCAACCTCAAGGCCGTCCACCGCGAGGAGTTCGCCAACTTCGCTGACAACACCGCCTATGACGCCTATGTCGACGGCACGTTCAAGGTCACCGAGAAGCTCGAGCTGACCGCGGGCCTGCGCTACACCACCGAGGATCGCGAGGCCTCGTACCGCGCCGGCAACCAGAACGGCCGCTCGATCCTGGGCGTGCTTCTGACCGCTCCCACCCCGACCAACCTGTTCCTGGCCGCCCAGCCGGGCGCGGTGACCAATCCGGGCCTGCCCAATTTCGGTCTGATCACCCAGCCGACGACCGGCAACGGCCAGTTGTCGAGCCGCAAGATCGACGACAACGGCGTGACCTGGCGTCTGGTGGGTCGCTACGCGGCCAGCCAGGACCTCAGCCTTTACGCCTCGTACGCCCGCGGCCGTCGGCCCGACACCCTGTCCACCGCCGCCCCGGCGGCCCCGGACGGCGCGGCCCGCTTCGGCGTGGTCGACGCCGAGACGGTCGACTCGGTCGAGGTCGGGGTGAAGTCGCGCCTGATGGGCGGCCGTCTGGCCCTCGACGCTTCGGTGTTCAACTATCAGTACGACAACTTCGCCACGACCTTCCGACAAGGCGCCCAGGTGGTGACCCTGAACGCCGGCGAGGCGCGGTCCTATGGCTTCGAGGGTCAGCTGGACTTCCGAGCCTCCGACGAGTGGACCCTGTTCGCCACCTACGGCTACAACCACGCTCGCCTGGAGACCGGCCTGCGCAAGGGCAACCAGTTCCGCCTGTCGCCAGACCATTCGGTTTCGGTGGGCGCGGCCTTCGCCAAGCCCTGGCTGGACGGCAAGCTGTCCTTCACCCCGACCTACACCTGGCGCTCGAAGATGTTCTTCGACGACAACAACGACCGCGCCGACCTGCAGTCGGCCGGCCTGTTCCCCGACACCAAGGTCGATGAGTTCCAGGACGCCTACGGCCTGCTGAACCTGCGGATGGGCTATGGCGCCGTGGACGATCGCTGGAAGCTCGAGGTGTTCGCCGAGAACCTGCTCGACGAGGACTATCTGAAGGACGCCGGCAACACCGGCGACAGCTTCGGCATCCCCACCTTCATCGGCGGCAAGCCGCGCTTCATCGGCGTCGGCGTCTCGATCCGCCGCTAGGGCCAACGGAGGGGGACAGGCGCGTGCGCCTGTCCCCCGTCGCGGTTACTTCCCGGTCGATTCTTCTTCGTGGCCGGCGATCGAACCGTCCTTGAACAGATATTCCTTCAACTGCTCGTTGGTCTCCGGATCGCTGCGGCGCAGCCACTCCAGCACCATGGCCGCGTGCTCCAGCTCCTCGCGGGCGTTGTGCAGGAGGATCTTGCGCAACTCCTCGTCATCGCAGTCATCGGCCCGCTGGCGATACCAGTCCACCGCCTCCAGCTCCTCGATGATCGAGGTGATGGCGTAGTGCTGGTTCAGCGTCTTGCCGCGCAGCTTTTCGCGCGGAACGTGGAGGCCTTCGCTGGACATGCATCGTCATCCTACTGTTGTCTCCGAGGACTAACGCACGAGAACGCCAAGCGGCGCCGTGAGTCCCTCGGGGAGATTTAAGCATGACCATCGACAGACGCAGGGCCCTGGCCCTCTTCGGCCTGGGCGGCGCGAGCGCGGCCGGCGAGGCGATGGCCGCCAAGCCCCGGGCGATGTTCACCGGTCGGGCGGCGTTCCTGCACGGCGTGGCCTCGGGCGATCCGCTGGAAGACCGTGTGGTGCTGTGGACCCGGATCACCGCCGAGGCGACGACGGCCCCGATCGCGGTGCGCTGGGACGTGGCGACCGATCCGGCCTTCAAGACCATCGTTCGCCAGGGACAGGCCACCGCGGTCGCGGCCCGCGACTACACGGTCAAGGTCGACGTCACGGGCCTCAAGCCGGCGACGGACTATCACTATCGCTTCCGGTACGTGCGCAACGGCAAGCCGTTCGGCAAGGGCGTGGCGGGGCGCACGCGCACGCTGCCAACGGGCTCGACCCAAGACGTGGTGCTGGCGGTGGCCTCGTGCGCCCTGCACCCGAACGGCTATTTCAACGCCTATGACGCCATCGCCAGGCTGCCGCGCGTCGACGCGGTGCTGCACCTGGGCGACTACATCTACGAGTACGGCGCCGCCCCGGCCGACTACGGCATGGCCTCGCCGACCGCCAAGACGCGCGTGCCCGACCCGCCGCGCGAGATCGTCAGCCTGGACGACTATCGCCGTCGCCACGCCCAGTACAAGACCGATCCGGCCCTGCAGGCCGCTCACGCCCGCGCGCCGTGGATCGTGGTCTGGGACGACCACGAGACCGCCGACAACAGCTGGCTGGCCGGGGCCGAGAACCACCAGCCCAAGACCGAGGGCGACTGGGTCAAGCGCAAGGCCGGGGCGCTCAAGGCCTACTACGAGTGGATGCCGATCCGCGAGCCGGCGACGGGGGGCCTGCCCGAGGCGTCGTGGCGGCGCTTCCAGTTCGGCGACGTCGCCACCCTGCTGATGACCGAGACCCGGCTGACGGCCCGCTCCCATCAGCTGGACTACGGTCACGACCTTCCGATCAAGGACGGAAAGCCCGACTTCGCCGCCTTCGCCGCCAAGCTCGCCGACCCCGACCGCCGAATGATGGGCCAGGGCCAGGAGCAATGGCTGGCCCGCGAGATCGACGCCTCGACCAAGGGCGGCACGGCCTGGCAGGTGCTGGGCAACCAGGTGGTCATGGCTCGGGTCGTTCCGCCGGACCTGAAGGCGGCCATGGGCGAACAGCCCTACGCGGCCCTGCTGGCCGCGCTGCCCCCCTATGTCGCCAAGCTGGTCGAGCAGAGCCGGGGCCTGGCCCTGGCCGGCGTTCCGGGCAATCTGGACGCCTGGGACGGCTATCCGGCCGACCGGGCCCGGGTCTATGACATCTTCAAGGCCGGCAAGGCCCGCCCGATCGTGCTGGCCGGCGACAGCCACGCCTTCTGGGTCAACGAACTGTGGGACGACGCGGGCGTGACGCGCGTGGCGGCCGAGTTCGGCGTCACCTCGGTGACCTCGCCCGGCTACAGCGACTACCTGCCCGGCGCGCCGCTGGACCAGGCCTATGCCGCCCGTAACAAGGAAGTGAAATTCACCGACCAGGGCGCCAAGGGCTTCCTGCTGCTGACCCTCGAGCACGGCCGGGCGACGGGCGAGCTGATCGCGGTGTCGACGATCCTCGACACAAATTATCAGACCCGGGTGGTGAAGCGGTTCGTGGTGACGCCGGGCGACGAGGGCGGGGTCAAGGCCTTGGCCGAGGGGTAGTTTCCGCCTCTGGGCATCCCTCCGTCACGCTGCATAGGCGCGCGCATCGCCTCCCCGCTTTGCGGGTGAGAAGCGACCAAAACCTGGTCGATCGCAACACCGTGGCGGCCATCATGATCTCGGCCCGGCTGGCGGCTGGCGGCTGGCGCTTGGGCGCGAGGTGCGCATTCCTTGCGCTTTTCCGGAGGCGAGCATTTTTTCAAAATACAACTATTGAAGGAATTTGAAATTGAGGGCTAACCTGCCGTCCACCCAGGGTAGCAATAGGAGATCATCCGCTATGCGCGCCGGTAAAATCTCGACCGAACTGTTTGACCAGATCGAGGAACTGGAAACCGAAATCGCCTTCTCGATCCAGATTATGGACATTCAGGTTGAATGTGACTGGGACTCCAGCACCTGCACGTACGAAGACAAGACGACGCCCTATTAACAGCGATAAGTTATCAATGCTCCCATCACTGGTAGGGCGATCGGATCTACTGACGGGTATTGAACCACGCGATTCTCAAATCCTCAAAAAGTGCATTTTTGTGAATACAACCTTATTGCGAGTTTGACATATATGGCGTAGCTTGATGGGGCCGAGCAATTCGCCGGCTTTCAGCAAAACGGAGGGACTGATGACCGAGTTTGAAACCGCCCAAGTCACGATCGAGCAGATCGAAGAACTGGAAGAGATCATCGCCTACTCGGTGGAAACCAGCGTCACCTGCGACGGCGACGGCTGCTCGGCCACCGCCAAGACCCTCTGGTAGTCGGCGTCGGCGTTTAAGCCGACGTTGGAGCCGTGGCGGCCAGTCCGGCCTCGAACGGTCGGGCTGGTCGTACGATCGAGTCGCGTGGCTCGTACTTTTCAAGAAGAAGAGCAATCAATGGCAAATCTCGAAACCGATCAAGTCATGATCATGCAGATCGAAGAACTTGAAGAAAACATCGCCTATTCTGTAGAGGTATATCGGAGCGTCTCGCACAGTGATGATGGTATTTCCATGAACGAGACGCTCTGGTAGTCGCCAAAAAGACTCTGATTTATCGTGATCTGTAGAGGCCGGCGGCGCCTGCACAGGCTAGGTTGGTCGCTTAAAGCTGGCGGAAAACCATGGGAATTCGCGCCCACATCGTGAAGGGCAGAGCGACGGTCTATCACCACGGCCGGCGCTTCATGCTGCCGCTGGAGGTCGCCGAACGCGGCGACCTGGAAGCGCTCCTGACCCAAAAGCCCGCCCGCGAAGCAGCGCCTCAGGCGCGCGCCTTTCTGGCCAGCTTCGACGTCATGCCGGAAAGTTGGATCAACGCGATCGGCGACGTATTCCGGCCGCTGATCCAGTCCAGGATCCATTTCCTGCTGCTCGCCATGGCCTTCACGGGCGGCGTCTTCCTGCCGCTGCTGGTCGATGCCTACGGGCATGTGCCGTTCATCAAGGTCTTCGACCTGAAGAAGGCCTCGGGCGTCGGCTGGGCCGCGATCAGCGGCTTCCTCAGCGTCTCGGCCCTGCTGGTCCTACACGAGTTTGGCCACGCGGCGGCGTGCCGGAGCGTGGGCGTACGGGCCGACGGCCTGGGCGTCGGCTTCTATCTCGTCATGCCGGCCTTCTACACCAAGCTCAGCCTGGTGAAGCTTCTGTCGCGCCGTGAACGGATCATCGTCTACAGCAGCGGCGTCTACTTCCAGATGCTGGCCTCGATCGGCCTTACCCTGGCCGCCTGGCTGCTGCAGGAGCGCGCGCTGCTCAACCTGGCGCACATCAACAATTTCACGGTGCTGCTGAACCTGATCCCCGTGGCGCGGTTCGACGGCCATAAGATCCTCGACGAGTTCTCCGACTGGATCGAGGCCCATGATCGCCACCAACTGGTGAAAGGCGCCATCGTCTTGGCGACGGCCGCCTATCTGGTCTTCATCGGTCGTGGCCTGTGGCGCAACATCCAGCGCCTGGTCGACGGCGTGCTGCACGGCGGCTTGACCCCGTCCACCCTCTTCCTGGGCGGCCTCAGTTGCCTGGGCCTGGTTTTCTTCGCTCGATCCCTGGCCAAGATGCTGAAGGCCTCGCTGTCCCGTGCCTAGACGCTTGCGGATCCATCTTGGCGAAGCCGCCCAGCCCGTGGGCGGGCAGACGGTTGACGACATGCTGCAGGCGATGAAGGCGCTCAAGGAACACCCACCGGAAGGCGGACTGATCGAGCTAACGCACGACCTCTTGGCGCCGCCGGTGCTGGTCGCGCCGCTGTTCCATCACGTCGTGCTGGGCGTCGCCTTCGCTTCCAATTGCGCCACGGCCTATCTGCTGGCCCAGGTCGACGAAGCCTTCCTGAGCCTCGCGCCCGGCCGGGACATCGTGGTTCCCCGGTTCGGAGGCTCCCTGTCCGACATCCAGCAGGGGTTCGTCGAATGGGTCGTTGGACAGACCTCGCGCGATGTCCTGGCGCGGCTCGAACAGAGCTCGAGGAAGGGGCGCAACGAGCGGCACCGACGGCTGGCCCTTCTCCGAGGACACCTGACGGCGATGCGCTGGGCTGTGGGCGACGGCGACCATCTCGCCGAGATCGAGGCGCGGGTTTCGTCGCTTATCGCGCGTGAATCCCGAGCTTGGGCTTAGCGACGCGGACAATGACTGTTCAACCTAGGTCAAGAGTACGGATTCCATGATGCGCTTGCCTCATCTCCCCTACGCCGGGCTGGCGGCGTTGTTCGCCATCGCCGCGCCCAGCGCCGTCCTGGCCCAGGCCGAGCCTCGGCCGCTTCGCGACTGCGACATCATTTGCCCCGAACTGATCGCCGTGCCCGCCGGGACGTTCGTGATGGGGTCGCCAACCAAGGAGCCGGGGAGAGGACCGGACGAAGGGCCGGCGCACAAGGTCACCATCGCGCGTCCGTTCGCCGTCGGGCGGTTCGAGGTCACGTTCGACGAGTGGGACGCCTGTGTGGCGGCCGGCGCCTGCAAACCCACCGACGCCGACGGGGCCGCCGTGGCGGCCGACGCCGGATGGGGCAGGGGGCGGCGCCCGGTGATCAACGTCTCCTGGTTCGACGCCCACGACTACGTCGCTTGGCTGTCGGCCAGGACAGGCAAGCCCTACCGTCTCCTGAGCGAGGCCGAGTGGGAGTATGTCGCCAGGGCGGGCGCCCGCACCGCCTTCGCCGACGGAGACCAGCTCGCGCCGGCCGCGGCCAACTTCAAGGGCGGCGGCGCCAACGCAACCGTGCCCGTGGGCAGCTATGCGCCAAACCGCTTCGGAGCCTACGACATGAGCGGCAATGTCTGGGAGTGGGTCGAGGACTGCTTCACGGCCACCTATGACACCGCGCCCGGCGATGGGGCCGTCAGCACGGCCGGGGATTGCGGCCGCCGCATGCTGCGCGGCGGGGCCTGGAACACGTCCGACCGCTTCCTCAGGTCGGCCGCCCGGGGGCGCAACAAGGTCGGCTTCCGCGACAACGACTTCGGCTTCCGCGTCGCCCGGGACCTCCCGTGACGACGGGCGCCGACCCCCGCGAGGACGAGGCGGCCGCCCGGCGCGAACACGCACGGGGTCGGCGGATCCACAATTGGAACACCGCCTTCGACATCATGGCTGGCCGCTCGCCTCGCCCGCTCGCCGCCTTTCCGGCGCTGGCGCTCGAGGAGATGCGGCGCCGGATCGCCTGTTCATCGTCGGGCCTGATGATCGTGTCGGCGCATTTCTCGACCTATTTCCTGCTTCTCGACCTGGCGTCGCTGCTGGGCCTGCCGTTCCTGGTCTTGACCAGCGAGGAAGGGGTCGCGGTCTGGCGCGAGAACCGCGCCTCGATCCCCAGCGCCGTCCGGTTCGTCTCGGCTCTGACACCCGGCGATTTGAGGGACTGTCGACAGCGGCGATGCGTGCTGTTCTGCATGGCCGACTTCGCCACCAGCGGCTTGGCCAACGCCTATGTTCCCCTGCTGGGGCGGCTGCATTATCTGACGATCGCCTGGGCCAAGATCGCGACACGGCTGGGCTGTGACGTCTATCCCGTGATCGCCTACCACAGGGACGATCGCTTGGACGTGATGGTCGACCATGTGCCAAGCGGCGAGGCGGACGCCTATGGTCTGGCCGCGTGCGTCATCCGTCGGCTCGACGACTTCATGAAGATTGATCCCGACGCCTGGGAGCTCGCTGGCCTGTTCACCGACAGCCATCCCATCGCCGAGGATTACGACGCCGAGCCCGCGCGCCGCGAACTGCTGCTTCTGGCCCAAAGCGACGTGGCCATAAGGTCAGCGCTTCGATCCGCCCTGGCCCGTGGAGGACCGGTTTGACCCACATGCGACATGTTCTTTTGCCGAGCCTTCTGGCCGTCGCCCTGGCGGGCTGCGCGACCGTCAAGATCGGGCAACGCGACGTGCTGGTGACCAATGACGACGTGGCGCGGTACGGCTGGACGTTGTCCGGCGAACCGACCCGTCAAGCGCGGCTGGAGCCGGGCCGGCGGGTAACCTACGCCAAGCTCAAGGCCGATTTCGGCGCCATCCATACCGCGACCATCGAAGGGCGGCCGGACGCGCCATTGATCGTCTTTTGCGGTGGCAACGCATTTCGGGAGGCCTATGCGGGCGCGGCGCGCGGCGGCGCGCTGGCGCGATACGGCGACGTGCTGCTGTTCGACTATCCCGGCTCGGGCCTGACCGACGGTCGCGGATCGCGCGCGGAGTTCGACGCCGCGCGTATCGTGCTGGTCCGGGAGATCGAACGCAGAACCCAGGATGGCCGTCCGCTGATCTTCTGGGGCCACTCGCTGGGCGGCGGCTTCTGCGCCGCCCTGGCGGCCGACACCAAGGCCCGCGCCACGATGGTCCTGGAGGGTGCGTTCGCCAACTACGACGACGTGGCGGACGCAAAGGCCGGCCTGCTGGCGCCATTCGTTCGCCTGCGCATCGACGACAGCGCGGTGCGCTATGACATTCCGGCGCTTCTGAAGGATCGGCCTGGGCCGATCGTCGTGATCGCCTCGCATGCCGACAAGACGATCAAGTTCGCGGCGACGCGACGATTGGCCAAGCGCCTGGAAGCCCAAGGTCGAACCGTGAAGTTCGTGGCGCTGTCGAACGCGGAACATTCGCGATTGTTCGCGGACCCGCAATATGACCCGCGGATCCGCGCGGCATTGAAGGCGGTGGGCCAATAAGGCCGGTTATAGGCGTCAAGGCTGGCCACCCGAACACCGAGGTCGAGCATTTGGCCTGAACCGCCCTTCAGGACCTGAACGGAGGCGGCCTCATCGCGACAGCGCCACCCAGATCAACGGCTGGCGCCATCGACCGCGCCGTTGACGCCGTCATAGCCGAAGCCCGACAGAGCAGGCGTCAACGGCCCTATCGTCGCTCGAACGCCAATCGCACCCCGAACGCCACGAACACCCCGCCCGTCACCCGGTCCAGCCATTGGACCACGCCGGGCCTCCTCAACGCACGGGCGATCGGCGCTGTGGCCAGGATCAGGCCGCCGGACCAGGCCAGGCCCATGACCACGTGGACCCCGGCCAGCAGCAGGCCGAAGGCGGCGGGGCTGGCGCCGGTCGGAATGAACTGGGGCAGGAAAGACACGTAGAACACCCCGACCTTGGGGTTCAGGAGATTGTTCCAGAACCCCTTGGCCAAGGCCCCGACGAGGCCTCCCGAGGGCGGCCCTTCGCCCGCGCCGGTATCAAAGGCGGCGCGCGGCTTGCGCAGCAGATTGACGCCCAGCCAGACCAGATAGGCCGCGCCGGCCCATTTCAGGATCGTGTAGGCGGTGTGAGAGGCCACCAGCAACGCCCCGGCCCCAAACGACGCGGCCGCGCCCCAGGCCAGGCACCCCAGCCCGATCCCGATCGCCACGGCGCTGGCCCGCCGCCAGCCCTCGGCGGCCGCCGTGCGCAGCACCAGGGCGGTGTCGAGGCCCGGCGTGATGGTCAGCAGGCCGGCGGCGACCGCGAAGGCGATCAGCGATTGGGCGGTGGTCATCGGTCGATCTCCACGGCGACTGCAAATCCCCTCGGCGCCGTCTCGACGCGAGCGGGGCAGGCTGGCGGAATGAAGAAACCCCTAGGCTTCGCGTTCGACCAGCCGGTCGTTCTCCCAGACCCGGTAGAAACACGAGCGGAAGCCCACGTGGCAGGCGCCGCCGTCGCCTTGGGGGCGAACCTTGATCAGGACGGCGTCCTGGTCGCAATCGATCCGCAGCTCGGTGACGACCTGCAGCTGGCCGCTGGTCTCGCCCTTCTTCCAGAGGCTGTTTCGCGAGCGGCTGAAATAGTGGGCGACGCCGGTGTCGAGGGTCAGCTTCAGCGCCTCGTCGTTCATCCAGGCGAACATCAGGATCTCGCCGGTGTCGGCGTGCTGCGCGATGGCGGCGACCAGGCCGGCGGCGTCGAAGCGCGGCGTGATCGCGGCGCCGCGCTCCAGGGCGGTCTTGTCGGCGGCGGGCGGGAAGATCGAGGAGGTCATGAGGCGACTTATGGCGCCCCCTCGCCGGGCGTCAAAGCCTGGATCAAGGCTCAGGTCGCGATGCTCGACGCCTGGGCGCGGCCCTGGGCCGAGCGCTCGCGCCTGAACGGCTGGGCCTACGAGTTCCTGCTGTTCGGCCTCAAGCAGGCCTGGGCCTGTCTGTTCGGCGGCCTGATGCTGGCGTTGATCGTCGGCACGCACCTGTGGTGGCCGGACGATGCGGGACTGGCTCGATACGATTTCCTGGTCCTGGCCTCGGTCGCCATCCAGGTCGCCCTACTGGCCATGAAGCTGGAGCGCTGGGACGAGGCGGCGGTGATCCTCATCTTCCATGTCGTCGGCACGATCATGGAGGTGTTCAAGACCGCCCATGGCTCGTGGATCTATCCCGAGCCCGGCCTGCTGAAGATCGCCGGCGTGCCGCTGTTCAGCGGGTTCATGTACGCCTGCGTCGGCAGCTATATCGCCCGGATCTGGCGGCTGTTCGACGTGACCTATATCCGCTACCCGCCGATCTGGACCACCTGGGTTTTGGCCATCCTGGCCTATGCCAACTTCTTCACCCACCACTATGGGCCCGACATCCGCCTGGGGCTGTTCGCCTTCTCGGTCGTGATCTTCGGGCGGACCTGGTTCCTGTTCACGCCGGATCGCGTCGCGCGGCGGATGCCGTTCCTGATGGGCGGCGTGCTGGTGGCGCTGTTCATCTGGTTCGCCGAGAACCTCGGCACCCTGGCCGGCGCCTGGATCTATCCCAGCCAGCGCGACGGCTGGCGCATGGTGCCGATCGAGAAGCTCGGGGCCTGGTACCTGCTGATGCTGCTCAGCTACGTGCTGGTGACAGCGGTGCATCGGCCCAGGCGGGCATGACCTGTCGGCGCAAGCCCCCTCCGGTCCTCCGGACCACCTCCCCCAGAGGGGAGTTATATACATGACAAAGCAGGGTTGATCTGATAGAGTTTTCCTACTGAGGAAGCCCGCCATGAACCTTGCTGACCCGATCTTCTCTGACGCCGACAAGGCTCGCGCGCATCTGGAAAAGACGCGCTGGCCCCACGGCCCGATCTGCCCTCATTGCGGCGTCGTGAATGAAGCGACCGAATTGAAGGGCAACGCACACCGCGCCGGGCTCTATCAGTGCAATCCCTGCCGCGAGCAGTTTACGGTCACTGTGGGAACCGTGTTTGAGCGCTCTAAAGTTCCGCTCAACAAGTGGCTGCTGGCGACCTACCTCATGTCGTCAAGCAAAAAGGGGGTCTCGGCTCACCAGATCGGCCGCAGCCTAGGCGTGACCTATAAAACAGCCTGGTTCATGTGCCACCGCATCCGCGAAGCCATGAACCCGTCAGATCCTGGCCCGCTGGGCGGCGAAGGTAAGACCGTTGAGGCCGACACCACATTCGTCGGTGGCAAGGAGTCCAACAAGAAGCTCGGCAAGCGCAATCCGAAGAACATTGGCGGCATGGGCAAACAGATCGTCCATACGCTCGTTGAGCGCGGCGGGCGCGCCCGCTCGCATCACATCGCCAACATCACCGGCAAGACCCTGGCGCCGATCCTCTTCACGACCGTACACCGCACGTCCACGCTCATGACCGATACGGCGGGCGGTTACATGCGTTTAGGCAAGGATTTCGCCCGCCACGAAATGGTGGACCATGGCCGCGACGAATATGTGCGCGGCGACGCCTACAGCAACACCGTGGAAGGCTATTTCTCGATCCTAAAGCGCGGCGTGTACGGCACCTTCCACCACGTTTCGGCGGCTCACCTTGCTCGCTATCTGGCCGAGTTCGACTTCCGCTACTCCAACCGCTCGGCACTTGGCGTAAACGACGCCATGCGTACCGACGAGGCCCTTCGCGGCATTGGCGGAAAGCGTCTGACCTATCGGCGGACTAACGAAAGCGCGCACGCTTAAGCAGAAAGCACGAAAGCTCGCGAGACTTCACAACAAGGCCTTGTGATGGCGTCGGTTCGATCCGGCGCGCATCTCCGACAATCAATCCTCGCGCCGGGGTGTCTTGCTCTTCGCAGGAACCTTCTTCATCTGGTCATGGGACTTTGGCGGCGTGCTCACCAGGCGCAGCAGGGTCTCGTCAAATCTGCGTACCGCATCGGGGTCATCGCCTGGAATGTCCTTTTTCGCCATGCCATCTCCTAAGCCCTGGAAGACGCAGTTTCGACCAGAGTACGCGCACGCTATAGGCGCATTCTCGCTATACTATAACGCTTTGGAGTTGGTCGTTTACCTCTTTTTCAAGAGATACGCTCCCGGCCCAATGGAAGCGAGAGCGTCCCTCTATCTGACGCTGCACAACAAGGCTCGGCGTGATTTTATAACTCAAGTTGTCTCTAGCGTTGAGTCGCCAGAAGTGGTTTCCGACATTGTCCACTCAATGAGGTGCTTCGATATATGTACGGAAAATAGAAATTTACTACTTCATTGCACGCCGGTATTTCGTCTCGACGGCGGAGAGGAGCTTAGGCTCCTCAAGATGCAACGAGAACACCCTCATCATTTAGTTCAGTATGAATTTTCTCTAGATGAACTGAGAGCTGCTGCTGATGCAAATATGCTCACAGAAGAATATATAAGTGGGATTATGTCATTTCTCCTAGGCGGAGAGCAATCTTACCAGAAAGAACTGCCGCAACGACCTCCTCTACCACGTAAGCTGAGCTTGTGCCGGCTTCCTCCAACTCCAAAAGGCGGCTAACCCCGGCCCTAATCATTGCCGGCGTTAGCTCAATTTCCATTGGAGCTGAGATACTTGGATCGCCAGCGTACTCAACACGCTTTGTCATGTATATAACTCCCCCCCAGAGGGGGAGGATCTGATCGTGCTAGATGCTCTCCCTCTGGGGGAGCTGTCGCGGAGCGACTGAGGGGGTCTTCCCGCCGCCTACTTCCAGATCGGCTTCCCATCCCCCGGCAGCCCCAGCCGCGACCACTTCTCGCTGACGGTGTCGATCACCGCCTGGTCCATGCGGATCTCCTCGCCCCACTCGCGGTGGGTCTCGGGCGGCAGCTTGTCCGTCGCGTCGAGACCGATCTTCGACCCCAGGCCGCTCTCGGGCGAGGCGAAGTCGAGATAGTCGATGGGGGTGTTCTCGATCACCGTGATGTCCCGGGCGGGGTCCATCTTGGTGCTGATCGCCCACATCACGTCCTTCCAGTCGCGGGCGTTGATGTCGTGGTCCACGACGATCACCCACTTGGTGTACATGAACTGGCGCAGATAGCTCCAGACCCCCAGCATCACCCGCTTGGCGTGGCCCGGATAGGCCTTCTTCATCGACACCACGGCGATGCGGTAGCTGCAGCCCTCGGGGGGCAGCCAGAAGTCGACGATTTCGGGAAACTGCTGGCGGATCAGCGGGATGAACACCTCGTTCAGCGCTTCTCCGAGCACGGACGGTTCATCCGGCGGCCGGCCGGTGAAGGTGGTCAGGTAGATCGGGTCCTTGCGCATGGTGATCGCCGTCACCTGGAAGACCGGGAACTTCTCGACGCTGTTGTAGTAGCCGGTGTGGTCGCCGTAAGGGCCCTCGTCCGCATATTCGTCGAGCAGGACGTGGCCCTCGATGACGATCTCGGCGTGGGCCGGCACCATCAGCGGCACGGTCTTGGCGGCCACCAGATCGACCTTGGCGCCGCGCAGCAGGCCGGCGAACTGGTATTCGGAGAGGGTGTCGGGCACTGGCGTCACGGCGGCCAGGATGGTGCCGGGATCGGCCCCCAGCACGGCGCAGGCGGGCAGCGGCTCTCTCTTCCCAGCTTTCTTGTGGCGAGCGTAGTGTTGGGCGCCGCCGCGATGGGCCAGCCAGCGCATGATGCAGCGGTCCTTGCCGATCACCTGCATCCGGTAGATGCCCAGGTTGAAGTCGTCCTCGCGGTCCTTGCCCGGGCCCTTGGTGACCACCAGCGGCCAGGTGATCAGCGGCGCCGGCTCGCCCGGCCAGCAGGTCTGGACCGGCAGCTTCGAAAGATCGATGTCATCGCCGGTCAGCACGACTTCCTGCACCGGGGCCTTCTTCACCGTGCCCGGCCGCATGGCCATCACGGTCTTGGCGAGCGGGAGCATGTCCCAGGCGTCCTTCAGCCCCTTGGGCGGCGCGGGCTGGCGCAGGAAGGCCAGCAGCTCGCCGACCTCGCGCAGCTCGCCGGCCGTGGTGCGCGGCTCGCCGCCCAAGGTGACGCCCATGGCCACGCGCTTGACCGTGCCGAACAGGTTGGCCAGGGCCGGCATCGGCGAGCGGCTGCCGTCGGGCAGGATCACGTTCTCGAACAAGACCGCCGGCCCGCCGGTGGCCAGCAGGCGCGTCTGGATCTCGGTCATCTCCAGAACGGTCGAGACCGGCTCGGTCACCCGCACCAGTTCGCCCTTGGCCTCAAGGACGTCGATGAATTCGCGAAGCGAGCGATAGGCCATGCCGGGGGACTCCTGAACGCGGCGGAACCTAGAGCCCGCTCCGTCCCCCGGCAAGGTCGCGCCGAAAAGCTTCACCCTAGGCGCCGCGTCTCCGGCGTGATCTCTGGCCCCATGATATTCGAGGTTGCTGCAAGATGACCGACGCCTTCCACGACGGCGCTTCCGCCGACCCCCGCGATGTTCGCCGGGTGACGATCATCCGCCTGGCGACCGGCCTGGTCCAGGGCCTGCTGCTGTACGGCCTGTGGCAGGCCGGCGAGTCCAAGGTCTGGCCGGCGACCCAGCGCGAGCTCTACGCGGCCTTGCTGATGGTCTTCATCTTCACGCCGTTCATTGTGCTGGCCGGGGTCTCGGCCTTGCGCCTGCGCACCCTGGCGATCTGGAAGGCCGTGGCCGCGATCCTCGCCGCCGGCCTGGGCGCCTATGGCGTGTGGAGCGGCGATCCCGGCGCCCGGGGCGTGGACGGCATGGGGCCGCTGACCTTCCTGGGCGTCGCCGCCCTGATCTTCATCGGCCACCACCTGGTCCAGCCGGCCGACCTGGAGCGCCGGCGGATCGCCCGCTACCCGACCTATTTTGACGTCACCTGGAAGCACGGCGTGCAGGCGGTGCTGTCGCTGGGCTTCACCGGCGCCTTCTGGCTGCTGCTGTTCCTGGCCTCGGCGCTGTTCAAGCTGATTGGCGTCGACGCCATCGAGAAGCTGATCCGGCACGAGGCGTTCATCTTCCCCGCCACGGCCGTGATGTTCGCCGCCGCCGTGCAACTGACCGACGTCCAGGCCAATCTGGTGCGCGGCGTGCGCACGGTGGCCCTCACCCTGCTGGCCTGGTTGCTGCCGCTGATGGCCCTGATCGCCGCGGCCTTCCTGCTGACCCTGCCCTTCACCGGCCTGGAGCCACTGTGGAAGACCCGCAGCGCCACGGCCATCCTGCTGACCGCCGACGCCTTCCTGATCCTGCTGGCCAACGCCGCCTACCAGGACGGCACCGAAAAGACCGCCGTGGTGCTGAAATGGGCCGCGCGGCTGGCCGGCGTGCTGCTGGTCCCGATCACCGTGCTGGCGGCCTATGGCCTGAGCCTGCGCATCGGCCAGTACGGCCTCAGCCCCGACCGGATCATCGCCGGCGCCTGCGTGCTGGTCGCGGCGGGGTACGCGGTCGGCTATACCCTGGCCGCCGTGCGGCCGGGGTCGTGGATGAAGGTCCTGGAAGCGACCAACATCGCCATGGCCTTCGGGGTGATCGTGGTGCTGCTGGCGCTGTGCACGCCGCTGGCGGATCCGAGGCGGTTGTCGGTAGAGGATCAGATGGCACGGCTGGAGAGCGGCAGGGTGAAGGCCGAGGCGTTTGACTACGTCGCCCTGCGCTTCGACGACGGTCGCTACGGCCAGAAGGCGCTCGACAGGCTGAAGGCCAGTCCGAACCCCGTTGTGCGCGCCAAGGTCGCCGAGGTCATGAAATACAAGGCGCGCTGGGAGGTGGGCTATGTCGCTCCGGCCAAGGAGCCTGAGGTCGACAACCGGCCCTGGAACGCCAAGTTGCTGAAGGCCGTGATCGTGTATCCGAAGGGATCAACCCTGCCCGACAGCTTCCAGCAGCAGTATCTCAAGCCGGGCGCCATGCGTATTCCATTCTGCGAGCCCGGCGACCGCTGTATCGCCCTGTTGCGGGACGTCGATGGCGCGGCAGGGCCGGAGGTTCTGATCACCGGCGAGGGCGGCGACGACCACCGCATCGCCGTGTATCGCTTCGAACCGGCCCCAAAGTCGTGGTGGGAATACGGCTACTTCCAACTCCCGAACTGTCAGGGAGCCAGTGCCAGCGAGATCTTCGCATCGGGCGACATCAAGAGCGTACCGTCCTACATCAAGGACCTGGAGATCCGAGGGCGACGCTTCCACCTGTCGTTCGAGCAAGGCAATTGTGGCTACTACGAGCCCGGGCAGGAAACCCTGGGTCCGGGCGATCCGGTTTGGTCAAAGAAGAAATGACGGCTTGCGCTGACGGGGACGCGCCCTTGCGGCGTGTCCCCAAAAACCAGCGCCGTGCGAACCCTGGGGACACGCCGCAAGGGCGCGTCCCCAGCCTAACCCACCCCCTCCGACACCGCGTTCAGTCGCGCATACACCCCGCCCGCCGCCTTCAGCTCCCCGTGCCGGCCCTCCTCGACCACCCGGCCGTTCTGGAACACCAGGATGCGGTCGGCGCCGCGGACGGTCGACAGGCGGTGGGCGATGACGATGGTGGTGCGGCCGTGCATCAGGGCCTCGGCGGCCTCCTGTACCTGGCCCTCGGTCTCGACGTCGAGCGAGGAGGTGGCCTCGTCCATCACCAGGATCGGGGCGTCGGTCAGGAAGGCGCGGGCGATGGCCACGCGCTGGCGCTCGCCGCCCGACAGCTTGATGCCGCGCTCGCCGACCAGGGTGTCGTAGCCCTTGGGCAGGCGCAGGATGAAGTCATGGGCGCGGGCCTTCTTCGCCGCTTCGACAACCTCCTCGTCGGTGGCGTCGGGCCGGCCATAGGCGATGTTCTCGCGCAAGGTCCGGTGAAACAGGGCCGGGTCCTGCGGCACCACGGCGATGGCGCGGCGCAGGGAGCCCTGGGTCACTTCGGCGACGTCCTGGCCGTCGATGACGATCCGCCCGCCCTGCAGGTCGTGCAGCCGCTGGACCAGCTTGACGAATGTCGACTTGCCCGAGCCCGTCGGCCCGACCAGGGCCACCCGCTCGCCCGGCGCGATGGTCAGCGAGAACTGGTCGTAGAGCGGCGCGCCCGCCGACTTGTAGCGGAAGGTGACGTCCTCGAAGACGATCTTGCCTGGACCGCGCTTGAAGTCCGGCGCGTTCGGCGCGTCGGCGATCTGAGGGGCCAGGCCCTCCCAGGCGGCCAGGTCCTCGGTGTCGTCCAGGCCCTTCTGCAGCATGCGGATGTTCTCGCCCATGTTGCGCAGATAGCCGCTCATCAGCATGAAGGCGGTGATGGCGAAGGCCACGTCGCCGGGCGTCGCCGTGCCCTTGGACCAGGCGTGAATCATCGCCGCGGTCAGCCCGCCCTGCAGCAGCACCAGCAGCAGGTTCTGGCCCAGCCAGACATTGGTGAACTTGTGCCAGGTGACCATCACCGCCTCGCGCCAGGCCGCGGTGACCTGCGCCACGCGGGCGCTCTCGCGGGCCTCGGCGCCGAAGCTCTTGACCGTGGGATTGGAGGTGACCGCGTCGGCCAGCCCGCCGCCGATCTTGGAGTCCAGGGCGTTGGACTTCAGGTTGGACGGGCGGACATAGCGGGTGGTGACCACCAGGTTGACGGTGATGTAGGCGGCCACGACCACCAGGGCCACGCCGCCGGCCAGGGGCTGGCGCAGCAGCAGCATCACCGACAGGCCGACCAGCACGATCAGGCTGGGGGCCAGCCAGATGGTCACCGCGTCGGTCACGCTGTCATAGCCCCACATGGCGCGGGTCAGCTTGCGCACCGTGGCGCCGGCGAAGCTGTCGGCGTGCCAGTCGGACGAGAAGGCCTGGACGCAGGCGTAACCCTCGTTGGTCATCTCCTCCATGTTGCGGGCGGCCAGCGGGATCCAGAACCGCATGGCCAGGTTGCGGATCAGCGAGAAGCCCAGATAGACGCCGACGAACGCCGCCCAGGCGCCCCAGGCCGCGTCGATGGCCGAGGGGCCTTGGATAATGGTGTCGATCAGCCGGCCCGAGGCCCAGGGCAGGGCGAGGTCGAAGCAGATCGCCAGCAGGGTCAGGCCGACCCCGGCCAGGAACAGTCCCTTCCGGCGCAGCCAGAAGCGCGCGATGAAGCCCAGCACTTGGGCGTTGCTCAGCGCGCGGCGGCGTTCGCCGTGTTCATCCTCGTCGCCAATTTCAGTATTGGGTGCGTCGGTCATGGTGGATGGTAGATAGGCGCTCGACGTCCCGGACGCGAGCGGCCGTGGCGCCGGCGCCTCAGGCCTTGGGCGGAGTGTTGCGCCGGCGCCGCGATCCGCCGAACGGCCGCCAGCGCAGGTACCAGCGGATGGCCGGGCCGATGATCGGGGTGCGCAGCATGGGCCGCACGGCGTGGGGTCGCGTCTTCAGGAAGCACAGCACCGCGCCGATCCAGAACACCGTGGTCGGCATGTAGGGCACGAAGATGCCGACCGTCCCCGTCGCGAACAGCGCCGCGCCCAGGCCGTCCAGCGCCCAGTGGGCGGTGCGCGACAAGCGTTTGCGGGGCGGACGGGAGACTTCGGTCATGAAGCTGCAATGTGGGGGATGAAATCACAAACGGGAAGGCGCTCTTCCTTCACCCTCTCCCGGAGGGGAGAGGGAGGGACCCGCGCCGCAGGCGTGGGAGGGAGAGGGAGGGACCCGCGCCGCAGGCGTGGGAGGGAGAGGGGTGACGCCCTGTCCGGTTTCACACCGACGCCCTGCCGGCACGCCGTCTGGCGCTCTAACCCCTCACCCTCCCAAGCTTCGCTTGGGCCCCTCCCTCTCCCTCTGGGAGAGGTCCAAGAAGATGCCTATCCTCGGCGTTCATCCAACAAACCTCTGCGATTCCAACGCTCTATATTTTCTCGACCAAACTTATCCCCACCCCTCCAGACCGCGCTTATCCTGATCCCACCTGAAAGCACGGGAAGGGCGTCCGGCCGGCGACCGAGCGGCTTTCAGGGGTGGTCGAGCGGGAAGCGCTCGTCGGTGGTCCTTCAGTGGACGCCTTCGCGACGGTCCTGGGCAGGTTTCCCTGAAACACGGGACGAAACCCAGGCGGTGGAGGATCGACAGGCGCAACAGGCACGGGCTGAAATCGCCCGTGCGGTCCAGGACGCGCCAACGTCCTGCCCGTCGGGGGCCTCCATCGGAGCGGGTTAAAAATCCGCGATCCGAAGGCTTCTGGATAACGGCCGCGCGAAGCGCCTGAACTTCGTCGAAACGGTACTCACAACTGCCAATCATCCGGGCGAGGCCCGGGCGCTTCGCACCCTTCCCATCCAGCTCATGGCCTTTGGCGTGAGATCACACCCGCTTGCCCCCACCTGGCGGCTACGCCGCCTGTCCGCCCCCATGGGGGGCGGAGGACGCGCGCACGGCGCCCTCTTCCCCCTCTGGGGGAAGACGACCGCGAAGCGGTCCGTAGGGGGCAAGCAGTCGCCGCATGAAGCCCTGGTCTGGGGGGGAAAGTCTCAGGCGAACCGCAGGTGGCTCAGCCTGTCGCCGCGCAGGCTGGCGCGGATGCGGCCGCCGAACTTCGTGCCCGAGGTCAGCCGCGCCACCATGCCCGCGTCACCGGCGCGCTCGAAGGCCCGCGCGGCGGCGGTCCACAGGGCGGTGGTGACGGGATGCGGCGCGACGATGCCGGCGGCCAGGCCCAGCGCCAGCAGCGTCCAGGCTTCCAGGCGGTCGATCGTGGCGGTCATGGTGGAAACCTTTCGAAGCTTGGGGAAGAGGGCCGCCGCCGGGGGGGAGACGGCGGCCCTCCTCGGGCTCTCGAAACGGCGGAGGGGCTCGCCTTTTCGATGAGGTCATCCTGATCCTTCGCGATCGATCAATCCAATTGATCGTTTTTCGGATCGAGATTGGAAAGCTCTATGCCGCCGGTGCGGCGTGGTTGCGCGAAGCGGGAGGCGGGGGCTAAGCCTTGCCCATGAGCGACACCTCCACCGCCATCCTGCCCGACGCCGCCGCCGGCAACTGGGTCGACCGCCATGCGCCGCCGGCCCTGCGGCCGTGGCTGAAACTGGGCCGGTTCGACCGGCCGGCGGGGATCTGGCTGCTGATGCTGCCCGGCTGGCAGGGCATCGCCCTGGCGGCGGCCGGCGAGGGCAGATTGCCCAATCCGTGGCTGCTGATCGCCTTCTTCGTCGGCGCGGCCCTGATGCGGGCGGCCGGCTGCGCCTTCAACGACATCGTCGACCGCGATTTCGACGCCCAGGTCAGCCGTACCGCCCTGCGCCCGATTCCGGCGGGCCTGATCAGCGTCAAGCAGGCGTGGGCGTTCGTGATCGGCTGCTGCCTGGTCAGTTTCCTGATCCTGCTGTGCCTGAACCCGCTGTGCCTGCTGCTGGGCGTGCTGTCGCTCGGCCTGGTCGCCGCCTATCCGTTCATGAAGCGCATCACGTGGTGGCCGCAGGCTTGGCTGGGCCTGACCTTCAACTGGGGCGCGCTGCTGGGGTTCGCGGCGGCCAACGGTGGGGCGCCGACCCTGGCCTATGTCTTTACCGGCGGGCTCATGCTGACAGGAGAGCCGCACTTGGTCGTACTGGCGCCTATGGGCGGCCTGACCTGGGCCGCCATCCTGCTCTACGCCTCGGGCGTCTTCTGGACCCTCGGCTACGACACGATCTACGCCATCCAGGACATCGAGGACGACGCCCTGGCCGGGGTGAAGTCGTCGACCCGTCGCCTCGGCGAGCATGTGCAAAAGGGCGTTCTGGCCTTCTACATCGTCTCCTTTGTGCTGGTCATGGCCGCGGCCTGGGTCGGCGGGCTGGGGCCGCTGTTCCTGCCCCTGGCGGCGCTAGTCGCGGTCCACCTGTCGCGCCAGGCGGCGCGGGTGCGGATCGACGACCCGGTCGGGGCCCTGGCCCTGTTCAAGTCCAACGCCCAGGTCGGCTTCGTGCTGTTCCTGGCCCTGACGGCGGGCATGTGGACGCCGCCGGGGCTGTAGCGAGCTTCTTCACTCCCCGAAGATCGTCATCCGGGATGACAGGGATGGGTTGGGGGCGCCTCAGAACGGCGCGTTGCGATAGATCCGCTCCATGCTCCGCTCCAGCTCGACCAGCCGGCGGTCATAGGCGCGGTTCAGGCAGGCGCGGTTGGCGCCGCACTTGCGGCGGTCCCGCAGCCACTGCTGTTGATCATCCTGCAGCGCGCCCCGGCCGCCCATGGCCAGGGTGCGCTTGTTGATGTCGTAGAGCACCGACATCTTCACGTCCTTGTCGTTCAGGGCGGTGTTGGCGCAGACCGCCTTCTCGTCCGGAGCCCGCGCCTTGGCGCAGTCGTAGCTGGCCGCCAGAGCCCCGGTGGGCAGGGCGGCGGCGGGGACAGCGAGGGTCAGGGCGAGGGCGGTCAGAAGCAGGCGCATGGCGGTCTCCGAAACGGCGTGACGTCGGGTCATTCTGTAAGCCGGAAGCTGAATGTGACATGATGGTTCCATGGCCGTCGCGTCCCGCATCAAGCCGCAGGAGCTGTTCACGCCCGACGAGTGGGGCCCGCTGGCGGCGCGCTCGTCCTGGAGAGGCCTGCTGATGGTGGCCCATGCCTGGGCGGTGATCGTCGCGGCCGGCGCGGTCTTCGTGATCTGGCCCAACCCGGTGACCTACATCCTGGCGGTGATGCTGATCGGCGCGCGCCAGCTGGGCCTGGCGATCCTGATGCACGAGGCCGCGCACGGGGGGCTGCATCCGAACCTCAAGGTCAATGACTGGGTCGGCGAATGGCTGTGCGCCGCCCCGACCGGCGCGTCCCTGGCCAGTTACCGGCCCTATCACCTGACCCATCACAAGTTCGCCCAGCAGGCCGAGGATCCGGACCTGGTGCTGTCGGCGCCGTTCCCGACAACCCGCGCCAGCTTGCGCCGCAAGATCGTCCGCGACCTGACTGGCCAGACCTTCTTCAAGCAGCGGTTCGGCCCGTTGCTGGGCAAGCTGAAGTCAGATCAGGCGAAGAGCGCGATCTTCAGCGGCGAGGTGGCGCGGCAAAAGCCGTTCCTGTTGTGGAACCTGGGCCTGCTGGTCGTGCTCAGCGCGATGGGGCTGTGGTGGGCCTGGCTGGCGCTGTGGATCGTGCCGATGGCGACCTGGTTCCCGCTGGTCACCCGGCTGCGCAACATCGCCGAGCACGCCCTGGTGGCCAAGGACGAGCCCGACCCGTTCCGCCACGCGCGGACGACCCGCGCCAACTGGATCGAGCGGGCCCTGATCGCGCCCTATCACGTCAATTTCCACGCCGAGCATCACCTGTTCATGCACATGCCGTGCTGGAACCTGCCCAAGGCGCATCGGCTGCTGGTGGCCAAGGGGCGGACGCAAGCCATGCTGACCGCCCCGGGCTATCTGTCGGTGTTGAAGGCCGCGTCCAGCCGCGTCCCGGCCTAGGGACTGGAGCCGGGCCGTGCTCTAAGCCGCCCATGATCGAAGCCTCTCTCGCCGGCCGCCGCGCCTTCATCGTCGAGAACACCCGGCTCCAGCCTCCGCCGCATACGCCCGAGCTCCAGCTGCATCTGGCCGACGAGATCACGCCGATCTGGAAGCTGACCGAGGAGGCCTTGGCCGAGATCGGCCTGCCGCCGCCGTTCTGGGCGTTCGCCTGGGCCGGCGGCCAGGCCCTGGCCCGCTACATCCTCGATCATCCGGAGATCGTCGCCGGAAAGCGGGTGATCGACTTCGCCAGCGGCTCGGGCCTGGTGGCGATCGCCGCCATGAAGGCCGGGGCGGCGAGCGTGCTGGCGGCCGACATCGACGTGTTCTGCGAGGCGGCGATCGGGCTGAACGCGGCGGTCAACGGCGTGGCGGTGACCTTCACCGAAGTCGATCTGCTGGACGCCCCGCCGCCCGCCGCCGACGTGCTGCTGGCCGGCGACATCTGCTACGAGCGGCCCATGGCGGAAGCCGTCATGGCCTGGCTGGGCCAGGGCCGGGCGGCGGGGGCGACGGTGCTGATCGGCGATCCGGGCCGAACCTACTTCCCCAAGGACGGCCTAGTGAAGCTGGCCGAATACCAGGTGCCGACCACCCGGGAGCTTGAGGACATGGCGGTCAAGCGGACCAGCGTCTGGACTCTGCCCTGACGCCGATCTAGAACGTAAGAAGAACAAACCAGGGGCCGCGACCATGCGCGAAGATGGCAAGATCGACTATATCGAATGGCCCGCCGGCGACCTGCCGGCCACCAAGGCCTTCTACGCCGCCGCGTTCGGCTGGAGCTTCGTCGACTACGGTCCCGACTACGCGGCCTTCGAGGGGCAGGGGGCGGACGGCGGGTTCTGCACGCCGCAGGAAGGCTCGACCGACCGGCCGCTGGTGGTGCTCTACGCCCACGACATCGAGGCCATGCTGGCCAAGGTTACGGCGGCCAAGGGCGTGGTCACCAAGCCGATCTTCAGCTTCCCCGGCGGCCGCCGCTTTCACTTCACCGACCCGTCCGGCAACGAACTGGCGGTGTGGAGCGAGGGCTGAGGCGCGCGAAAACCGTCACGAAACCACGATATATCCGTCACCGGACGATTGTGGGATGAGCGACGGTGGACCTGGCCAAGACCTGCGGCGACTGCGGCATGTGCTGCAAGGTTCTGCACATCGGTGAGTTAGCCAAGCCTGCTGGCCAGTGGTGCGGCGTGTTCCGCAAGGGCTCGGGCTGCGGCGACTACGAGGCTCGCCCCCAGGCGTGCCGGGGTTTCGAGTGCCTCTGGCTGACCTCGGAGAAGCTGGACGCCGCCTGGCGGCCGGACAAGGCCGGCTTCCTGATGTATTCCGATCGCGACGGCAAGCGGCTGAACGTGGTGGTCGACCCCGGCAAGCCGGTCGCCTGGAAGCGCGAGCCCTACTATTCGCGGCTCAAGGCCATGTCGCGGCGGGCCCATGACGGCTACGAGCTGCTGGTCTGCATCGGCGATCGCCGGGTGGTGATGTTCCCCACCGAGGACGTCGATCTGGGCGTGCTCAATCCCGACCACAAGCTGGTCAGCGGCTATGTCGACAAGGACGGCGAAAAGGTCCCGTTCGCCATGGTGCTGAGCGACGCCTAGGGCTGGCGCGAGAGGCGGGGACACACACTCGCGGCAAGGTCTCGGCTAATCGACATCGGGCGTGGGGCGAGTGTGTGTCCCCATCGTCGCCCGCGCCCTCAGAACCTGGGCCTGAAATCCCGCGGCGCCCAGCCGAAGTCCCGCCGCGCCGCGGCGTCGTCGAAGGTCAGGTCCTGGGCCATGCGGTCGCCCATGGTCGCCGTGGCGCCGGGATAGAACGGCTTGGCCAGGGTCAGCAGCAGCCGGAACAGCCACGCGGGCAGGGGCAGTATCGCCGGCCGGCGATCCAGGCCCTTATAGATCCGCTCGGCCATCACGCGGTAGGTCAGGGTCTCGCCGCCGACCAGGTCATAGGCCTTGTCCCGCGCCGCCGGCGCCTCGGCCGCCGCGATCGCGCCGCCGGCCAGGTCGTCGGCGTGCACCGGCTGGCGCAGGCCTCCGCCTCCGCCCGACAGCGGCAGCACCTTGAAACGGCGGATCAGGCCGGCCAGGCGGCTGACATTGGCGTCGCGGCCTTCCAGATAGATCAGGGTCGGCCGCAGGATAGTCCAGGCCACGCCGTTGGCGGTGCAGAACGCCTCGACCTTGGCCTCGGACTCGGCCAGCGACCGCGCCACCGCCCGCTCCGAGGGTTCGGGGGAGTCCTGCTTGGTGAAGCGGCTGGTCGAGGAGAAGGCCACCAGCCTGGTCATGCCCCGCGCCTTGAGCGCCGGCAGGGCCTGGGGCAGCAGCCAGATCGGCGACAGCGAGAACACCGTGGCGATCGGCGGCAGTTCGCCGGCCAGGTTCGGGTCGGCCAGGTCGCCGTCCACCCAGCAGACGTCGTCGGTCGGTGGCCGCCGGCTGAGCGAGATGGGCGTGATCCCCAGGGCGTTCAGCCGCGCCAGCAGGAACTCGCCGATCAGGCTGGTGGCGCCCAGCACCAGGACGGGCGAGGTCGGGCCGGCGGGGAGGGTGGTTTCAGCGTCCATCCTTCCCCTATAGTCGCGCCGCATGCGGCGACCCAGGATTTTGGTCATGACCTTCGACGATGTGCGCGCCTTCGCTTTCAAACTGCCCGGGGTGACCGACGGAACCGCCTATGGCTATCCGTGCCTGAAGGCGCACGGCAAGTTCCTGACCCGCGTGTGGGACGACGGCGACACCCTGGTCTGTCCGGGCGTATCATTCGACGAGCGCGAGATGCTGATCGAGGCCGAGCCCGACACCTTCTACGTCACCGACCACTACAAGGGTTACCCCTACGTCCTGATCCGCCTGTCGCGCGTCGAGGCCGGCACGGTGGAGCGCTTGCTCGAGCGCCGCTGGCGGGCGACCGCGCCGAAGACGCTGCTCAAGGCCCTCGACGCGGCCAAGGCATGACGCGGCCGGCGCGAGCGCCTATATCGGCTTGAGCCGTCCCGGAGATCTCCCATGCCCCAGTCCATCCCCGACGTCCGCGCCGGCGACGTGGCCATGCCGATCATCGGCCTGGGCACCTGGCAGTTGGACGACGGCGCGGCCCAGCCGATGGTCGAGAAGGCCCTGGAGCTGGGCTACCGCCATATCGACACCGCCCAGGCCTATCGCAACGAGCAGGACGTCGGGGCGGCCCTGACGGCCACCGGCGTGCGGCGCGACGAGATCTTCCTGACCACCAAGGTCTGGGTCGATCAGTTCGCCCAGGGCGACTTGCAGCGGTCGGTCGAGGGCAGCCTCAAGCGGCTGAGGGCCCCGCAGGTCGATCTCCTGCTGCTGCACTGGCCCAAGCCGAAGCCAGCCCTGGCCGAGACCATGGCGGCGCTGAACGACGTCCACGCCCGGGGCCTGACCCGCGCCATCGGCCTGTCGAATTTCCCCTCGGCCCTGATGGCCAAGGCCCAGGCGGCCTCGGAGGCGCCGATCGCCACCAACCAGGTCGAGTACCACCCCTACATTTCGCAGAAGACCCTGATCGCCAAGGCCAAGGCGATGGGCTCGACGATCACCGCATGGTCGCCCCTGGCCCAGGGCAAGGTGGCGACCGATCCCGTGCTGATCGAGATCGGCGAGGCCCACGGCAAGACCCCGGGCCAGGTGACCCTGCGCTGGCAGGTCCAGCAGAGCGTCGCGACCATTCCCCGGACCAGCAACCCGGCGCGGCTGGCCGAGAATTTCGACATCTTCGACTTCGCGCTGTCTGACGCCGAGATGGCCCGGATCTTCGCCCTGGCCCGGCCGGATGGACGGCTGGGGAATTGGCTCGACGCGGCGTTCGAGTGGGACGTGGACTGAGGCGAACGCTTGCCCCCACCTGGCGGCTTCGCCGTCTGTCGCGGCGAGGGGGCGGAGCTTTGTGGCGCAGCTCTTCTCCCTTTGGGGGAAGACGATCGCGCAGCGATCCGTAGGGGGCAAGCGTTCGCCGCTACTTCGCCAGCCGTCCGTCCTTCAACGCCGCGGGCTCGAACTTGAAGATCACCTCCGGATCCGGCTGCTTGATCCCCTTGAGCAGCTTCTTCGGCGCCGAGGCGTGCAGAAGCCAGCGCAGGATGTTCAGCCGGGCGGCCTTCTTGTGGTTGGCGCGGACGCAGATCCAGGGGACGGGCGTGGAATGGGTGCGCATCAGCATCTCGTCGCGGGCCGCCGAATAGTCGTCCCACTTGGCCTGGGCCACGGCGTCCAGGTCGCTGACCTTGAAGGCCTTCAGCGGCTCCTCGCGGCGGGCCTTAAGGCGTTCAGCCTGGGTTTCCTGGTCGATGTCGAGCCAGAACTTGGCCATCTTGACCCCGTTCTCCACCAGCATCAGCTCGAAGGCCGGCGCGTCGCGCAGGAACTGCTCTTGCTCGTGCGGCGTGGAGAAGCCCATCACCCGTTCGACCCCGGCCCGGTTATACCAGGAGCGGTTGAAGACCACCGCCTCGCCGGCGGCGGGCAGGTGGCGGACATAGCGCTGGAAGTACCACTCGCCTCGCTCACGGTCGCTGGGCGTGGGCAGGGACATCACCCGCGTGGCGCGGCGGTGGGCGTGCTCGGTCAGGCGGGCGATCGCCCCGTCCTTGCCGGCGGCGTCGCGGCCCTCGAACAGGGTGACCGTCTTCCAGCCTTCCTTGATGGCCTGTCGCTGCAGGCCGATCAACGCCAGCTGCAGGTCGCGAAGTTCGGCTTCGTAGTCTTCAAGCTTGCTCATGTCTGGAGCCTACCCCCGTCCGGTTCAGTTGCGTAGAGCCCTTGTTTTCACGCGTTTTCTTGATGCGAACCGGTATCCACTTCGCTCGAAAACGCTCTAGAAGAGCGGCATGATCCGTCTTTTCGTTCCCCATCCCCTCAAGACCGCCGCCGGCGTCGCGCCGTCCGTCGATCAGTCGCGTTACCTGACCGCCGTGATGCGGCTCGATGTCGGCGACGAGATCCTGGTGTTCAACGGCCAGGACGGTGAGTGGCGCTGCAGCCTGACCGAGGCCGGCAAGCGCGGCTGCCTGCTGCGCTGCGAGGCTCAGACCCGCGAGCAGGACCACGCCCCCGATCTCGAGCTCGTGATCGCCATGGTCAAGCGTGGCCGGGTCGAGACCATCGTCGAGAAGGCCGCCGAGTTGGGCGCGCGGCGGGTGCGCCTGACCCAGACCCGGCGGACCAATGTGGATTTCGTCAAGCTGGGCCGCCTGGACGCCATCGCCATCGAGGCCGCCGAACAGACCGGCCGCCTGGATGTGCCGACCATCGACGACCCGATGAAGCTGGATAAGATCCTGGACGGCTGGGACCCGGATCGCCGGCTGATCTTCTGCGACGAGGGCGGCGACGCCAAGCCGATGATCCAGGCCCTGGCGGGGACATCGGCCCCGGCCGCCATCCTGATCGGCCCCGAGGGCGGTTTCGCCCCGGAGGAGCGCGAGCGCCTGCGGTCCCTGCCGTTCGTGATCCCCGTCTCGCTGGGCCCCCGCATCCTGCGCGCCGACACCGCCGCCATCGCCGCCATGACCCTGTGGCAGGCGGCAGCGGGCGACTGGCGGTAGCAGCGCCTGTTGCGAAAGGCTGGGCCTGCCCCTTGAGGTTCGCTAAGAAAACGCCCAACTGCGCAGCACGACAGTTCGCGGGCGGGTCGGAGGGGTTGCCCCTCCCTTCTTGATGCGTGTTTTGGGAGGGTGGCCGATGGCCGAAGCCGTGAGCCGGGAGCGTCCGCTGACGCTGGACGATCTGACCGCCTATTTCGCGCAAGGCTCCAAGCCCAAGGACCAGTTCCGGGTCGGCGCCGAGCACGAGAAGTTCGGCTTCTACCTGAAGGACCATGCGCCGGTTCCCTATGAGGGCGACCGGGGCGTGCACGCCCTGCTGACCGGCCTGCAGCGTTTCGGCTGGAAGCCCGTCATGGAAGGTCCGACGATCATCGGGCTGGAGCGCAACGGCGCCAATGTCAGCCTGGAGCCGGGCGGCCAGTTCGAGCTTTCCGGCGCGCCCCTGCTGACCATGCACGACATCTGCGAGGAGACCGGCCAGCACCTGGACGAGGTCAAGGCCGTGGCCGACGAGCTGGGGCTTGGCTTCCTGGGCCTGGGCTTCTCGCCTGTCTGGAAGCGTGAAGACGTGCCGGTCATGCCCAAGGGGCGCTACGTGATCATGCGCGAGTACATGCCCAAGGTCGGCAATCTCGGCCTGGACATGATGCTGCGCACCTGCACGGTGCAGGCCAATCTCGACTTCTCCAGCGAAGCCGACATGGTCGCCAAGTTCCGCATGAGCCTGGCCCTGCAGCCGATCGTCACGGCCCTGTTCGCCAATTCGCCGTTCACCGAAGGCAAGCCCAACGGCTTCCTGTCGGCCCGCGCCAATGTCTGGAACGACACCGACGCCGATCGCACCGGCCTGTTGGACTTCGTGTTCGAGGACGGCTTCGATTTCGAGCGCTACGCCCGCTACGCCCTGGACGTGCCGATGTATTTCGCCAAGCGCGGCGACCGCTATATCGACCTGGCCGGCCGCAGTTTCCGCGACTTCATCGACGGCAAGATCGACGAGCTGCCCGGCGAGCACGCCTCGATCAAGGATTGGGCCGACCACACCACCACCCTGTTCCCCGAAGTTCGCCTGAAGACCTATCTGGAGATGCGCGGCGCCGACGCCGGGCCGTGGAGCCGCCTCTGCGCCTTGCCGGCCCTGTGGACTGGGGTGTTCTACGACGACGCGGCCTTGGCCGCGGCCTGGGACCTCTGCAAGGACTGGACGGCCGAAGACCGCGCCGGCCTACGCCGCGACGTGCCGAAGCTGGGCTTGAAGGCGGTCGTGGCCGGCCGCACGGCCCAGGACGTGGCCAAGGACTTCGTGGCCATCGCCAAGCAGGGCCTGAAAGCCCGCGCCCACCTGAACGGCGGCTTCCTGGACGAGACGATTTATCTGGGCGACCTAGAAGAGATAGCGGCGACCGGCATCACGCCGGCCGAACGGTTGCTGTCGCTCTATAACGGCGCGTGGAAGGGCGACATCAACCGGGTGTTCGAAGACTTCGCCTACTGAGGCGGACGGTTCAGAAGATCGCGCGGAACCCGGCGATGAGTCCGGCCCAGGCCAGGATGCTGGCCGCCACGACCGCCAACCGGCCCCAGGCCAGTTTGGCGCGAACGGGTCGTTTCCGCGTCCGGTCGGACGAGGGACGCAAACCGGAATCATACCCGATGTAAGCCACGACGTTTCTCCCAGGACGCCTCTCTGGAGGAGGCTTCACGCTAAGCGCAGCGGTCATTGCAGCGCTTGAAAGGTTAACGAAAGCTTTACACTATAGGGAGTGTAACGTGGCTCAGATTGATCCGGTTCCCTCGTAAGGCTTGGCTACCGTGGCTGGTCCCTCTTCGCGGATTTCGTCCCCCTCCCAGGCTTCGTCGTCGGGCATCGAGACATTGGCTTGCCAATGCTCTGCCTGGCTGGCGCCGGAACCGCTGTCGGTGTGCTTGACGACCTCATCGACCGCGCGCGGGCCGGCGGGGGCGAAGGAGCGGGCGGTGTCCACGGTCTGCGCCGACGGGGTGGCGGCTTCGGTTCCGCCGTGCTCAGCGGCCTCGGTGTCCGACGCCGATTGCGCTCCCACCTGGAAGTCGAAATGCTCGGGATAGAAAGCCAGCCGGCCGGCGATCTGGCTGACGCCGGGCAAGGGGTGCTCGTAGGACCAGATCGCGTTCTCGATGATCTGCCGGTCACGCATGATCGTGTAGTATGAGGCCTCGCCCTTGTAGGGGCAGTGGGTGACCTTGTCGGTCTTGCGCAGGAACGCCATGGCCACGTGCTCGCGAGGGAAGTAGCGCACCGGCTCGTAGCCGGCCTCGCGCAGCACGATCACGTCGTCGCTGGTGGCGATGCTGTGGCCTTCGAACAGCACCTGGACCCGGCCGGGCTCCTTGGCGCAGGTGATCGGATGATCGGAGGTGTTGGAGTCCATGGCGAAAATCTCCCGCGAGACAGGGGTGCTCGCCTGATCAACGCGCGGCGGGGGAACCAGGCTCCGAAGCGGCAAGCCATTGCTTGTGAAACGCAAAGCGCCGTGATCTTCTCCCCGCCAATTGGGGAGGGGAGGGCGAAACCACCTGTCGGTCGCCCGCCCACTTGTACGTTTCAAGGTTCGTGAATGAATATCGTTGTCGCCGCCGGCATCCTGATCACGCTCGTGACCGGCGTTCCCGTGCTTATCCAACTGCTGCGGGGTCATCCGCGCGGCCTGATCATCTGTTTCCTGGCCGAGATGTGGGAGCGTTTCTCCTACTACGGCATGCGCGGGCTGCTGATTTTCTATCTGACCCAGCACTTCCTGTTTGATTCCAAGACGGCCGGCGGCCACTACGGCTCCTACACCTCGCTGGTCTATATCGTGCCGCTGCTCGGCGGTTTCCTGGCGGACCGTTATCTGGGCACCCGCAAGGCCGTGGCCTTCGGCGCCATCCTCTTGGTGGCCGGCCACCTGGCCATGGCGGTCGAGGGCCGTCCCGCGACCCAGACCCTGGCCTATGCCGGCCAGACCTACGAGTTCCAGGTCAAGGGGCGCGGCGAGGAGCGCACGGCCAAGCTGGTCGTCGACGACCAGCCCTATGACGTCGCGGCCAACGCGGCGGGCGACTTCGAGATCAAGAACCTGCCGGCCCAGTCGGCCCTGCCTTCGGTGCTGCCCAAGGGCCAGTACGCGCTGGGCGTGACGGATCGCGATCCGTTGTACCTGAACATCTTCTGGCTGGCCCTTTCGCTGATCATCGTGGGCGTGGGGTTCATGAAGGCCAATGTCGCCACCCTGGTGGGGCAGCTTTATCCGCAGGGCGATCCGCGTCGCGACCCGGGTTTCACCCTCTACTATTACGGCATCAATCTGGGCTCGTTCTGGGCGGCGATCCTCTGCGGCCTGCTGGGCGTCAATGTCGGCTGGGGCGCGGGCTTCGGCATGGCGGGCATAGGCATGCTGGCCGGCTTCGTCGTCTTCGTGCTGGGCAAGCCCTGGCTGCTGGGCAAGGGCGAGCCGCCCGAGCCGGTCAAGCTGAAGGCCCCGGTTCTGGGTCCGTTGAACCGCGAGGGGATCATCTACGCCGGCTCGCTGGGCGTGGTCGGGCTGGTCTTCTTCCTGGTGCAGTACACTCCGGTGGTCAGCGCCACCCTGATCGCCGGCATGTTCGGCTCGCTGGGCTACATCCTGTGGTTCGCCTTCGTGAAGTGCGAGAAGGTCGAGCGCGAGCGTCTGTTGCTGGCCACGGTCCTCGTGCTGGGCGCGGTGGTGTTCTGGACCCTGTTCGAACAGGCCGGCTCGTCGCTGAACCTGTTCGCCGCGACCAATGTCAATCTGACCCTGCTGTCTCAGCCGGTGCAGTGGTTCGGCGGAGCCGTGGTGCTGGGCGCGCCCGAGCAACTGGCCTCCGCGGGGATCAGCACGGCGGGCAAGCTGTGGGTCAACACCTCGTTCAACGCCGCCCAGACCCAGGCGATCAACGCCGGCTGGATCCTGATCTTCGCTCCGGTGTTCGCCGCGATGTGGACCTTCCTGGGCAATCGGGGAAAGAATCCCGGCCCGATGGTCAAGTTCGGCCTGTCGCTGATCCAGGTCGGGGCGGGCTTCCTGATCCTGCTGGTCGGCGCCCAGTTCGCCGACGGCGCATTCCGCATGCCGCTGGTGTTCCTGATCGTCATGTACATGCTGCACACCTCGGGCGAGATGTTCATGTCGCCGGTCGGCCTGTCGCAGATGACCAAGCTGTCGCCCCTGTCGATCGTCTCGTTCGTGATGTCGGTCTGGTACATGGCCTTGGCCATGGCCAACCTGTTCGGTGGCTGGATCGCCGGCATCGCCTCGACCGAGACCATCGGCGGCCAGGTGCTGGACCCGGCCGCGGCAATGGCCCAGTCGCTGCTGGTGTTCAAGATCATCGGCCTGATCTCGATCGGCATCGGCGTGCTGTTCCTGGCGCTGTCGCCGATCCTCAAGAAATGGTCGCACGGCTCGGACGACACCAACCCCGAGCCGGTCGCGGAACCGGCGTCGGTCGCCCCCTAGGCGGCGGACTCGGACAAGAAGGGCCTCGGAGCGATCCGGGGCCTTTTTTCTGGCGGGAAGCCCAAGCTTCAAGTTGACGAGAATAGTTCCCCATAACACGCTATGGTCGAATTGGGCGGCGCGAAGCCGCCCTCTCGGGAGGGCGTCATGGGAACTGCCTACACCATCTTCGGCGCTGGGCCGGCGGGCCTCTATACGGCCTGGCGACTGATCACCGGCGGCAAGGCCGTGGCGGGCGACACCGTCGAGCTGATCGAGTGGGGCGACTACGCCTTCGACGGTCCAGGCTCGGGCACCCGTTTGCCGGCCGGCCGGATCGTGACCCATTTCTGCAACGACGACCCGACCCAGTCCTATGTCGAAGCCGGCGGCATGCGGTTCATCGAATGGGACGGAACCCAGGGCCACCAACTGGTTACCCTGACGATCAACATGCTGGGCCTGGGCCCGAAGGTGGTGCCGTTCAACACCACGACCGATCCGCTGCTCTATCTGCGCGGCGAGCACATCTACCAGAAGAACCTGGCCACCCAGAACGCGCCCTACAACACGCCGGGCAACAACGCCGCCCCGGCCGCCACGCTGTTCGCCAACATCTCAAACCTGATCACCGGCACGCCGGCGCCCTCGACGCGCACCGCCCAGTGCGCGTTCTACGGGACGGGCGTCCTGCCGCCGACCTTCAACTCGTTCGTCTACGCGCCGGGCTCGACCGCGGGCAACATCGGCTACTGGAACATCTTCTACGACCAGGCCGGCAACGAGGGTTACGAATACGCCTCGGACGCTGGCGGCTACACCTCCAACGTCATCAATTGGAACGCCGCCAACGCCGCCGTCTACAACAGCGAGTTCGCGCCCGGCGGCCAGTTCAAGACGGTGCAGGGCGGCTATTCCCAGGTCTTCGTCGAGCTGTTCCAGCAGACCCGCGCGGCGGCTCAGACGGCGGGGGTGGGGTTCTCGCTGCAGGCCAATACGCGGCTGCATTCGGTCTGGCTGGTGGACGGCGTGGTGAACTATCGCCTGGCCAGCGCCGCCGACCCGTTCAAGGGCGGGCCGACCCTGACCACGCCCAACGCCTTCCTGGCCATGCCGCCCGCCTCGCTGGACCTGGTGGCCGAGGCTACGCGCTACGCCGACCTGCCGGCCGGCACGCTGGACATCATCAACGCCCGGCCGGTCCAGCTCTACATGGACGGCGTGATCCGTCAGCCGTCGATGCGGGTGATGCTGTTCTTCGACAGCCCCTGGTGGGAAACCTGTACCTATCCGCCCGACCTGACCAGCGACGGCCTGCCCAACACCTTCGGCCCGACCATCACCGACCTGCCGCTGCGCCAGGTCTACTATTTCGGGAACAACAGCGACGGCAATCAGAACCCCGTCTACGGCGTGCTCGCCTCGTACGACGACATGCAATACGTGCAGTTCTGGCAGGAGCTGGAACTGCACGTCGACGAGCGTCGCACCATTCCGCTGGCGGAGGACTACCAGGTCCTGCACGCGCCGGCCCAGGCCAACGACACGATGATCCGCATGGTGCTGCTGGAGCTGGCCAAGGTGCACTACGGCAGTCCCGACGACGCGGCCAAGATCCCCTGGCCGGTGTCGGCGGTGTACAACGACTTCTCGTTCAACCCGTTCGGCGCCGGCTATCACGCCTGGGCGGCGCACTACGACATCTGCGACGTGATGCAGAAGATCCGCCAGCCCACCGGCCTGCTGGACTGCGCTCAGGCCGCCAACCTGTTCATCATCGGCGAGGCCTATTCCAACGACCAGGCCTGGGTGGAGGGGGCGTTCTGCACGGCGGAGTCGGTGCTGGTCGACTATTACGGCATGACCACTATCGCCGACACGACCAACTATCCGCTGATCTGCGCGTGCCCGTGAGCTAGGGCTGTTGCTGCGCCGGGGAGGAAGGCCGCCAGCCCTCCGGCGCCAGCTCGAACCCCTCGAACCGGAAGCCTGGCGCGACGGTGCAGCCGACCAGGGTCCAGGCCCCCAGACTGACGGCGGTCTGCCACCAGCCGGTCGGCACGATCAACTGAGGCCGGCAGCCGGCGCGCAGGTCAGGCCCCAGGGTGTGGGCGGTCGCGCCCTGGCCGTCGGGCGGCGACAGGGTCAGGCGGATCGGCGCGCCCGCGTACCAGTGCCAGGTCTCGACCGCGTCGATCCGGTGCCAGGCCGACAGCTCCTCGGCCTGCAGCAGGTAGTAGATGGCGGTGGAGGCCGGACGGCCGTCGGCGTCGATCGCCGGGTCCTCGAAGGTGCGCTTGTACCAGCCCCCCTCGGGATGCGGGGCCATGTCCAGCAGGCGGATGATTTCGCGGGCGCCCAGGTCGCCGGAAAGGCCGCGCAGGTCGGTGGTCATCCCGTGAAGCCGTCCTTGGCGGCGCGAATCTCGCCGAACGCCTCGGCCGGCGCCAGATGGGGCCGCAGCAAGGGCGCGCGCAAGAACGGATTGGTCGCCTTTTCCAGGCCGATCGTGGTCGGCACGGTCGGCTCGCCCCGCTCGCGGGCGGCGAACACCGCGTCCGCCCGATCCTTGAGCGCGGGCGTATCGTCCACCGACAAGGCGAAGCGGGCGTTCGAGGCGGTATATTCGTGGGCGCAATAGACGGTGGTGTCGTCGGGCAGGGCGGTCAGCCTGGACAGCGATCCCCACATCTGTTCGGCCGTGCCTTCGAACAGGCGGCCGCAGCCCAGGGCGAACAGGGTGTCGCCGACGAAGGCGATGTGGTCGCGGGCGTCGTGATAGGCGATGTGCCCCAGGGTGTGGCCGCCGGTGTCGATCACCGCCAGCGGGGTGTCGCCCAGCATCACCGTGTCGCCCTGGCCGACGGGGCGGTCGAGGGGCGCGATCCGGGTGACCTCCTGGGGGCCGATGATCGTCGCGCCCGTCGCCGCCTGGATCGCCGCGTTGCCGCCGGCATGGTCGGGATGCCAGTGGGTGTTGAGGATCAGGTCCAGTTTCCAGCCCAGCTTGGCCAGCTCGGCGAGGATGGCGTCGGCGTCGGGCGTATCGACCGTGGCCGTCGTTCCGGTCGCGTCGTCGCGCACGAGAAAGCCGTAATTGTCCGACAGGCAGGGAAACTGGTGGACGGTCAGCGACATGGTTTCGACTCCGGAAGGGCTATCCCTTTTGGGGGCAAGACGTGACGCGAAGCGTCCGCCCGCCTACATAGATGAAGCCATCGATCGGGAGACTCAATGCGCCGCGACGTGCTCGATCTCAGAGCCTTCTACGCCAGCCCGCTCGGACGCGCGGCCCGCGAGATGCTGGGCCGCAAGGTCGAGGAGGCGTGGGGCGACGCGCGCGGCCTGGATGTGATGGGCCTGGGTTACGCCACGCCTTTTCTCGACAAGGCCCGCACCCAGGCGCGCCGGGTGGTGGCCGCCATGCCGGCCACCCAGGGCGTCGAGGTCTGGCCGAGCGGCGGGGCCAACGCCGCGACCCTGGTCGAGGAGACCGGCCTGCCGTTCGCCAACGCCATGTTCGACCGCATCCTGGCCGTCCATGCCCTGGAGGAGGCCGACGATCCGGCCACGGTCCTGCGCGAGATCTGGCGGGTCATGGCGCCTTCGGGCCGGTTGATCGTCGCCGTGGCCTCGCGCGACGGCCTATGGGCCGGGGCCGAGAGCACGCCCTTCGGCCATGGCCGACCGTTCAGCCGTCATCAGTTGGAGGCCCTGCTGCGCGAGGCCGACCTGGAGCCGGCCGGCTGGACAAGAGCCCTCTACGCCCCGCCCATGCCGGTGGCGGCGCGCTGGGCCGAGGGTTTCGAGCAGGTGGGCGCCCGCCTGTGGCCGCGTTTCGCCGGCCTGATCCTGATGGAGGCCGTCAAGCAGACCTTCGCGGTCAAGCCGCGCGGTAGCCGTGCGCGGGTGCGCGTGTTCGCGCCGGGCGTGCTGCAGCCCTCTCCAGGCAGTCCGGCGCCTGTTCGAAAGGCGCCGCCTAATCTAAATGCCGCAAAGCCCTTGGAGCCATCGATTCCCGGGCCTAGCTTCAAGTCGTAGAACAAGCCGTCGCCAGCGGGAGCCGCGCCATGAAGATGATCGTCGCCATAATCAAGCCCAGCCGCCTGGACGCCGTGCTTGAGGCGGTTACCGAGGCGGGCGCCTCGGGCCTGACGGTCACCGAGGTTCGTGGCTACGGCCGGCAGAAGGGCAAGACCGAGGTCTATCGCGGCGCCGAATACGAGGTGAAGCTGCTGCCCAAGGTCAAGCTGGAGATCGCCGTGGCCAACGACGTGGTAGAGCCGGTGGTCGAGGCCCTGCAGCGCACCGCCAACACCGGCAAGATCGGCGACGGCAAGGTGTTCGTCATGGACCTGGAGCAGGCCCTGCGCATCCGCACCGGCGAGCGCGACGCCGCGGCGATCGCGGGCTGATCCGAAGCCGACGTCTTAGCCCCGCCACGAACCCCGCGAACATTCCATCCAAGCGGAGCCATGATTGGCGCCGTGCGTTGAGGAATTTCCGTGGCACAAGGGGCGACATGGCCGACGACCTCTCTTCGCTGACCTCCGCTTCGCTGCCGGCGTCGCTTCTTCGACCGGGCGCCACCTGCTGGCGGGTGGAGCAGGCCGATCGGCTGGCGCTGTTCATCGACAATGACGAGGCGTTCGACGCGCTGAAGTCCATTCTGCTGTCGGCCAGGAAATCGATCTGGATCCTGGCCTGGGTGTTCGACCCGCTGACCCGGCTGGATCCCGACCGCGTGCGCAAGAGCCGCGATCCCCAGCACGTGGACCGCATCGGTCTGCTGTTGCGCCGGCAGGCGGCGCTGAACCCGGGGCTCGACGTGCGCATCCTGGTCTGGGACATGCCGTTTCCGATCGCCGCCTCGCAGCTGTTCGGCCCGCAGCGCGGACAGGTGTTCTTCGCCGGTTCGCGGGTGAAGTACCACCTGGACAACACCCTGCCGGCCAGCGCGTGCCATCACCAGAAGGTGGTCGTGGTCGATGGCTCGGTGGCCCTGGTCAGCGGCGGCGACATCGGCGTCGATCGCTGGGACACCACCCAGCACATGGACAACGACCCGCGTCGGCGGCTGCCCACCGGCCATCACTATCCCGCGCGCCACGAAGTGGCGGCGCTGGTCGATGGCAAGGCGGCCGAGGCTCTCGGCGACCTGTTCATCGCTCGCTGGAGCCGCTCGACGGGCGAGGTCCTGGAGCGCTCGGACAAGCCCGAGGAGACGCCCTGGCCGGACCACCTGATCCCAGACCTGCGCAATGCGCCGATCGGGATCTGTCGCACCCAGCCGGCCTGGAAGGGCGATCCCGAGATCAACGAGACGATGCTGATGCACCTGGCCAGCATCAAGGCGGCCAAGAAGCTGATCTATCTCGAGAATCAGTATCTGACCTCGCCGATCATCGTCGAAGCCCTGGCCGACCGGCTGGAAGAGACGGACGGTCCCGAGGTGGTGACGATCGGACCGGCCCACAGCCCAAGCTATTTCGACCAGATGACCATGGACAGCGCCCGCACCTCGGCGATCAATCGCCTGCGCGAGATCGACGTCCACGGCCGCTTCTCGGCCTTCAGCGCCCGCACGCCCAAGGGAGCGGCGATCATCGTCCACTCCAAGGTGGCGATCATGGACGACCGCATGCTGCGGCTGGGCTCGGCCAACCTCAACAACCGCTCGATCGGCCTCGACACCGAGTGCGACATCGCCTTCGAGGGCGTGGACGACACCAGCCGCGCCGCGGTCCGCGCCTTCCTGGGACGGCTGATCGGCCACTTCATCGGTCACGAGACCGAGCACGTGCTCGAGACCTATGATCGGCTAGGCGGGTTGGCGGCGACGATCAACGAGCTGGATCGCCGGGGCGGCCTGCCACGGCGCCTGGCGCCGGTGCCGATCAAGCCGTTGACCGGCGTGCAGCAGTTCATCGCCGACTGGAGTCTGGGGGACGCGATCTCGCCCATCGACGCCTGGCGGCCGTGGGGCCGCCGCAAGCGCCTCAAGCGCGAGCTGCACCGTCTGATGGACGGCCATCGCTCGCCGATACTTCCGAACCACCTGCAGGACTGATTTCCAGGTCGATCACCAGCGGCAGGTGGTCCGAGGCGGCCCGCGCCAGGGCGCCGTAGGGCGAGCGCACGCCCACCGTTTCCAGGCCCTTGGTCAGGAAGACGTGGTCGATGCGCATGAACGGGAAGTTCGAAGGGAAGGTGGCGGTCGGTGTCCGTCGCCAGGTCGGGCTCTGGGTCTGAGCGTCGCGCAGGGCCGTCCTCAGCAGGCGATAGGTGGCCGAATAGGGCGTGGCGTTGAAGTCGCCCAGCACGATGCCTGGGGCCTTCCAGTCCTCGTGCGCCATCCATTGCTCGCCCAGCAAGGCGGCGGCTTGGCGCTTCTGCTCCTGGGGCACCAGCCCCAGATGGGTGTTGATGATCTGCACCGGCGTGCCGCCGACATCGACCGTGACCCAGATGGCGCCGCGCGGCTCCAGGCCGGGGATGCGCGGGTAGAGCGGCAGGCCGTCCGCCTTGACCTTCTTCTCGGGCAAGGCGGTCAGGATGGCGTCGCCGTAGAGCTCTTCCTCCACCGCCATGGCGGGGTGGAAATGCGAGCGCATCTTCAGCAGTTCGGCCAGCCGATGAGCCTGGTCCACGCCCTTGGTGCGGGCGCGGCGGACATCCAGTTCCTGAAGCGCCACCACGTCGGCGTTTTCCGCAGCGATGACCTCTGCCACCCGCTCGACGTCGAGCTTGCGATCCGTGCCCACGCAACGGTGGACATTGTAGGTCATGAGACGAAGTTTCATCCGTCGAAGAGATCGCCTGAAGGGGCCGGAGGTTCCGCCGACGCCAACGGACTGGCAGGCGCGGGATTGCGGCTGAGCATGAACAGGCAGGTTTCCGCTCGCCAGTTCTCAACGGCCTTGGTCGGGTCGATCTGTCGCGCCGGGCCGTTTCCGGCGAAGGCGGCGCACGCGTCGATGCGCACGTCCAGCTCGTCGGTCAGAGCCAGGAAATCGGCCAGGGTGCACAGGTGAATGTTGGGCGTTTCCCACCAGGGCAGGGGCAGGGCCGCGGTCTCGGGCATCCGCCCGCGATGCAGCAGCGACCAGCGTACGCGCCAATGGCCGAAATTGGGGAACGACACCACGGCCCTGTCGGCGATGCGCAGCAACTCGTCCAGCACATGGCGGGGCCGCCGCGTGGCCTGCAGGGTCTGGGACAGCACCGCGTAGTCGAAGGTGCGGTCGGGAAAGTGGTCCAGGTCCTGGTCGGCGTCGCCCTGCACCACCGACAGGCCGCGCGACATGCAGGCGGCCACCCCGGCGGCGCTGATTTCGAGTCCCCGGCCGTCGACCTGCTTTTCCTGGGTCAGCAGGTCCAGCAGCACGCCCTCGCCGCAGCCGACGTCCAGCACGCGCGAGCCCGGGCGGACAAGGCGCAGGATCTCCTTGAAGTCTTCCCGGATCATATGGCCCAATCTCTCATTTAGAGAGGCCCCGCTCGCGTTCCACCGAGCTGAGGAAGCCCTGCAGCGCCGCGTCCATCACCGGCTCGTCCAGCAAGAAGGCGTCGTGGCCCTTGTCGCTCTCGATCTCGACGAAGGCCGCGCGACAGCCGGCGGCGGTCAGGGCGCGAACGATGTGGCGGTTCTCGGCGGTTGGGTACAGCCAGTCGCTGGTGAACGAGAGCACGCAGAAGCGCACATGGCGCGCCCCGGCGAAGGCTTGGGCCAGCACCCCGCCATGGCTGGCGGCGAGGTCGAAATAGTCCATCGCCCGAGTGATGTAGAGGTACGAGTTGGCGTCGAAACGGTCGACGAAACTGGCTCCCTGGTGGCGCAGATAGCTCTCCACCTGGAAGTCGGCGTCGAAGCCCCATGACAGGCCGTCGCGCTGCAGCTCGCGGCCGAACTTCCGCTGCAGGGCCGGTTCGGACAGATAGGTGATGTGAGCGGCCATCCGCGCGACGGCCAGGCCCTTTTCCGGCCGCGACTTGCCCAGGGCGTAGGCCCCGGCCTTCCAGTCGGGGTCGGCCATGATCGCCTGGCGGCCCACCTCGTGGAACGCGATGTTCTGGGCCGAGTGGCGCGAGGCCGAGGCCACGATAACCGCGCTGAACATCTTGTCGGGATAGTCGGCGGCCCACTGCTGGACCTGCATGCCCCCCATCGAGCCGCCGATCACCGCCAGCAAGGACTCCACGCCCAGCGCTTCGACCAGCATGGCCTGGGCGCGCACCATGTCGGCGATGGTGATCACGGGGAAGGTCAGGCCGTAGGCCTTGCCGGTGGCCGGATTGATCGAGGCGGGGCCGGTGGAACCCGAGCAGCCGCCGATCACATTGGAGCAGATGATGAAATGCCGGGCCGGATCGATCGGCTGGCCCGGACCGACCAGGCGTGTCCACCAGCCCGCCTTGCCACTGACGGGGTGAACGCCGGCGACGTGCTGGTCCAGGCTCAGGGCGTGACAGATCAGGACCGCATTGGTCCCGTCCTCGTTCAGCGTGCCCCAAGTGCGGTACGCGATCTCCAGATTTTCGAGGGTCGCGCCGGAGTCGAGCCGCAGCGGTTGATGGGGCGGGAACCGCCAGGTTCCGCCCTCTGAAAGCACAGGCCCGGCGAAGTCGAGTTCAGCCATGCCCGCCTTGGACCGCTTGGCGGTCCCGCTGTCAACCGGGCGCTTCCGGTGCGCCTCGGTGAAGGCTATGGAGGGTCATGGACCGACTGATCCTCATGCGCCACGGCAAGGCCGAGCAGCACGCCGCTTCGGGCGGCGATTTCGAGCGCGCCCTGGCGCCGCGCGGCCAGAACGACGCCGCCCTGATGGGCAAGGTCCTGGCCCAGGCCGGCCTGTCGCCGGACCTGGCCCTGGTCTCCGCGGCCCGCCGCACCCGCGAAACCTGGGACGCCGCCGCCCCGGCCTTTCCCAAGGCGCGCG
>Ga0101941_1000535_pt1 | contig 60086 bp, 59 predicted proteins | sample DewCreD2012metaG_3_FD_75242 | JGI IMG/M metagenome (GOLD analysis project Ga0101941, IMG submission 75242) | Hot spring sediment bacterial and archeal communities from British Columbia, Canada, to study Microbial Dark Matter (Phase II) - Dewar... ... | reverse complement strand
ACCCTGCTGACGCGCGAGGCGGGGCGTGAGTGGCTGTTGAGCCGCCTGCAATCGCTGGGCGCGCCTGTGTATCGCACGCAGCCCAGTCCCGTCGTGATTGTGCAGCGACTGCAGGCGATGCAGCGGCTGGAGACCGCGCGGCAGACCACCCTGCACGATGTGGCGGTCGAGGCGACCAACGGCTTACCCGTGTGGCTGGCGGGCGAGCGGCTGCGCATGCGCGTCGTGGCGGAAGCCTCCGCAGGGATTGACCTCGCCAAACTGCGCCCCGAGCATGTGCAGGTCTCAGGCGGGCGCGTGCGCCTCATCTTGCCCGAGCCGCAACTGTTCGAGATCACCCTGCGCGAGGGCAGCGCGGAGGTGTACCATCGCGAGCGGGGCTGGCTGGTGTTCCGCCCCGACGCCACGATTGAGCAGCGCGCCCGCGCCCAAGCGTGGCTGGAGGCGCGTCAGGCGGCGTTGCAGGGCGAGTTGCTTGCCCAAGCGCGCCAGAACGCCGCGCGTGAACTCACGCGCCTGCTCGAACTGCTGGGCTTCGAGCAGGCGCAGGTCGGCTGGCAGACGGCGCAGGCGCAGTGGTAGATGCCGCGCCCAATATGGAAAATATTCGCAGGGTGATCAGCGTGAACAATGTGGTCAAGATACGCATCCCGAACACCAACCGGTCGTGTGAAGGGCAGCTGGTCGGGCTGGAGAAGCAGGCGCAGCTGCTCATCGTGGCGTTGAGCGAGAACGCAGAGTCGCTGCGCCCCAACATGCTGGTCTCCGTGAACCTGATTGTGGGCGGCGTCCCGCGCACGATGACTGCGGTTGTGGAAGCGATTGCCAACGACCGCGTAAGCCTGCGCCCCGTCTCACGCGCAAACAAGCACGAGCGACGCAGCCTCAAACGCTACTCGGTTAATCTCCCTGCCCGTTTGCTTGTTGAAGGGGAGCCGTCGCCTTGGCAGGTGCGAATTGTGAACATCAGCGCAGGCGGCGTCGGTATCCACTCAGAATACTCACTACCGAAAGACCAGGCAGCGCGCTTGACATTTGCGCTGCTGGGGCAGGAGGGCGCGCTGCAGACAAAAATACAAGTACGCCATGCGCGCGCGTTAGCAGACGGACACCACTATATCGGCGCAGCATTCACCGACATCAGCCGTACCGACGCGCTGTGGCTGCGGAAGTTATTTCCCTGACGGTGGGGGCGTCTGCGGCGCAGCGGGCGCTCCGCCGCCAGGCGGTCCCATGCGTTGGCTTTTGGGCAGCATCGGACCCTCGTAGTAGCCCGGCGCGGATGGGGGCGGCGGTTGCTCCGCACGATAGCGCACAAAGAGCGCAACCGCTGCCAGCACTGCCCCCAACACCAGAAGGATGCCCAGATTCCGCTTTGCGCTTTCCATAGCCGTGTGTGTCTGAGTGAAACGCCCCCGCGCACACGCGGGGGCGTTGGAAGGGCTTTACTGTCCGCCCTGCTGCTGACCGGGCGAGCCGACGCGATCGCTCTTGGGCTGCATCGGACCTTCGTAGTAGCCCTCGGCTTGCTTCTCTTGATCCGAGCCGCCGCTACACGCGCTGAGGCTAAACACCGTCAGCACACTTAATAGCGCCGTCGCGCCGAGCAGTACCTTACGCAGTGTTTTCTGCATGGCTTACTCCATCGAGAAGGTGTAGTAGCGCATGAAGTAGACCGTCTGGTTGTTTTCGGTTGTACTCATCAGGTAGCGCTCGGAGTTGCGCGCGATATACTTGGAGTGCCCATCCAGGAACACGAAGTTGCTGCCTTCCTGGTGGATGAACTGCGACTCGCACCCAAGTGAGATGACGACATAGGTCGGACCGCGATCGAGCATGGTGATTCCATCGCCCAGCAAAATGGTTTCGCCGGGGCGGCGAATCTCCGCCAAATAGCGGGTCAGACCGCCGCTGGCTGGAGGATAGACCAAGCTGCCCGCAAAGTGGTAGTACGGGTTCTGCTGCGTGCCCGCGCCGCCGCGCTGCGCCATCTGGAAGACCATCCCGTAGTGCGAGAAGATTTCCGTAGGCGGGAAGTAGGGATCGAGCGCGCCCGGATAGCAGTCGGGCATATTCGCGCCGCGCAGGTAGTTGCTCTGGCTCCAGGATGGACAGGCATACATCCCCTTCGGCGTGCCGCCAGCGACCCAGCGCTGCCCTGCAGGCGGGCGGTTCACCTCGCTCTTGACATACGGGTTCAGCATGCCAATCCAGAACCGCTCCCACAGCGGCTGACCCGCATACTCCGTGATTTTGAACCAACCGACGATAGCCTCGTCATAGTCTTGGGCGTACATCATAATCGCTGTCCCAAGCTGACGACCGTTGGACAGACACTGGGTCTTGCGCGCTTGCTCACGCGCCTGCGCAAACACAGGGAACAAGATCGCCGCCAAGATGGCGATGATCGCAATCACGACCAGCAACTCAATCAGCGTAAAGCCACGACGATGCATCATCATAGAGAACCTCCTTAAGCACCATTATACCCCACAAATCGCGGAACAGTCAAGGGGGTAGGCAAATTCTTCCCACAACGCCGATAATTCCACCGATGGACGCTTACAGGCTTCGGTTAGCGCAACTCGCGCTGGAGAATCTGCCGTTCGCGCGGCATCAGACGCGCACAGTGCTGGACATCCACGCCGCCGACGGCGCAACGACGCAGTACCTGCAGTACTTTTTGCCTTATAGCACGGTGTTCGGCTTGACGACGGGCAGCCCCCGCCGCGACCTTGCCGCCTGCGGGCAGCGATACCTCGCCACGCTGCCCAACGGCTTCCAGTGCGATTGCGTCGTCGCGATTGTGGAGCCGTCCCAGCCGATTGAAGCGACGCTGGAGGCGATTCGGGGCGTTGACGCGCGCTGGGAACTTATCCTTGTCCCGTGGCAAACGGCGCAGGCGGTGGACTGGCAGTCGCTGGGCTACCAAGCGCACAACGAGATTACGGAAGAGCCTGACGACGGCGTGATTGTCGTCGCCGTGCGCGACCGCGAGGCGCAGGCGCGAGCCGACGCCCCGCCGCGCGTGCTGATTGCCCCGCCCGTGCGCCAAAAGCCCGCCATCCTGCAGCACTTTCTGGACGGGCTGCAACGGCTGGACACGACGGGGCTGGAGGTCGCCTACCTGTTCGTGGACAACAACGACGACGCGCACGCCTCGCAGATGCTCCGCGCCTTCGCAGGGCAGGCGGGCGCGCCCGTGCATCGCCTGCGCGTGCCCGTCGCCGAGCCGTACCAACGCACCGAGACCGACCACCACTGGACAGAGAGCCTCATCTGGCGACTGGCAGCCATCAAAGACGGAATCCTGCACGCCGCGCTGCAGCACGGCTACGACTACGCATTTTTGGTGGACAGCGACCTCGTGCTGCACCCGCAGACGCTGCGCCGCATGGTCGGCTGCGGGCGCGACATCCTCTCGCAGGTCTTCTGGACGGTGTGGTCGCACGACAAGCCGCCCCTGCCGAATGTGTGGTACGCCGACCACTACAACCTGTATCGCGTGCGACGCAAACAATCGTTGGCGCGTGACGAGCAGGTACGACGCACCGAGGCGTTCCTAAGTGGGCTGGCGTTCTACGCGGGCGTCTACCGTGTGAGCGGGCTGGGGGCATGCACGCTGATTGCGCGCCGCGCGATCGAGGCAGGCGTCAACTTCAGCGAGCTGCGCGGCTGCCTCCTGCGGGGCGAAGACCGCCACCTCTGTCTGCGCGCCGAGGCGCTGGGCTTCCGCCTGTTCGCCGACGCGACCCTGCCCCCGCTGCACCTGTACCGAGAATCGGAACTGCCGCGCGTCGAAGCCTATTGGAAACTGGTGGACGCGGGCGTGCAGGGCGCGGAACTCAATCGGGCGATGTTCGAGCTGCTGCTGGGACGCACGCTGCAGGTTGTGTAGGGTCAGTCCTGCTCGCGTGGCTCGCCTGCGGCGTCGGGGTACATCTGGCGCACAATCGCGCCCAGAATGCCGTTCACGAACCGTCCCGACTCGGCGGTGCTGTATTTTTTCGCCAGCTCGATCGCGTCGTTGATGACCACCTTGAACGGCTGTTCGGGGCAGTAGCGCAGCTCATACAGCGCGAGGCGCAGGATGTTGCGGTCAATCACCGCCATGCGGTCAATCGTCCAGCCGCGAGCGTACTGCTGAATCAGCGGGTCTAACTCGGTCGGTTGCGTGCGGGTTGTGCCCAGCACCAGTTCGCGCACGGCGTCGGCGTCGTCAGGCTCCAGCGCGGCGACGCTCAGCACCTCCTCGACGGCTTCGTCGGCGGGCTTGCCGCCGAGGTCTATTTGGTAGAGGGCGCGCAGCGCCCACTCGCGCACGGCGCGTCTGCCTGTCGGCTTGCCGTTCATCGCGCGCCTCCTGCGACCCCGCCCTTGAGTAGGCGCGACACGAACGGGGTAGAGACCGTGCCCGCTCGAAACTCGTCGGTGTGCGCTATCCGCAGCAGGAAGTCGCGACAGGTCTGCACGCCAGCGACGCGCGTCTCGTGCAAGGCGCGCTGCAACCGCGCCACTGCCCCCTCGCGCGTGGGCGCATGCACGATGATTTTTGCCAGCAGCGGGTCGTAATACGGCGGGACGCTGTAGCCCGTGTAAAGGTGGCTGTCGACGCGCACGCCCGGTCCGCCAGGCGGCGTCCATTCGCTGATGCGCCCTGTGGAGGGGGTGAAGTCCTGTTCGGGGATTTCGGCGGTCAGGCGCGCCTCAATCGCGTGCCCGCGGATGGCGATGTCGGCTTGCTCCAGCGGCAACGGCTCGCCCGCCGCGATGCGAATCTGCCACTGCACGATGTCGATGCCCGTAATCGCCTCCGTCACGGGATGCTCCACCTGCAGGCGCGTGTTCATCTCGATGAAGTAGAAGTTCTCGTCAGCGTCCACGAGGAACTCTATCGTGCCCGCGTTCTGATAGCCGACGGCTTGGGCAACCTTGACGGCGGCTTCGCCAAGCGCGCGGCGCGTTTCAGGACGCAGGTTCGGCGCAGGGGCTTCCTCGATCATCTTCTGGTGGCGCGGGTTCTGAATCGAACACTCGCGCTCGAACAGGTGCAGCACCTTGCCGTGTTCGTCGGCGAGGATTTGCACCTCGATATGGCGCGGTTCGGGGATGTATTTTTCGAGGTAGACTTCGGGCGAGCCGAACGCCGCCTGCGCTTCCGATTGGGCGATGCGCAGGGCGGGCAGCAGGTCGTCCTCGCTCATCACGCGCCGAATGCCGCGCCCGCCTCCGCCTGCCGCCGCCTTAATCAGCAGTGGGAAGCCGATGTGTCGCGCAGCGGCGACCGCCTCGTCCTCGCCTTGCAACGCACGCTCCGTGCCGGGCAGCACGGGCGCGCCCGCTTGATGTGCAATCGCCCGCGCCAGCGACTTGTCGCCCATCTGGCGAATCGCGTCGGGCGGGGGACCGATGAACTTAATCCCCTGCGCCGCGCACGCCTCCGCGAAACTCGCCCGCTCCGACAGATAGCCGTAGCCGGGGTGAATCGCCTCCGACTCGGTAATCTGCGCCGCCATCAGGATGTGCGGGATGTTGAGGTAGCTCTCTGCGCTGGGCGGCGCGCCGATGCAGACCGCCTCGTCTGCCAGCTGCACATGCAGCGCGTCGCGGTCTGCCTCCGAGTAGACCGCCACGCTCTGGACGCCCAGCTCCTTGCAGGCGCGAATCACCCGCACGGCAATCTCGCCGCGATTGGCTATCAGGATTTTGCGGAACACAGCAGGGGGTATTGTACCCGCTGGCGATTAGCCAAACCGCCCGCGAATGTAGTCCTCGGTCTCTTTTTTGCTGGGGTTGGTGAAGATTTTCTCGGTCGCGGCGAACTCGTGCAGCACGCCCATCATGAAAAAGCCTGTGTAGTCCGAGATGCGCGCCGCCTGCTGCATCCCGTGCGTGACGATGACGATGGTGTACTCTTTTTTCAGCTCGGTCAGCAGCTCCTCGATATAGTAGGTGGCAGTCGGGTCTAAGGCGGAGGTCGGCTCGTCCATCAGAATCACTTCGGGGTTGACCGCCAGCACGCGGGCGATGCAGAGGCGTTGCTGCTGCCCGCCCGACAGCGCCATCCCTGACTGCTTGAGTTTGTCCTTCACTTCGTTCCACAGCGCGGCTTGGCGCAGGCTGGTCTCCACAATCTCGTCCAGGATGCGCCTGTCACGGATGCCGTGCATGCGCGGACCGTAGGCGACATTATCGTAGATGCTCATCGGGAACGGGTTCGGCTTCTGGAACACCATCCCGACGCGCTTGCGCAAGTCCACCACATCGACATCGGGGTCGTGAATGTTCTTGCCGTCCAGCGTGACCGTGCCCGTGATGCGCACGCCCTCGATGAGGTCGTTCATGCGGTTGAGGCAGCGCAAAAAAGTGCTTTTGCCGCAGCCTGAGGGACCAATCAGCGCGGTGATGCTGTTGGCGCGGATGTCCAGATTGACATCCTTGAGCGCGTGGAAGTCGCCGTAGTAGAGGTTCAGCTGACGCGCCGACATGCGCGCGGGAGGCGTCGCCTGCTGCCCTGCCGAGGTCGCCGACTGCGTGTCCAAAGTGATTCGCTCCACCACTTACAGGATACCCGCTTCGGGTGTTAAGGGCGTGTTAAGCAATCCGAAACTCTTCGGGCTTGAACTCGTACATGGTGCCCGTTTCGATGGCGGTCTTTGCGCCCAGCACACAGGTGAGCGCGGGCAGCGCGTCGGCGGCGGTGCATTTCGGTTGCTCGCCCGTGCGCACGCACTGCAGAAAGTGTTCCAGCTCGGCGTAGTAGGCGTTGCGCTGTCCCTGCTGGGCGAGCTGCTCGCCGCGTTGGGGGGCGCGGCGCGTCGGCGTCGGCTCAATCACCACCGCGCGCCGACCGTCCACCTGCACCGTGTTCGCGTCGTCTTCCCATTCGAGCTTCTCGGCGTTGCGCTCGCGGAACAGCAGCCCCGAAGTCTCGTTGGTCAGCACCATCGTGCCCTTATCGCCAAAGAACCACTCGCCGTAGCCGTCGTAGGCGTTCGAGGTGATGCTGCTATACATCACGCGCACGCCGCCAGGGTAGTTGAAGATGAGTTCCACATTATCGTACACTTCGCGCCCGTCTTTCCAGTAGTCGATGCCGCCGTAGCCCATCACCGAAATCGGCAGCGCGCCCAGAAACCAGTTGACCACATCGAGTTGGTGGCTTGCCAGCTCGGTCAGCAGCCCGTGCGAGTAGTCTTTGTAGAGCCGCCAGTTCAGCAGCCGTTCGAACTTCGGGTCGGGCACGGGGCGTCGCCAGCTGTTGTTGCGATGCCACAGCACGCGCACATGGGTGATTTTGCCAATAGTCCCTTCCTTAATCAGCCAGTACGCCTGTGTGTAGGTGTCGTTGTAGTGGCGTTGGTGCCCGATTTGCAGGAGTTTGCCCGTGCGTTGGGCGGTCTGCGCCATCTGGCGCGATTCGTCGATGCTGTAGGCGATGGCTTTCTCGCAGAACACATGCTTGCCCGCCTGAAGCGCGTCGAGGGTCATCGGCGCGTGCAGGTGCAGCGGCGAGGCTATCACGACCGCCTCGATGTCCTTGCGTTCCAGCAGGGCGCGGTAGTCGCTATAGCCTTGTGCGCGGAACTGGGTGAGTTCGACGGCGCGGATGCGGTTCGGCGCGTAGATGTCGCACACGGCGACCACCTCCGCGCTCGGCATGCTCATCAGTTGGCGCAGGAGGTTCTGTCCCTGCGCGCCCGTGCCGATGACGCCGACCTTGACCTTCTCCTGTTGGTTCGCGCGGGCAATCAGCGTGCTAAACGACGCGGCTGCCGCCGCAACTGCACTCCGCTTCAGAAACTCGCGACGGGTCATGCTCATAATTATACCGCAGTGGCGCGCTGTGGAGGTGTGGACGCCCGACGGACCGCATCAATCGCTAAGCGAGGACGACTGGCTTTCGGGCGAGCCTGTGCTGCCTGGCTTTCGTGTACCTGTGCGGGAGCTACTGGAGTGAATCTACCGACAATCCCCGTCGGTGGGCAATCGGGTATCATGTGCCCTGCCCCATCACGGAGGACACGATGATTGTTCGAGAGTGGCTCAAGAAGCTTATGGACACCAGCGAGCGCGATGTGAAGCGGCTTATGCCCATCGTGCAGAAAATCAACGCGCTGGAACCCGATTTTCAGGCGTTATCGAACGAGCAACTACGCGCGAAAACGGACGAATTTAGGAAGCGACTGCAAGACGGCGCAACGCTGGACGACATCCTGCCCGAAGCGTTCGCGGCGTGCCGCGAGGCTGCCCGACGCACGCTGAACATGCGGCACTTCGATGTGCAGCTCATCGGCGGGATTGTGCTGCACCAAGGGCGTATCGCCGAGATGAAGACGGGCGAGGGCAAGACGCTGGTCGCCACGCTGCCGCTGTATCTGAATGCGCTGCTGGGCAAGGGCGTGCATCTGGTGACGGTGAACGACTACCTCGCGCGGCGCGACGCCGTGTGGATGGCGCCCATCTACCACCTGCTGGGGCTAAGCGTCGGCGTCATTCAAGGGCAAAGCGCGGAGACCGACGAGCGCGGCGGGTCGTACATCTACGAACCCGGCTACCAGCACCCCGACCCGCGCTACCTACACCTGCGCGAGGTCACCCGCAAGGAAGCCTACGCCGCCGACATCACCTACGGCACGAACCACGAGTACGCCTTCGACTACCTGCGCGATAATATGGTCTACTCCGTCGATGACCTCTCGCAGCGCGAACTCTACTTCGCGATTATCGACGAGGTGGACAGCATTCTGATTGACGAGGCGCGCACCCCGCACATCATCTCGGGGCAGATCGAGGAAGACCTCACCATCTACACGCGCGTCGATTCGTATGTGCGCCGCCTGCAGGCAGGGCGCGACTACATCGTCGACGAGAAGCACCACGCCGTCACGCTCACCGAAGAGGGTACCGAGCGGCTGGAGCAGATGATGGGCGTGCCCAACCTCGCCGACGAAGTGGAGCTAATGCCCTACATCAACGCCGCGCTCAAGGCGCACGGCTACTTCAAAAAGGACATCCATTATGTGGTGCGCGGGGGCGAAATCATCATCGTCGACGAGTTCACAGGACGCCTGATGCACGGCAGACGCTTCAGCGACGGCATCCACCAAGCGCTCGAAGCCAAAGAGGGCGTGCCCATCAAGCAGGAGAGCCAAACCATCGCCGTCGTGACCTTCCAGAACTACTTCCGCCTCTACCAGAAGCTCGCGGGCATGACGGGAACCGCCAAGACCGAAGAGGAGGAGTTCCGCAAAATCTACGGCATGGATGTGGTGTGCATCCCGACGCACCGCCCGATGATTCGCACCGACCACCCCGATGTCGTCTATAAGAATTTGGAGGCGAAGCTGCGCGGGATTGCGCTGGAGATTCTGCGCCTGTATACCAAGCAGCAGCCCGTGCTGGTCGGCACGCGCTCGATTGAGATGTCAGAGGTGGTCTCGGCGCGATTGGCGTTCGACAAGTTGCAGCTGCTGACGCTGGTCGAGCGCGCCCGACGCGAACTGGAGACCAACAAGAGCATCGACAAGCAGAAAAAAGAGGAGTGGCGCAAGACGCTGCTGATGCCGCTCAATACGCTCTCGATGCGCCAGATTACGCCGCTGCTGCGCGACTTGGAACTGCCCACCAGCCCGACCGACCCCGCGCATGTGAAGTGGTTCCTCGAACACTGGGAGCTGCCCGAAGCGAACGCCGAGTATTTCATCGAGGCGATGGAGCACGGCATCCCGCACAATGTGCTGAACGCCAAATACCACGAGAAGGAAGCCGCGATCATCGCCGAGGCGGGACGCAAAGGCGCGGTGACCATCGCGACCAACATGGCGGGGCGCGGGGTGGACATCCTGCTGGGCGGCTCGGTGGTCAAGCAGGAGCCGAAGCCCGACGGCGAATCCGAAAACGCCGACGCTGTGGAACACGAGGAGATTTCGTTCCGTCGCGGGGGCAAAGTGCGCGCCGCGCCGCCCTTGCCCCTCTCGGAACAAGAGCGCTCCGCCGCCGCCGAAGAGGTGCGCAAACTCGGCGGGCTGTTCGTGCTGGGCACGGAACGCCACGAGAGCCGACGCATCGACAACCAGTTGCGCGGACGCTCAGGACGCCAAGGCGACCCTGGCGAGTCGCGGTTCTACCTCTCGCTGGACGACGAGCTGGTGCGCCTGTTCGCCGAGAACCTGCGCAACAGCCCGCTGCTCAAAACCTGGCCCGAAGACGAGCCGCTGGAAGCCAAAATGCTCACCAAAGCCATCGAGGGGGCGCAAAAGCGCGTCGAGCTGCACAACTTCTCGATTCGCAAGCATGTGTTGCAGTACGACGATGTGCTGAACTACCAGCGGCAGACCGTCTACCGCCTGCGCCGCCAGATTCTGGAGGGGGTCGGCACGCGCGAGGTCGCGATGGAATATATCCGCGAGGTGGTTGCCGACGCGGTGGACGAGTACGCCCCGCGCAACCTGCCGCCCACCGAGTGGGATATGCCCGCGCTGTATCAGCGGCTGAACACGATTTTCCCGCTGGAGTTCTTCGTCAAGCCCGACGACTTCACCTTCACGCGCCACGACCAACTGCTCGACCAGGTGCAGGAATGGGCGGAGCAGGCGTATGCGATGCGCGAGGAACAGCTCGGCGCGGACTTGGTGCGCGAGATGGAGCGGTACTTCATGCTGCAGGTCATCACGCGCCGCTGGGTGGAGCATCTGGCGACGATGGAGTACCTGCGCGAGGGCATCGGGCTGCGCGGCTACGGGCAGATCGACCCGCTGGTGGCGTACAAGCAGGAGTCGTCGAAGGTGTTCGCCGAGACGCTGCACGCGATTCGCAACGATGTGGTGCTGTTCCTGTTCCATGCGCAGGTCGCGCCGCCGCAGCCGCGTCAGGTGGTGCGGATTGCGGGCGACGCGAACCCTGCGGTGGCGGGCGCGCGCGGCGGGATGGGCATCCAGAAACTCACCGACGACGCCGAACCCCTCGCCCAAGCGAGCGCGCCCCCCACAGGCAAGGTCGGGCGCAACGACCCGTGCCCGTGCGGCAGCGGCAAGAAATACAAAAAGTGCTGCTACCCGAAGTACGGCTAAGCGTGCCCCCACCCCAACCCTCCCCGCACGCGGGGAGGGAGTTCCTCCCCCGTGTACGGGGGAGGTCAGGAGGGGGGCAACTACGATTCGCACAGGCAGCGGCGCAGTTTCTCACGGGCGTGCTGACGGGCGCGAATGACCGCGCGGGGCGTTAGTCCCAGCGCTGCGCCAATCGCCTTGTCGCACAGCGGCGCACGCTCTGCCAGCGCGCTTAGCGATTCAGGCAGCACGCCGTGCGCCTGCAACGCTTGCGCCATTTCGCCGTCCAGCGCCAGCACGAACGCCGCCGCATGGTGCGCGGGCATCTGCTTCAAGGCAGACGCCACCCGCGCCAGGAACCACGAGTCGTCCAAGCCGTCGGCGCGAGTCTCCACCTGCGGGTGTAGGCTTTCGGGCAGCGCGTCCAGTGAGGCGAGCCGTTGCCGCTCGCGCTGCGCGCGCGCATACGCCCGCTCGCACACCCGCTGCACATACTTCGTCAGCAGCGGCGCCCAGTCCACCACATGCTCAGGCAGCTTAAACCGCAGCACGGCGATGCGCACCTCGCACAGAATATCTTGCATATCGTCCCAGCACAGCGGCGTCGCGCTTTGGGCGTTGCGCCGCTGGAGCCACCGTTCCGCACACTGCTCCGCAAACTGGAGCCAGCGGGTCAATTCAACCGTGTCATCCCATTCAGTTGCCATAGCGATCCCCTCTCAGGTAGCCACAGGATACGCTACGGCACTGAAAATCCACTGAAAAACGGCTTTTCAGCCGAAGAGCCGTTGAAAGGTCTCGACGGTGGTGGGGGCGAGGGCGTGTCCGAACCGTTCGCGGGCGCGCTGTTGGGTGTGCTGGAACAGGCGCGCGGCTTCGGTGCGATGCCCCTGCACGGCGTAGATTTGCAGCAGCAGGCAGAGCGCGCCCTCGTCGGTCGGGTCTACCTGTAGAACGCGCTCGCAGTCCGCCGCCGCGTCGGGGTAATCGCCGCGCACATAGTATCGCTGCGCCCGCGCGAGCAGGCACTCCACCAGCAGCACGCGCATGCGCTGGTGGGCGACGCTACACCATGCTTCGTCGGCGAACTCGGGCATCAGGTCGCCCGCGTACAGGCGTATCGCCTCGTTGAGCCGCTCCAGTTGCTGGTCGGGTTGCGCGATGCCGAGCGCGTCGCTGGCAATCGACTCGAACTCCTGCACATCCAGTCGCCATGCGCACGTCGGCGACCAGCGGTACACGCCGTTCTCGTAGTGAATCCAGTCGCCCGCCGATTCGCCGAACGCTTTGCGCAGCGAGCGTCGCGCCGCCGAGACGGTCGTCTGCAGGTTCACCCGTGCGCGGTCGGCGTCCAGGTGCGGGAAGTGCCACTCCATCAGCGTGAAAGCGTCCACAGGCGCGCCCTCCTGCATAGCGAGCGAGGCGCACAGGGCGCGGGCGCGCGGGCTGTGCCACATCCGCGCCGCCATCGTCGCCGCGCGATAGTGCAGCGCCGTCTCGCCCAGCAGTTGCATATACAGATCCCAGCCCCGACTGCGCCGCGGTTGCGTTGCGGGGGTCTGGAGCAGTCGCGTCAGCAGCGGCGCGCCGTACTCGGCGAGCAGCGCGTCGGCGTGGGCGCGGGCGTCGGCGTCGCCTGTTGCATGCGCGTCCACGGCGTGCGCCAAGCCGCGATAGAGCGCGTGTCCCCACTCGTCGGCAATCGCCCGCGCCTGCGAGATTGCCTCCCGCGCCTGGTCTGCCTCGTCAGCGAGCAGGTGGGCGACCGCCTGCGTCAGGCGCAGTTCGCAGTGCAGTTCGGGCGCGTCCAGCGTGCGGGCAATCGGCGTCGCCTGCTGAATCGCTTCGTGCGCTTCGGCGACGCGCTTGCTCGCCAAGTGCGCCAGCGCGATAATCAGCCATGCTTTGGCGGTCTGCCACTGGTTGCCGATTTTGAGCGCGGCGCGTCGGGCGTCGTCGGCGGCGTCTATCGCCTGCGTGTGCTGCCCCGCTTCCAGCAGCGCGAGCGCGCGGCGCGTCAGCCACTCCGCCTCGCGCTCCTGCCCCAGCGCGCGGCGCACCAGCGTCAGCGCACGCTCCGCCACACGCGCTGCCTCCGCAGGCTGACGATACAGCAGCGTCTGGAACCACGCCTCCAGCGCGGCGGTCGGGTCGCCCGACGCCTCGCCCATCTCCAGCGCGAGCCGCGCCCGCGCCTGCTGCTCCGCCCCGCGCCCGTCGTAATACGCCAAGTCCGCCCCCATCAGGTGATAGAGCATCTGGAACCGTTCGGGGAACGCAGGCTCCAACGCCCACGACTCCACGCACTTCAGCGCGGCGTGCGCCAGCGCGCGGTCGCCGAACGCCAGCGCGTACTGCAGCGTATAGCGCAGCACCCCGCCCCAGCGCATCAGCCACTCCCGATTCGCTTGCAGCCGTTCCCAGACGCGCTGGTGAATTGTGTACGCGGCGCGCAGGTCGCCCCGACACGCGCTGATGTACGCCAGGCTCAGTTCCACCATCAGCCGTTGCGGTTCGCGCAGCGACGGGTCGTCCCGCAGGGGTTGCAACGCCTCCTGCGCCTCGCGGACGCGCCCCAGTTGGGCGAGTTGCCCTGCGCGGGCGCAACTGACCTGCACCCACAGTTCGCGGTCGGGGTCGGCGTCGGGGTGCGCCTCCAGCGCCGCCAACGCCTGCTGCGAGGCGTCCAGCGCGTGCAGCAGCCCGTCCTGCAACTGGAACAGCAGGTAGGGGCGTTCGCACAGCAGCGCGGCGCGCGCGTTCCCATCGCCGAGTTGCGACGCCGCGTGCAGACAGCCGTCCACAATCTCCAGTCGCTGGCGGGGAGGCAACTGCGCCCGCAAGCGCAGGTAGGCGTCGCGCATGCGCTGCAGTCGCTCGGTGGTCGGCGGGCACTTGCGCCACTGCGTCAGCCGCGCGAGTTCGGGCGCGCCCGCCTGCTCCAACGCCGTCGCCAGCCGCTCGTGCCAACGCGCCCGCTCGTGCCCCTCCTGCGTGGAGTAAACCACCTCGCGGAAGACCCGATTGCGCCACGCGAGTTGCCCGTCGGCGCGCCGTTCGAGCCAGCCCAGCGAGATGAGCGCGTCCAGCCCCTTGGCGAACGCGCCGTCGCTGAGCCCCAGCATCGCCTGCGCGGCGTCGGGGTACAGCGCGTCGTCCATGAGGCTCAGCGCGCGCCCGATGTCCTGTGCGGGCTTGGGCAAGCCCTCAAAACGGCGCAGGATGCCCTCGCGCAGGCTCTGCGGGATCAGCGACGCGAGGCTGGCGGGGGTGTGCGCCGTGTCGGTCTGCAGGCTGGTGAGGATTTCGCTGAGGAACAGCGGGTTGCCGCCCGTCAGGTCGTGCAGCGCGTGGGCAAGCGCGTCGGCGTCAGGTGGATTGCCCAGCATCGTGCGCACGCGCTGGGCGGTCTCCTCGCGCGTGAGCATGCGCAGGCTCCACACCTCGCCTGCGGCGCGCTCGCCAATCACCTGCTCCAACTCGCGCAGGAGTTGGCTCTTGTGCGGAGTGGCGGCGGTCGTCGCCAGCCCGATAGGCTCCACGCGCAGCGCGACCAGCCAGTTCAGCGCGATGCGTTGTAGGTTCTCGTGGGCGCGGTGCAGGTCGTCGATGAGCAGCAGGATCGGCTGTCGGCGCGCCAGTTCGCGCAGGGGGTAAATCAGGCGCGACGCCAGATGCCACGCCTGCGGGTTCTGGCTCCATTTGTCCAGCGCGTCTTGCAGGGGCGCGGCGGGTTCGCCCGCGTCGTAGGCGAGGCTCTCCAGCAGGTGCATCAGGGGCAGGTGCGGCGGTTCGGCGGCGTCCCCGCGACACCCAGTCTCGGCGACCGTGACGCCCTGCGCGACGGCAGCGCGCTGCAACTCGCGCAGGATCGCGCTGCGCCCTGCGCCCTGCTCGCCCAGAATCAGCAGCGCACGCCCGCCCCGACGCGCCTCTGTCAGCCACTCCGACAGCGGCGCGCCCGCCTCACATACCGACAGAACCTTCCGCACGTTAGACATCGGCACTCCTGTCGCTTCGGGCAGTAATTCGCGTCCCTCTCGCTCGGTAGGAATACTATACCGATTCGGGCAGCGGGCAGTGCTTCTTGCCCTTGCAACGGGCGTTGTAGCCCCCGCCCATCCTGGTAAGGGTACATCTCGGTTCGGCGCGGAATGGCTGAGGCAGGGGCGATTTCCCCGCGCGGGCGTGAGCAGGCAAACGCGCCTTTTTGCCCTCGCCGCGCTGGCTGCAGAGGGGGATTATGGAGTGCGGAAGCGGAGCTTCCGCCCGTCCCAGCAGGGCGCGCCGCCGTGCGCCCCTACGCCCCTCTCCCACCGCGTGGGAGAGGGGTTGGGGGGTGAGGGTTAACACCCGCTGCCGAAGTTGAACAGCACGGTCAGCAGGTCGGCGTCGTCCACGATGCCGTCGCCGTTCACATCGGCGGGCGAGCATTCGGACGCGCCAAACGCAAACAACACCGAGAGCAGGTCGGCGTCGTCGACGCAGCCGTTGCCGTCCACATCGCCCTCGACGGGCACATAGAAGCACGCGTTGTCGATGCGCACGGGATTGATACGCTGCGGGATATTCCCCAGCGTCTCGCGGTAGCCGATGTAGAAGCCGCCGACCCAGCCCATCGCCGTCGTGCCGCAAATGACAGTCGGGTTGTTCGGGTCGCCGTAGAAGTAGCCCTTCACCGCGCCGTTGGCGACCTCCAAGCGGAGACGATACCAGCCCGCGCTCGCACCCGTGAGGTCAATCTCGCCGTAGATGTTCCAAGTGTTGTTCGATCCACTGACGCGGCTGTCACCGCCTTTACCCGCGTCCACCAGTCGGAGTTTGACTTCAGTGGGGTGTGCAGGGTTGCTTGTCGCCGCGACGGAACGGCGGAAGACCCAACCAATGCCCGTCATCCCATTCGCGCTGCCTGACGAGGATGTTTCGAGGAGCAAGGGGTGGTTGTGTACCGACTCCGAGCCGCCGATTCCAATCATCCATGTCTCTACTTGACCAGCAGTAAATTCGCTGGTGTCAGGGTTAATATAGACATACAGGTCGTAGCCCGCGTTGCCTTCGTAGACGAAGTTCGACACGGCGACATTCCCGCCGCCTGCCCAGTCGCGCACCATCATCGCGTTGCCGCCCTGTGGCGAAGCGGAAATTGTGTTCGGGTTGAAGGCGGTAGTCGCGGAGTTGTCCGCTTGCGTGGGGTCAATCACACGCGGCTCACGGTACGAGCCTGTGAACTCGCTGGGGCGGTCTCCGACGCTGTAGTCATCGAAGTTCAAGCACTGGCGCGCTTGCAGCGCGGGGAGGTTGTTCGACGCGCCTGGCGAAGGACGCATATGCCCAAAGTCGCGTCCGTTCACATTCGTGTCCAGCCCGTCGCGCCAGCGACCAATCGTCAAGAAGGCGTCGTCGGTGGTTGTACCCGCTTCCAAGCTTTGATAGTTGCCCCACAAGCCTCCGCCCAACTGGGGAATGATGTCGGCAGGCACCCAGCCCGACAGAGCCGACCTGTTCGCTTCATACACCACCGCGTCCACAACCACGCGCGGATTGCCCGGAATAATCAGCGCAATCCACTCGTTGTCGTTCTCGATGATGCCCCCACTGCCAGGATTAATGGTCAGGTTCACGCATCCGCCACAGCGCGTGTTTAGATCGGCAGTGCCGATGACATAGTACTGACCAGGCTGCAAGACGGTACCCGTAGGGATTGTGAAATCAGCGTTGTTGTCGCCTGGGAGTTGATCGCCGCAGTCGACAACCCACCCCGAAATGTCTACGGGCACGGTGTCGGCGTTGTAAAGCTCGATAAACTCGAGGTTGTCTGTGCCTGTATCGTCGTAGGCGAACTCGTTAATCACCACGCGCGGCTGAGCCAGCGCCATGCCGCTTGCCAAAGCAAGCGCGAGAGTAAAGCCGAAGTATCGCTTCATCGCATCGTCCTCCTTTCTGTAGTGTGCGCGAGCAAGTCGCGCTGCGTGGATTATACCCCACACGCGCGGGGCAGGCGCAAGGGGTACACTTATGCCATGCGCGGGCTGTGTGTGGCATTACTCATCGGCGTCTGGCTGCTGCAGGGGCAGCAACCGCCGCAGGGCGGTCAAGAAATCCGCTTCGGCAGGGTGACCATCCGCTACGATGTGCTGGTCTCCACGCGCCGTTTCAAGAGCGACGCCTACGATGTGGAGGTGCGCGGCAAGCGCGGGTCGCCCGTGCGCGTCGAGTCGCCCGACCAGTATTTCACGCTGACCTGTGCGCAGTTGAAAGCGACGCTTGGCACTGACGCGCGCGGGCGCGGCGTACTGCGCACGGCGGAAGCCACAGGGCAGGTGGAGTTCGTCTACGACCGCCCGCAGCCGCTGAGCAAACTCAACGGCACGGCGCGGCGCGCCCTCTACGACGACCAGAAGCGCACCATCACACTGGAAGGCGATGTGTCGCTGGACGGCGAGGACGAGTTCTACCGCATCCGCTGGCGCGACAACGAGCGCATCGTGGTCTACCTTGAGGAAGACCTACAGCGCGTGGAAGCCAAGTCCAAAGAGCGCGACGGCGTCCCCATCGGCTCGATGGTCATCGAACCGAAGCAGCGATAGCGCTCACTCGGCGCGCAGCGCGTCGTTCATCTTGCCCGAACGGTAGCCCTCCAAGTCCAGCGCGACATACAGGTAGCCCAGCGACTTCATGTGCGCAACGATGTCGGGCGCGTGCTGCAGCACCCGTTCGAAGTCGCGCGGCTCCACCTCGATGCGCACAATTGGGTCGTGGTGGCGCACCCGCACCTGACGGAAGCCCAGTTCGCGTAGGAACCGCTCGGCACGGTCTACCTGCTGCAGCCGCTTGCGCGTAATCACCGTGCCGTAGGGGAACCGACTGGAGAGGCACGCAAACGACGGCTTGTCCCAGATGGGCAGTTCCAGATGCCGTGCCAGCGCGCGGATGTCTGCTTTCGTGAAGCCCGCTTCCAGCAGCGGGGCGCGCACGCCGTGCTCCTGCGCGGCGCGCATGCCGGGGCGGTAGTCGCCGAGGTCGTCTGCGTGTGCGCCGTCGGCAATCCACGCGATGCCCTCCTCGTCGGCGACGCGACGCAGCACGCCGTAAAGCTCCGTCTTGCAGTGGTAGCAGCGGTCGGGGCGGTTCACTTGGAACAGCGGGTTGTGCAGCTCGTGGGTGGGCACGATGCGCACGCGCACGCCGATGTGTTGCGCCAGTTGCAGCGCCTCGTCGATTTCGCCTTCGGGGAACGCCTCCGACTTGCCGATGACCGCGAGGCATCGCTCGCCCAGCACATCATACGCAACTTTGACCAGCAGCGTGCTGTCCACCCCGCCCGACAGCCCGATGACCACTGCGCCCATCTCGTGCAAAATCGCCTTTAGTCGCGCGTACTTCGTCTCCAACTCAGGCGTCATAGCGGAATCTCCCCCATCTGCGTCGCCTCCATGCGGATGAGTCGCCAGTCGTCGTAGCGGATAATCAGCCACTTGCGCTGCGGGTACTTGCGGAACTCGAACTCCACGACGCCGAAGTCCTGCGAGTTTGTGCCGCTTGGGTTGTTCGGGTCGCGCCAGGTGATTCGGATAGGCGTGCGCACGAGGATGCGCCCTGCGAAAATCTCCATCTGCAGCTCGCCCAGCTCGGCGCGCGGGTCTTGCGCGTTGCGGAACAACTGCGCCAGTTGGTAGCGCAGTCGCTGCTTATCCATCCCGCTCCAGCTGAACTCGTCGGCGAGGAACTGCAGCATCCCGTCGATGTCTTCGTTTTCGAACGCCTGCTTGCCCTCGGCGAACATCTGCTCGATGCGCACGCGGGGGTCAATCTCTTTGGGCGTGGCAAGCGAGATGAAGACGCGCACGCCGATAAGCAGCAGCGCGGCGACGCCCAGCCCAAGCGCGAGTTTCGTGCGCGGTTGCATGGTTCACCATCCCAGCGGATGCCACACGGTTTTGAACTCCAGGTAGGGTTCGAGCCAGTGCAGTCCCTGCGCGATGTCGCTGTGCCACTCGTCGGGGGTCAGGCGCGGGCTATGGTGCAGGCGCGTGATGGTCTCGGCGGCGGCTTGCTCCAGCGGGGCGCGTTCAGGTTCGGTCACACCACACAGGTTGAGCGCGTCGACGCCGACATGCGCAGCCAGATGAGGCAACAGCTCGCGTGGGCTGCCGCTCAGCAGGTTCACCACGCCCGCAGGCAGGTCGGCAGTTGCCAGCACTTCGGCGAACGCCAGCCCCACCGTCGGCGCGTCTTCGGGCAGCAGAGCGACCACTGTGTTGCCGCTGACAATCGCGGGGGCAAGCAGGCTGCTTAGCGACGCCAGCGGCGCTTCGGGCGGGCACGCAATTCCGACGACGCCCATCGGTTCGGGCACGGTGAAGGTATGCATTGGCATCGCGACGGGGTTCACCGCCGACAGCACCGCCCCGAACTTGTCGCTCCAGCCCGCGTAGTAGACCCAGCGGTCGATGCTGGCGTCGATTTCGGCGTCGGCGTCGCTTGGGAGAACGCCCAGCACAGCGCACAGCTCGTCCCGCAGGGCGGCGCGGCGCGTTTCGAGCATCTCGGCGACGCGATACAGAATCTGCCCGCGGTTGTACGCCGTGCGTTTCGCCCAGCTGGGCTGCGCACTGCGGGCGGCTTGCACGGCGTCGCGCAGGTCTTTGCGCGAGGCTTGCGGCGCGTTCGCCCAGAACTCGCCCTGCGCGTTGCGCACAGGGTACGCCCGCCCCGACTCGGAACGCACAAACGCGCCGCCCACCCACAGCTTGTAGGTCTTCAAAACCGTCGTGCGGCTCATCGCAATTAGGACTTTCGTCCCTTGCGCGGGTTTTCCTGCCTACAGGTATACTCCTTGCCGATGGACACGCTATCGGGTCAAGTGGCGTTGATTACGGGCGGCGGGCGCGGAATTGGCGCGGAGACGGCGAAGCTGTTGGCGCAGCATGGCGCGACGGTCGTGCTGGTCGCGCGCACGCAGGCGCAGTTGGAGGCGACTGCAGCGCAGATTCGCGATGCAGGCGGCGCGGCGTACTGGTTCGCTGCCGACGTCTCGGACGAGGGCGCGCTGCGCGAGGCGGTGCAAGGCGCGCTCAGCATCCGCGGCAGCGTCGATATCTTGGTCAACAACGCGGGGTTCATTCAATCGTTCGGGTTCATCGCCAGCAGCGACCCTACCGACTGGTGGCGCACGCTGGAGGGCAACCTGAAGGGGCTGTATCTGACCACGCGCTTGGTGCTGCCCAGCATGCTGGAGCAAGGGCGCGGGCAAATCCTGAATGTGCTGTCGGTCGCGGGCGCGCGGGCGTTTGCGGGGCTGAGCGCGTACAGTTGCGCCAAAGCCGCAGGGCTGATGTTCACGCGCGTGCTGGCAAAGGAGGTGCGCAAGCAGGGCATCCGCGTGATGGCGATCCTGCCTGGCGCGGTGGATACCGCGATCTGGGGCGACGGCGATGCCATTCCCGACCGCGAAAAGATGATTCGCCCCGAAACCGTCGCGCGGCTCATCGTGCAGATGCTCACCACGCCCGCTGATGCGACCGTCGACGAGCTGCTGGTGCTGCCGCAGGAGGGGGTTCTGTAGGCGCGCGGCGTCTTAGTCGCCCAGCTCTTCGATGATTTGCATGCGCTCTTTGAGCAGTTCGGTCTCGCCGAGCAGCGCGATGGCTTTCTGGGTCAGTTCGCGCGCCTCGTCCGCCGAGCCGAGCCACTGCATCATGCCCGCCGTGATGTCATACAGGTCTTCGAAGACCGCTTGCAGGGTGCGCATGCTGGGGGTGTACGCCCACTCGGAGTTCGCCAGCGACTGCCACGCCCGCAAGATGTAGGGATACGCTCGTTCGGGGTTGCCCTCCATCAGCGCGAGTTGCGCCAGCCCCAGAAACGCCTCCGTGCTGTTGGGGTAATGGCGCAGCACCTGCAAGTAGGCAGTCCACGCCTCGTGCAGGTCGCCAATCTCGTGCTGCAGGATTTCCGCGCGGCGCAACAGCGGGAAAAAGCCTTTCGGCTCCAAGCTCAGCCACTGTTCAATGTAGCGCAGCGCATGTTGAGGTTGATTCGCGTTCAGGGCTTGTTCGACCAGTTCGTCCAGCGCGGCGATGGTGGTCTCGCGGGCGCGGCTGGCAACCACAGGCGATTGCAACAGGATCAAGGGGAGCGCAATCTCCAGCGCGGCTTTGTAGTCCCCGTCTGCCAAGCATAACTGCGCTTCGTCGCACGCCGCCGCCGCTTCCAGAAGGGTCTGTACCCCCTCGTGGTCGATATGCCCCTTCAAGGTCTGACGCATCAAATCGGACGATGTCAGCTCCGTTCGCATGGTCGCTGCGTATAATATACCTAATTCAACGGGGCGGCATGTCAAGTGGGTGAGAGTGTGTTCGAAAATGCCGATTTTGCCCCCCTCCTTTAGGTTCCCCCCGCTTCGCGAGGGGAACCGCGCAGGGGTTCGGTTCCCCCTGCTTGCAGGGGGAACCTGAAGGAGGGGGTGATAAAATTCCATCTGGAACCGCTTCAGACCCCCAGATCGCGCAATTGTGTCGAGTCGTAAGGGCGTCAGGAGCGCAACATGTGGGGTATCGGCGCACTGCAAGCGCGATAGATTGTCTGGCGCGCCCGGAGGGATTCGAACCCCCGACCCCCAGATCCGAAGTCTGGTGCTCTGATCCGCTGAGCTACGGGCGCACATGGTCGGGGCGCCCGGACTCGAACCGGGGACCTCTACCACCCCATGGTAGCGCGCTAGCCATACTGCGCCACGCCCCGACAAGCAGTATTATACCCTATCCCGCACGCCAACGCAACGCCCAAAGACCCTATGAAACTATAGACGCATGGAAATGGGTATACTAAGCCACTATCCTAAGGAGGCTATGCATATGGCGAAGGCGATTACGCAGAGCGAATGGCAGGCAGAGGTCATCAACTCTCCCACGCCTGTCTTGGTGGACTTCTGGGCGGTCTGGTGCGGTCCGTGCCGCCTGATCGCCCCGATTGTCGAGGAACTTGCGCACCAATACGAGGGCAAACTGAAGGTGTATAAAGTGGATGTCGATCAGGAGCAGTCGCTCGCGATGCAGTACGGCATCATGAGCATCCCGACGCTGTTGCTGTTCAAAAACGGGCAGGTCGTGGAGCAGATTGTGGGCGCGCTGCCCAAAGGCGCGATCGAACAGCGGATTGCGAAGCACCTATGAGCCTTTGCACTCCTACCCACTTGTCATAATCGCTTGTAATAGTCGCCCTGCGCCGAACCGAACGGGGTCGGTGCAGGGCAATTTTGTCTCGGCTTCCACCTGCTCAACTGCGGCGCGCGCCTCCGACTCGCTCAGGTGCGCCGTGTTGAGCGCGACGGCGACCACTTTGGACGGATAGAACGCCCCGCCCATCGCGGCGACCTGCTCGTAGATGCGAATCACTTCGGGCAGCGGCGGGATGGGCACATCGGGGAAGGTGCGGATATGCGTCTGCCCGGCGCGATGCACCAGCACCAGGTGCGTCGGTTGCGCGCCGCGCAGCAGCGGCAGCGTCGCCGTCGATGCGGGGTTCGTCAGGGCGCCCTGCCCCTCGATGTGGATAATCTCGGCGTCTTCCGCCAACGCGCACACGAACTGTTCCACTGCGCCCGACGCGAAGTCCACCCGCACAGCGTCTAAGGCAACCCCGCTGCCCTCAATCATAATGCCCGTCTGCCCCGTCGCCAGGAAGCGGGAGCGTATCCCTTGCTGTAGACAGGCGCGGTGCATCTCGAGGCTGACGGTCATCTTGCCGACCGCCATGTCCGTGCCGACGGTCAGCACGCGCGTGCCGTTCAGGTGTCGCGCCTTGCCCGACCCGACGCCCAGCCCCGGCGGCTCCTTGCGCACATCCCAAATCCACTGGCAACTGTGCAGGAACGGCTCGAGGTCGGGGTGCTTGGCGAGCGGCGCGTGCAAGCCGTTCACGAGGTTCAGCCCCGCCAGCACCGCCGTGCGCACCTCGCGCCACATCTCGGCGGGCAGCGCGCCCCCCGACGGCGCGACGCCAATCACCAGCGTGTCGGGACGGTACGCCATCGCCTCCTGCACCGACGCCACTATCGGCACCTCGCGTTGAATGCCCGTCAACTCGCGCAACGACCGACCTGCGCACGCGCGGTCAATCACCGCCACAATCGGGTTCGCGCTGTAGCGCAGCAAGCCCAGCCCCGTCTTGCCGAACTTGCCCAGAATCCCCTCGTGCATCAAAATCGCCAGTCGATTCTCGGGTTTGAGCATCGCAACGCGCGGGATTATACCCACCCATCGGGTATACTCTTGGCGCCTTGCTGGCATCCTAGCTGTCCCATCATTTGGCGGCAAGGTCTATCCCAAGCAGCGAGGTGAACTCTATGACTGTCAAGTGGGCGCTGGTGAAGACCAGCCCATTTCAGGGGCTCAGTGAAGACGAGAAGCACGACATCCTGAGCCGTATGTTGTGTGTGCATTACGACCCTGGTGAGCGTCTGGAGTTGGGGCGCGAGCCGGGCGGCTGGTGGGTCGTGGAGAAGGGCATGATGAAGGTCTACTCCATCGCGCCCGACGGCAGCGCGCTGACCTACGCCATCCTCAGCGCGGGCGACTCCTTCGGGGAGACGACCATCCTCACCGGGCACTGGGTACGCGCGACCGTCGAGGCGCTCGAGCCGACCGAAGTGCGCTACCTCTCCGCCGACCAGTTCGAGACTCTACTGCGCGAGCATCCCGACTTCGCCTTGGCGCTTTTGCGCAACTTGGCGGAGCGCATCCGCCAGTCGGAAGAGCGCGTGTTCCACATCAGCCGCCTCAAACTGGGGCAGCGCGTGGCGCACGCCCTTATCGGACTGGCGCAAACCATCGGCGAGCAGACCGACGCAGGCATCGAAATCCACCTCACTCACCAAGAGATCGCCGACTATGTGGGCGCGAGCCGCGAAGCGGTCAGCCGCACGCTCGGACGCTGGGTGCGCAAAGGCTGGATCGCCACCAACCGCAAGTCCGTCATCATTAAAGACCTGCGCCCGTTCCAAATCATCACCAACCAGATGCACACCGCCGCCTAAAAAAACGGGTGGAGAGACGCCCCTCTCCACCCGACCGAGTTGCGAGGTGATTGGTCGCTTACTTGGGCATAATGACTTGGTCAATCACATGGATCACGCCGTTATCCGCCTCGATGTCGGTCTGGATAACATTGGCGTTGTCCACGCGAACGCCGCCCTCCGTGCTGACCGTGATGCTTTGACCCTGCAAGGTCTGCAGCTGCGTGCTGCGCACGACATCCGCCGCCATCAGCTTGCCCGGCGCTACATGGTAGGTCAGGATTGCCGTGAGCTTCTCCTTGTCTGCCAGCACCGCTTGCAGCGTCTCTTGGGGGATCTGGGCGAACGCCTCGTCGGTCGGCGCGAACACAGTGAAGGGACCCTCCCCGCTCAGCGTCTCGACCAGACCTGCCGCTTGAACGGCTTGCACCAGCGTCTTGAACGAACCAGCCTGTACCGCAATGTCAAGAATCGTAGGCATAATGAACCTCCTGTCAGATTTTGCGCGGTCGTACGCGCTGATAGAGTATAGCCCGCCGCAGGGACGCCGTTTCCGTGATTGGAATCACACAACCCCCAATTCGGGGTATAATCCCTCTCAAAGGAGGCGTTGCATGGAGCCGTCGGAGCGCACCGATGTGTATACGCTGCTGCGCTATACGCTGGAGCTGTATATCGCCAGCGCGTGGCAGCACATGGGTTTTCTGCCTGACCCTGCGACGGGGCAGACGCACCTCGCGCTGGAGGAGGCGCGAATCGCCATCGATTGCGCCGACTTTCTGGCAGGAAAACTCAAGCCGCGCCTCGAACCACAGGAGCAACGAGAATACGAACGGCGACTTCGCGACCTGAAGCTGAACTTCCTCGCGAAGCAGAACGACACGCGCATGGAGGCATTTTGATGGGGATGATTGTTTGGGCGCGCACTCTCGCGCAGGGCATTCGGAAAGGCGTTTTGCAGGTGCAGGCGATTGGGCGAGTCTACTGGACACGCGCACACACGGTGTGGCAGTCGCTTCCAGAGACGGCGCGCGAGCAGATTCGGCACTGGCGCGGCGCAGGCGTCGCGTTCCCGATTGAGGAGCAGCGCGCGCTGCTGGCAGAGTATTACGAGCGGTTCGAGCGTCTGGCGGAGTTGATTTGCGATGCGGCGTTCGCGGGCGAGGGCGCGCCGTTCCAGCAGGAGTATGCGCAAGTGCGCCGCTGGCTGCTACGCGCTTACCCGCACCTCAAGCCGTACCTCACGGCGCACTTGAACTGCGACCCCAGCGACGCGGAGTTCGGCAAGCGAACCGCTGGCAAAGCTACCGACGCGATGGAGGCGCTGTTTGTCGCCGAAACCCTCGACGAGGTGATTCGCTACGACCAAGGCGACCTCATCGGACGGCTGGAACGCGCCCGCAGCGCACTATACCGCTACGGCGACTACCTGCGCGAAGTGATTGCGCCCAGCGGGTAAAATTCGCCTGCTATGAACCCGATTGTCCCGCTGACGGCAGTGCAGCTGCCGCTGAGCAAGCCGCGCCGTCGCACGCGCGAGGTCAAGGTCGGCGACATCGGCATCGGCGGCAACAACCCCATCCGCGTCCAGTCGATGATCACCGCCGAGACGATGAACACCGAGGCGGCGGTCGCGCAGACGATTCAACTCTACGAGGCGGGCTGCGAAATCGTGCGCATCACCGCGCCCAACCTGCGCGAGGCGCAAAACCTCGGCGAAATCCGCAAAGAACTCAAACGCCGCGGCTACGGGCATATCCCCCTCGTCGCCGATGTTCACCACCAGGGCATGGACATCGCCCTCGAATGCACCAAACATGTCGACAAGATTCGCATCAACCCCGGACTGTTCGTGTTCCGCAAGCCTGACCCCAACCGCGTGGACTACAGCCCCGCCGAGGTTCAGCAGGAACTGGAAGCCATCGAGCAGGCGTTGCTGCCCGTCATCAAGGCGTGCAAGGAGCGCGGGCTGGCGATGCGCATCGGCGTCAATCACGGCAGCCTGTCGGAGCGTATCAAGGTCATGTACGGCGACTCGCCCGTCGGGATGGTCGAGTCGGCGATGGAGTACCTCAAAATCTGCGAGGCGCACGGGTTCAAAAACTTGGTGATTTCACTCAAGGCGAGCCGCGCGCCCATTATGCTTTCCGCCAATCGCCTGATGGTCAAGCGCATGGACGAAGAAGGCATGGACTACCCGCTGCACTTGGGCGTCACGGAAGCAGGGGACGGGATGTACGCGCGAATCAAGAGCGCGATTGGCATCGGCACGCTGCTGGCGGAGGGTATCGGCGACACGATTCGCGTCTCGCTGGCGGAAGACCCCGTGAACGAAATCGAAGTCTGCTACGACATCCTGCAGGCGTTGGGGCTGCGCAAGACGAAGGTGGAGTATATCGCGTGCCCGTCCTGCGGGCGCACGAAGTTCGACCTGCCGACGGTGCTGAACCAGGTGCGCGAGGCGACCAAGCACCTCGTGGGGCTGGATATTGCGGTGATGGGCTGCTTGCACCCCGACTCGCCCGTGATGACGCGCGAGGGGCTGCGTCCCATTCGTGAGGTGCGTACAGGCGACCTTGTGCTGACCGATCGGGGCGACCTCCAGCCCGTGCAACAGGTGGAGACGCATGCGTTCGCAGGGGAACTGATTGAACTGCGCTGCGCAGGGATGCCACCCGTGCAGTTCACGCCGAACCATCCTGTGCTGGCGATACCGAAGACAGAGATTAACCCCCTCCTTAAGGTTCCCCTTGCAGGCATGGGGAACCAAGCGCGTGCGGTTCCCCTCGCGCAGCGGGGGGAACCTGCAGGAGGGGGGTCAAGCCCTGCCGTACTCCCCGACTCCGCCCGTTGGTACGCCGCCGACGCGCTTGCGCCTGGCATGGTCGTGCTCTACCCGATTGTGCAGGGCGAGCAGGCGGTAGAGCGACTGCCAGAGTATCCCGATGTGCCTGTCGACGAGGCGTTCCTGACGATTGCCGCCTGCTATTTGGCGGAGGGGTCGCTGGGCGGCGCGCAGGGCAAGGCGCAGCAGGTCTTTTTCACCTTCGGCGCAGGCGAAGTCGCGCTGGCGCGGCGGCTGTGCGATGCGCTGCAAGCGCACGGCGCGCCTGCACGCACCCGCATGCGACGCAACACGCTGGAGGTGCTGTGCCACTCCACCGAGTGGGCGGGGCGCATGCAACGCCTGTTCGGGCGACGCGCCGAGAACAAACGCATGCCCGACTGGATGCTGACCCTGCCGCATGCGCAGCAGGCGCACCTGCTGGCGACGCTGTGGCGATGCGACGGCTACTGCGGCGCTGTGCAAGGCTACCCGCGCGCCCAGTATGTCACGGTCTCGCCGACGCTCGCGTTCCAAGTGCATCAGATGCTGCTGCGCTTGGGCATCGCAGCGGGGCTGACTCGGCGTACCCCGCGGGATAGGCAGCCCGTGTACACCGTCTCGGTCACGGGTGGCGACGCGCTGCGCCGTTTCGCCGAGCAACTGGGCTACAAAATCGACATCCCCGACAGTCGCCGTCGCACAGGGCGGCTCGCGGTGGACGCGCTGTACCTCTACCTGCCTGTGCGCGCTGTGCGTCGCGCGCCCTACGCGGGGGTTGTCCACAACTTGGAGGTCGCGAAAGCGCACACCTACACAGGTGCGCTCGCGCTCACGCACAACTGCATCGTCAACGGTCCAGGCGAGATGGCAGACGCCGACTACGGCTATGTGGGGCGCGGGGGCGGCAAAATCGCGCTCTACCGACACGGGCAACTCGTCAAAAACGACATCCCCGCCGAGCGCGGCGTGGAGGAACTCATCGCGCTGCTCAAAGCGGACGGCGTGTGGCGCGACCCTGAGTGAGGTACAATAGCCCCACTATGCGCATGAGATGGCTTCTGTGCGCCGCGCTGATGGCGCTTGGGATGAGTGTGATTGCGGAACCGCGCCTGCCCCGCACGAACGCCCGCGACCTGCAACAGCGCATCGCACGCCACAAGGGCAAAGTGGTGATTGTCAACTTCTGGGCGACTTGGTGCGGTCCGTGCATGGAAGAGCTGCCCGACTTGGCGCGTTTTTACCGCAACTACAAATCGCGCGGGGTGGAGATGATCGGCGTCTCGTTCGACGATGAGGAGAGCGCGGATCAGACTGTGCCGCCCGTGCTGCGCCGCAACCGCGTGGAGTACCCTGTGCTGGTGGTCAAGCAGGATTTTGACCAGTTCGCTGACCGCTTCGACAAGGAGTGGCGCGGCGAAGTGCCCCGCTTCTACCTGTACGATAAGTCGGGCAAGCGCGTGAAGGCGTGGTCAGGACAGACCACCTACGCGACGCTGGAGGCGGAGGTCAAGCGGCTGCTGCAATCGCGGCGATGACACAGCGCACGCTGCCCTTCCACAAGATGGAGGGCGTCGGCAACGATTTCGTGCTGATTGAGGCAGAGGCGGCGCAGGGGCTGGACTACCGCATGTTGGCACAGCGACTGTGCTACCGTCCGTTCGGAATCGGCGCGGACGGGTTGTTGGTGGTGGAGCGCGGGGCGCGTGCGCCAGTGCGGATGCGGATGTTCAACCCCGACGGCACAGAGGACTTCTGCGGCAACGGCTTGCGCTGCGCCGCACGCTACGCCTACGAAAAGGGCTTCGTAGACGCGCCAGCGTTCGCCATCGAGACGCTGGGCGGTCAGGTCGTGCCCGTCGTGGTTCACCTGCATGCAGACGCTGTGGCGGCGATAAGCACGCAGCTGCCGCCCCCGCGCTTCCACCCGCGCGAGATTCCCGCGCTCGCCGATGGCGAGTTCATCGAGGACTACCCGCTGACCGTCGCAGGGCGCACGGTTCGGATTGCGTGCGTCAACACGGGCACGACGCACACGGTCATCTTCGGCGCGACGCTGCCCGACGACGCGCTGTTTCTGGAGGTCAGCCCGCGCTTGGAGACGCACCCAATGTTTCCAGAGCGCACAAGCGTGCTGTGGGCGGTGGTCGCCTCGCAGAGCGAGATTCGCGTGCGCATCTGGGAGCGTGGGGTGGGCGAGACGCTTGGATGTGGCAGCGGCGCAGCGGCTGTGGCGGTACTGGCGCATCGCGCGGGCTGGGTTGACGCGGAAGTTGCCGTCGTTTCCAGAGGGGGGACGCTCCATGTGCGCCCGCAGCCCGACGGCGTGGTGTTGACGGGTCAGGCAAGCCATGTGTTTCGGGGCGAGGTTTATGTATGATGAGGAAATCGATAACCCCCTCCTTAAGGTTCCCCCTGTGGGCAGGGGGAACCGAACCCGTGCGCGGTTCCCCTCGCGAAGCGGGGGGAACCTGCAGGAGGGGGGCAATTGTAAACTCCGTCCGCGCGATCGGTACAACAAAAAGGAGGGAAAGCGCAACTTGCCTCCCTCCCTCGCACAGTTAGGCGACTCAGCGTCCTTATTGACCGCCGCCAGTGCCGCCTTGATTGCCCATTGCGGGCTCTGCAGGCGTCGCGCCCGCGCCGCCGTCGGTCGTTCCACCGCTGCCAGTGCCGCCCGTGTCAGGCGTAGTAGTGCTGCCCTGATTGGACTGCCCAGTGGTGTCTCCGCCGCTTGCGCCGCCATCCTGCGGTGCACACGCGCTCAGCGACAGCACGGCAACCACTGCCAGCAGCGACAGACCCAGTGTCAGCAACTTCTTCATGACTAACCTCCTCTAAGTGTGTTGTGCGCTTGACGCGCTGACTGTAATTATACCCAGCATGACAGGAATTGCAAGGGGCGCAGGGGTAGAGAAAGGGGGAGGTGATTTCCTCCCCCTTCGCGCATGAGCTTAGCGTGGTGGGGGTGGCATCTCGCCTGGCGAAGTGGGCGCTTGGGTTCCACCTCCCGCCTCGCCACTAGGCCCAGTGGCAGGCGGGGGTACCGTTGTCGGCTCTTCAGCCTGCTCGGTGTTACCGCAGCCGCTAAACACCACAGCAATCACACTGATTCCCAGAGCTATGCACAGCCTTCGAAGTAAGCGCATAGGTTTTGCCTCCACAGATTAGTTTTGCACTTGGAAGTAGCGTCCAAGCGGGTACTCCATCCCTTGGTAATTATACCGCGCGCTGTTATCACGGTGCAGCAGGCGGTTGGGCATCCAGCGCGCGTGTCCGTCGACAAAGCCCACATTACCACCCTTGCGGTGGCGGTTGATGTTCTTGTTGTCTTCGTTGGGATCCATGCCTGTGGTGCACGCACTCCCAAACTTGGTCGTTTGCTCCGCAAGGGGGGTAAAGTACGAGACGAAGAATCCCTCAATCAACAGCGCGGAATTCGCAGGCGAGGAGACCCGATCCATCGTGACACACGCGCTCCACGGGCGGTTTGCAGGGCAGTTATTGGCACACAAAGAGCCAGTTACTGGATCGGTCCTCTTACACGGCACTGGGAAACCAGCGAACATGATGGTACCGAACCAGTTCCAGTAATCAAAGTAACCCCATGCCATCCAAGTATAGTGAGAGACTACCCGTGCAGGCGCGTCTGTACAGCCCGTGGTGTATGCCTCACGGTTGGTAGGACCGCTGGGACACAGAAAGATTTGCTGGTTCTTAATGTACGGGTGTATCATCTCCATCCAGGTGATCCAGATGCCGTCGCCGCGGTTGTACCAGAGCCAGTAGGGCATCTGCTCGTAATCGGTGTTGTACATCTGGAAACCTGTCATGAGCTGCTTCATGTTGCTCAAACACTGGGTCTTACGTGCATTCTCGCGCGCTTCTGCAAACACAGGGAACAGTATCGCCGCTAAGATGGCGATAATCGCGATAACGACCAGCAACTCAATCAGCGTAAAGCCCTTCCGTCTGTGCATCGTATTACCTCCTCAGAATGATGGACTACAGCCCGAAGGCTATTTCTCCATTATACCCCACTTTTGACTAAAAAAGCAAGCACTCGGTTCCCCAAAACCGCCTCATAGAGCAAAAACGCGGGGGAAGTTCTCCCCCGCGTGGTCGTTTCCGTCTCTAAGACTGCTTTACTTCGGGACAACATTCCGCGCCTGCAGACCCTTGGGACCTTGCACGACTTCGAACTCGACGGACTGCCCTTCGTACAGCGTCCTGTGCCCCTGCATAGTGATTGCAGAGTGATGCACAAAGACTTCACGACCGTCATCCGCTACGATGAACCCGTAGCCCTTCTGGTCGTTGAACCATTTGACTTTACCCGTGTCCATGACTAACCTCCTTCCGGGATGATGTGGACGGGTAGACCACACACCCCGATGGTGATGCTGGCAAAGTATACCTGAAGGGGTTGACGGAAATTGCAACCCTTGGCGCGCTAAATCGGCGATTCGGGGGCGAATTTGCCGCGACTGCCCCGTTTGGTCAGCGGGACGCCCTGCCGACACAGCGGGCACTCGTCAGGCAGGTAGGTTTGGGCGGGCAGGCGCAACGCACTCGCCAGCGGCGCGCTGAACGCCAGCGGCGACTCGGAACGGTCAATCAGCACGCCGATGCCCACCACACGCGCCTGGTACTGCTCCAGCAGCGTCAGCACCTCACGGATGGATGTTCCAGTGGTCAGCACATCGTCTACGACCAGCGCGGGCGTGTTCGGTTCGAGCAGGCTGCCGCGACGGAAGGCGCGCCCGTCGCTCTCGCGCTCGGCGTACAGGGCGTGTACGCCCAACTGCCGTGCGACTTCGTAAGCCACAAGCACCCCGCCCAGCGTGGGACCCACGACCACCTGCGCCGCCTCAACCGCCTCACGCGGCAGATTTGCCAGCATCATGCCCGCCAGCCGCTCCAGCAGCGCGGGCTGTTCCAACAGCCGAAACTTCTCGAAGTAGAGGTCGCTGTGCCTGCCCGAAGTCAGCAGGAAGTGCCCGCGCAGCACCGCGCCGACGCGCTCCAACTCCTGCAGGCTCATTTGTCCACCTCGAAGCTCTGCGCGGGGGTGGGGAACTGGCGCTGGCGCACTTCGTCGGCGTACTGGCGCAGGGCATTCAGGATAATCTCGCGCAGCTCGGCGTAGCGTTTGGTGTGCTTGAAGGCACGTTCGCTCAGCCCCAGGATGTCGTGCCACACCTGGATTTCGCCGTCGCAGTGGACGCCCGCGCCGATGCCTATCGTGGGAATCGGCACGCTTTCGGTGATGCGTTGGGCAAGGCTGGCGGGTATGACCTCCAGCACGAGGCTGAACGCGCCCGCCTCTTGCACTGCCTGCGCCGCCTGTAGCAGCGTCTCCTGCTCCGACTCGGTGCGCCCTTGCAGGCGGTAGCCGCCGAACTGGTGAATCGACTGCGGGGTCAGCCCCAAGTGCGCCATCACGGGGATGCCGACGCCCACCATCGCGCGAATCGACTCCAGCACGCGCGGACTGGCGCCCTCCACCTTGACCGCTTCCGCGCCTGCCTGCATCAGCGCGCCCGCGTTGTAGACCGCGTCCTCCACCGAGACGCCGTAGCTCAAAAACGGCATATCCGCGACCAGCAGCGCGCGCTGCACCCCGCGACGCACCGCCTGCAGGTGGTGCAGCATCGTCTCCAGGCGCACGGGCAGCGTCGTCTCGTAGCCCAGCACCGTGTTGGCGACCGAATCGCCCACCAGAATCACATCCACGCCCGCCGCGTCCGCGAGCTGTGCGCTGGGGTAGTCGTAGGCGGTGACGGCGACGATGCGCTGCCTGTGCGCCTTCATCTGCTGGAGCGTGCGCGTGGCGACCTTGTCTGGCATAGGATGGATTGTACCCGCCCTCAGTCCAGAAAGCGCAGTTCAGCGTGCGGGGTGATGCCCGCCGCCGCGCCGCGCCGCAGGAACTCGGTAATCGCGCGCCTGCCCCGCTCGCCCATATCGAGCGTCAGCGCGTTCACATACATCCCGACGAAGCGGTCGGCGGTGTCGGGGTCAATCCCGCGACCGAACTGCATCGCGTAGCGCATCGCTTGGTCGCGGTTCTCCAGCCCCAGCCGAATGCTCTCGCGGAAGGCGCGGGCGATCTCGCGCTGCACCGATTCGGGCAGGTCGCGGCGGATGGCGTTGACCCCCAGCGGCAGGGGCAGCCCGCCCGTCTGCTCGCCCCACCAGACGCCCAAGTCCAGCAGCAAGTGCAGCCCCGCCGCGCGATGCGTCAGCTGCCCCTCGTGAATCAGCAGCCCGACGGGAACCTCGCCGCGCTGCACGGCGGGCATAATCGCGTCGAACGGCATCTCGACTGTCTGCGCGTCGGGCAGGAACAGGCGCAACGCCAAGTACGCGCTGGTCAGGTAGCCCGGCACGGCAATCGTGTAGTCCCGCAGCTGCTCCAGCGGGATGGGTTCGCGGGCTACCAGCATCGGTCCGTAGCCGTCGCCGAAGCTGCCCCCCTGATTCAGCACCACATAGCGGTCGGCGACATACGCCAGGTTATGCACCGACAGCGCGGTGAACTCCAGTTTGCCCTCGCGCGCCCACTCGTTGAGCGTCTGAATATCGCGCAGCACATGCTCGAACTGCAGCGGGGTGTCCACCAACCCTTCGGCGAGCGCCCAGAACATGAAGGCGTCGTCGGCGTCGGGGCTGTGCCCAAGCCGAATGGTCATCGTGCGCCCTCCGCCTGCGCCAGTCCCTGCTGCTTGGCAACCTCGAAGCCCTTCACAATCTCCTGCGCGATTTCCTCGTCGTAGATGGGGAAGATTTGCACATCGGAGCTTTGGAGCATCGAGAATCGGCTCATCAGCCACCAGCCGCTGCCGACTTCGGGGCTGATAATCGGCGACGCCCACGGCTGCTCGCCGACCATCAGCAGCAGGCGTTCGTCGCGCGGTTTCTCGCCGAGCGCGCGCAGGCGGGCGACCTGCTCGCGGGCGTAGTGCCACAGGCGGGCGCGCCCTTCCGCCGTCAGGCGCAGATGCACCACGAAAAACCGTCCTTGCGCCCGCAGCGTCTCGGCGGCGCGCTCCTCCATCCACGCCTGTTCGATGTGCTGCTCGGTCAGCACCACAGGCAGCGTGCGGATGACCTCTTCAATCGGCACGCGCTTGAAGTTCTGCTGGTCTTCCGCGCCGAACTCTGGGCGCGCGAAGTCCGCCTCGCGCAGCTGCTCCATCACTTTGGGCACCTCGTGCGTGATGATGATTTTCCAGCGGCGCTCCTCCATCTCGCGCGCGGGGAAGCCGAACACCGTGAAGCGCGACGGCTGCACCTTCGAAAGCTGCATGCGGCTCGCCTGATAGTAGCCCACACCCATGTTGCCCAGATAGAGCGCGAGCAACACCCCAATCACAACGATGGCAAGCCGCGTGGTTGAACGCTGACCTATGCGCATAACGCCCCAAGTATACCCGTCGCTACTTCTTGAAGCCGTGTTCGATCTTTTTCCAGTAGGTTTCGAAGTCGAAGCCGGGGCTGTGCGCGGGCACATGGCAACTCATGCATGACTTTTCGCCCACCTTGCCCAGCCGATGCGTTTCGGGGTCTTGCACATGCTTGCGGGCGGGTCCGTGGCAACTCTCGCAGCCGACATCCTTGAGCGTGGGCGTCTTCTGCATGCTCTGGAAGCCACCTTCGAACTCCATCCCGACCACATGGCACACGACGCATTCGGGGTCTTTGTCGTGCTTCTCGTCGATGAGCGTCTGCATCGCTTTCGCGTGGGCGGTGCGCTGCCAGATGCGGTAGTCTTCCGCGTGGCAGGGCATGCAGGCGCGGCTACCCGCGAAGGTATCGCCGTTCACGGTCGGGCGGCGCGGAACCATCCCCAGCAGGTCTTCCGCCTCCACCCGCGCCAAGTAGCCGAGTTTGATGCCCAGCGCTTGCTCGTCGTCCTTGAAGTCCTCCGTAAGGCGCGTATGCTCCACGCGGGCGATTGCGTAGGGCGCGTTCTCGCTGAGGTGTGCGATGCCGACGAACTTGGCGTCGTTGCCCGCGAACACCAGGCGCGTCTGCCCGACTTGCTTGGTGGGCAGGGGGCCGTCCCCACCGCCCGCGTACACAATCATGTGGAAGTAGGGGTGCGCCTGCGCCAGTTGCGCCGCCTCCTGCTCCGTGCCGTAGAACAGCAGGATGCGCAGGTCGCCCATCGATTCGATCTGTGGGCGCAGCGTGTCCAGTTGCTGCGCGGCAGGCGTGATGCGGAGGTGCGGGTTGCGCTGGCGTATCGCGTCGGTGTGCTTTTCGGAAATCAGCCCTGCAATCAGCACGCGCACGGGGCGGTTCAGGTGGCGTTTCTCGACCAGCGTGAAGGCGTCAAACGCAGGGTTGCCCCCCTCCTGCACATTCCCGCAGAGCATCGCGCCCTTGAACTGCGCCTGCAACGCGCGCAGGTAGTCCATCCCCAGTTGGAAGTCGTACTTGCCCAAGTTGAGCGCGTCGTAGCCCATCGCGTTGAGCATCTCGATGAGCGCCTCGGCTTTCAGTTCGTCTTGGCGTCCTGCGGCTTTGGTTAGGTCGCCGTTTTCGAGCGCGAGCAGGGTATGTTTCTCGGCGAGTTGCTTGAGCAGGGTCGCGCGTCGGGGGATGCCGCCGACCATCGGCTTGCTGCAGCCGCAGGGCGTCAGGTAGCCGTTGATTTCCGAGCCGAAGACAACGCTAAGAGGCAACGCGCGCGGCTCAGGCGCAGCAGGGCGATAGAAGCCCAACACCGCAAGCGCAACAAACGGGATTAGCAACGCAGCCCATTTCGAACGCATGGTTTCACCCAGCGTTATTATACCAAACGACAGAACCTTGCGGAGGGGAAATTGCAGTTCTTTGCTTGCACTTGGTATCATATAGGCACAGAGATGACCCTTGAGACGCTTCTGAAAGCCAAGCGGGACGAGATTTTGCAGATTTGCGCGAAGTATGGCGCGCGGAATGTGCGCGTCTTCGGTTCCGTCGCACGCGGTGAAGCCGACGAGCAAAGCGATATCGACCTGCTCGTGGAGTTTGACCCCAACCGAAGCCTGCTCGACCACGCAGGACTCTGGGTCGAACTTCAGGAGCTGCTGGGGGTTAAGGTGGATGTGGTCAGCGAGCGCGGTCTCAAGCCCCGTATCCGCGAACGAGTCTTGCAAGAGGCAATCCCGCTATGAGGAACCCTACGGAACGCTTGAGAGACATCTTGGATGCGGTAGCAAACATCGAGCGGTACTCGGGTAGGGGTCGCGAGGTGTTTGAACAAGACGAGTTGATTCGGACATGGGTTTTGTACCATCTCCAGATTATTGGTGAGGCTGCTGCACAACTGGGTAAGGCGTTCCACGCAGCACACCCTGAGGTCCCATGGGCGCAGATTGTCGCCATGCGAAATGTGTTATACCAATCGCCGAGCCAGAGTTCACAAAAGTACGGATAAACGAGAACCCCCTCCTTAAGGTTCCCCCTGCACGCAGGGGGAACCGAACCCGTGCGCGGTTCCCCTCGCGAAGCGGGGGGAACCTGCAGGAGGGGGGACAATTCATGAACTTTGAACGCGCGATTGGTATTAGTACACGCCTATTTCGGGGTAGACCTCAACGAGGTCTGGAAAACCGTAGAGAGAGACCTCCCTGTCCTCAAACAACAAGTTGAGACGCTCATTGATTCGCTCCAGCCGCGGGATAGCAGTGAGTAGCTGCTTTCTATAGGACACGGCGACACGAAGCAGTCTACTCGGGTACAATTGGCGCGATGCTAACGCCGAGCCTGCGGGCGTCTTGGGGCAAAGTGCGTATCTTCCTTGAAGCCATCAAGTTCGAGCATACGATTTTCGCGTTGCCGTTCGCGCTGCTGAGCCTGCTGTATGCGGCGGAGGGACTGCCGTCGGCGCGGGTGGCGGGCTGGATTCTCGTGGCGATGGTGTCGGCGCGCACGGCGGCGATGGCGTTCAATCGGCTGGCAGACCGCGAAGTGGACGCTTTGAACCCGCGCACGCGCACGCGCGCCCTGCCTGCAGGCTTGCTGACCCCGCGCCAGATGGCGATTGCAACGGCAGTCGCGATTGCCGTGTTCCTGTACGCGGCGTGGCAACTGAACCCGCTCTGTTTGATGCTTGCGCCCGTCGCGCTGGCGGTGATTCTGGGCTACTCCTATTCCAAGCGGTTCACGCCGCTGTCGCACTACTGGCTGGGGCTATCGCTGGGGATTGCGCCGAGCGCGGTGTGGATTGCCGTGCGCGGGACGCTGGAGTTGCCCCCCGTGTGGCTGACGCTGGGCGTGATGCTGTGGGTGGCGGGGTTCGACATCCTGTATAGCCTGCAGGACGAGGCGTTTGACCGCGCGCACGGCTTGCGCAGCCTGCCGCAGACGCTGGGCGCGGCGCGGGCGATTGGGGTCTCGCGCCTGTCGCACGCGCTGTGCATCCCGCTGTTTGCGCTGGGGGGCGTCGCGCTGGGGGCGGGCGCGTGGTACTTCGTTGGCGTCGCCGTCGCCGCGCTGATGCTCGCCTACGAGCAGTCGCTGGTCAAGCCCGACGACCTCAGCCGCCTCGATGTCGCGTTTTTCACGCTGAATGGCTATGTGAGTATCGGGCTGTTTGTGTTCGCGCTGTTGGATCGGGTGCTGTGATGCGGAAACTGCGCGTGGGCAGTGTGCCTTACATTAACGCCGCGCCGCTAACGCGCTGGCTGGAGACCGACGAGGCGACGCCGTTCGTGGAGGTCGTGTACGCCCCGCCGTCGGTGCTGGCGCGGCAGTTGCAGGCGCGGGAGTTGGATGTCGCGCTGGTCTCGTCGGTGGAGTTGGCGCGGCGCGCGGATGTGCGTCCTGTCGCCGACCTGTGCATCGGCTCGCGCGACGCCGTGCTGAGCGTGCGCCTGTTTTGCAAGACGCCCTTACGCCAGACCCGCACGGTCGCGCTGGACACCAGTTCGCTGACCTCCGTTGCGCTGACGCAGATACTGCTCGCCCGCGCGTATGGCATCGAAGCCGAGTATCGGCATGCCGCGCCCGATTTGGACGCCATGCTGGGGCAGGCGGACGCCGCGCTGCTGATTGGCGACTTGGGGATGACGGCTGAGCACCCTGCCGTGCGCGAGGTGGTGGACTTGGGCAGCGCGTGGCGCACCTACACAGGGTTGCCGTTCGTGTGGGCGGTGTGGCTTGCCAACGCCGAGACGCCCGACCAGCCGCTTACCGACCTACTCCGCCGCGCCTACCAGTGGGGCAAGACGCGCATCGACGCGATTGTCGACGCGGAGTCGCAGCGCACGGGCATCCCGCACGAGTTGTGCGCACGCTACCTCAAGCAGGTGATGGTCTACGAAATCGACGAGTCGCTGCAGGCGGGGCTGGAGCGGTTTCTAAGGGAGTATGCCGCACTTCACGGGCGGTTCCCCTCCCCCACACCGTGAGGGAGGGGACGAAGGTCGTTGCAGTTAGCGCGGGCGGTCGTCGTCGACGGTGAAGCGGAACATCACGCAGGTCGTACCGCAGATTTGCGGATTGGTCTCCGCCAGATAGTTCAGCGAGACCGCCTTCGCGTGCCCGTCGACCCACACGACATTCGTGAGCTTCATGTGGCGTCCCAGAATCGCGCCGTTGTTGCGGCGGTTGAGCAACGCTGGGAACGGGAAGGTCTCCACGGCGCGGGTCGGCTGGTTGTCGCGCACGAGGTCCGCGCGATAGAAGTCCGCGCTCTGTCCCATGTTCTGCACTTCCGCGACCAGCACGGTGTCGGCAGGCTCGGCGATGATTGCCAGCGGCTTGTTGTTGGGCGGCGTGCAAGTAGAGAGCGGTGTGTTGATGCCGCACCCGCCGTAATACATGTTGTTGATGGCGTAGCTGCCGAAGCGTCGTCCGATGTTCGTCAGCCCGTTCGGGTCGCCGCAGTCCGCCTCGCGGAACACATTGCGCCCGTCGGGCGAGTACGGCTGGAACACATAGCGCTTGTTTTCCGCCAGCGTGTGTGGCGTGCCGTCGGGCAGCGTGCCGCGTATCGGCGCGAACGGGTCGCTGGGACAGTTGTGCAGCTGGGTGTTCTTGATGTAGGGCTGAATCACATCCATCCAGCGCGGCGAGGAGCAGTTCACAAAGTGGTCGCCCTCCGCAACGCGAGGCGGATCCGCGAACGCATTGCGCGGTATATACTCGTCGTAGTCTTGGACATACATCTGGATGCCAAGACCAATCTGCTTGACATTACTCAGACAGCCGGTCTGGCGCGCCTTCTCCCGCGCCTGAGCGAACACAGGGAACAGGATCGCCGCCAGAATCGCGATAATCGCGATAACCACCAGAAGCTCGATCAAAGTGAATCCCTTACGCATGGTCGGTACCTCCGCCGAGATTAAACCCAGCCGAGTGTTATAAAAGCGTTAAGGGGAACGCTCACTCCCACAACGCGGCGAGTTGCGCGAGGGCGTAGCAGGCGGCGTGTTCGGTGCGCAGCACGCGCGCGCCCAGCAAGCAGCTGTTTACCAGTGAATGACAACCCCGTCGCGAGCCAACTCCACAAAACGCGCTTGCAGTAACCCGTCCGATATTTCTCGCCAGTGTCGGGTAAACAGCTCGACCAACGCGCTGTTGGTGATATTACCCGTTGCGACCAGAAGCAGCTTGTATAGGTTCTGATGAAGCAGGAGGTTGTCTACAAAGTCCCCGTCTTTCGTTACGATGACATACTCTTGTGTAATGGAGAGGTGTTTGATCTCAGCGTCTGGAGTTCGGTTGCGCAGAGGCAACTCGCTTGTGTGGAGAACCTCGACACCCATCTGACGCAAATGGTTCGCCAAGCGTATTGGCAACTGCGCGTCCACAAGCAGCTTCATCGCGCGAATAGTTCCACACGCTTGACTTCGCTAAGCCGTGCTGCGTACAGCAAGGCAGCGCGCAAGTCGTCCATTTCGAGGTCAGGGTAGTCTTGCAGGATCTCCTCAGCGGTCATCCCGCTGGCGAGCCATTCCAGCACGGTAGACACAGGGTATCGCAAGCCACGAACGACGGGCTTGCCATGACAAATGTTTGGGTCGCGCGTGATGCGACTCAGGAGTTCATGCTCGCTCACGGCAATAAGTATACCTTGCATCCGCGCTCACTCCCACAACGCGGCAAGCTGCGCGAGGGCGTAGCAGGCGGCGTGTTCGGTGCGCAGCACGCGCGCGCCCAGCGACACGGCGTAAGTCTCGGATTGTTGTTGCATCCACGCCCGCTCGTCGGGGCTGAAGCCGCCTTCGGGACCGACGACGAGGCTCAGCGCGTCAGGGATGGGCATACGCCGTGCGCGCTGCACAAGCGGCGTCGCGCCTGCCCACTCGTCCAGCACCAACACGGGGCGCGGCAAGCCTGCAAACGCCTGCGCCCAATCGGTCAGCACGCGCACTTCGGGCAAGAGGCTACGGCATGCGAGTTCCGCCTCCTCCTGCGCGATTCGTTGCCAGCGCGATTCGCGCGACAGTTGCTTGGCAGGCTCCAGCTGGGCGACCGACCGCTCGCTGGGCGCAAGCCAAATCGCGCACGCGCCTGCCTGCACGCACAGCCGAATCGCCGTCTCCGCCTTTTCGGGGCGCACCATCGCCTGCAGCACCGTGACGGCAAACGGCAGCTCGGTCGCCAGCGCGCTTGGCTGCAGCGTCTCGATGCGCCCGCTCTCGCCCAGCTGCGCCAAGAAGACGCCCCCCACGCCGTCCAGCAGGCATATCCAGTCGCCTGCCTGCAGGCGCAGCACGCGGTAGACCTGATGTGCCACAGGGTCGGGCAGCGTGCGCGTCTGGAGCGTCGCTGGGGGCACAAAAAAGCGCGGCAGCGCGCGCGGCGTCAGCGCTTGCGGAACACGGCGGCGACCCATGTACGGCGTTTGCGCGCCTCCTCCAGCGTCAGACCTGCGCCCTCAATCGCGCGGCGCACCCCACTGCGCCAGTTGCGCCCGCTTGTGCCCGACACGATGTAGACGCCCCCAGCGTTCAACAGCGGCGGAACCTGCGGCGCGGTACGCATCAGAAAACCGCTGACGATGTTGCACACGATGAGGTCGAAGGTTCCCTCCAGCGCATAGAATCCGTCGCCGACGATGGCTTGCACGCGGTCGGCGACGCCGTTGCGCTCGATGTTGCCCTGCGCGACCTTGACGGCGAGCGCGTCGTCGTCGACAGCGATGACCTCGCGTGCGCCAAGCTTCGCCGCTGCGATTGCCAAGATGCCCGTGCCTGCGCCCACATCCGCCACGCGCATTCCAGGCTGCAGGGAGCGCTCCAGCAGCTCCAAGCACAGCGCGGTGGTCGCGTGCCCGCCCGTGCCGAACGCCAGTCCGGGGTCTAACTGGATGAGAATCTCGTCGGGGGCGGGCTTGTGGCGGCTCCAGCTGGGCTGCACGCGGACGCGCTGCCCGAACCGCCGACTACGAAAATAACGCCGCCACGCCGTGTGCCAGTTCTCCTCCGTGACGGGCTGCACCTCGAACTTGTGGACGGGGGGCAGGTCGTAGTCGGGCAGTTTCTGCAGTTGCGCTTCGATGGCGGGCAGCCGCTCGCGGTCGGCGGCGGGCAGGTAGGCGACGACGCTGTAGGGCTGGTCGCGCAGCTCCACGCCCGCGCACCCCGAATCGATGAGTACGGCAGCCACAGCGTCCCATGCGGGCGGCGGCGCAACCACACGGATACTGAGCCACTCAGTCGGCTTCATCGCGAGAATTATACCAACTGCCCGAAATAAAAACGCCCCCCAACGGCTGGGGGGCGAAGATTCAACGCATTCCAGAACAAAACCTTACTTGCGGTTGCGGCGGCGCAGCCCAGCCAGACCCGCCAGCCCGACGCCGAGCGCGAGCATGCTCGCAGGCTCAGGCACTGGCACCACGCTCACGGTCAGGATGTAGCTGCCCGACTGACTATGGGTTACGCCCTCGTAGTAACTGAGAGAGTCCTGCCCAGAGACGCCATGAAAGCCAGTTATCGCGATGAAGTAGTCGCCTGTCGCATCTGCCTGCCAGCGGATGGCAGAGCCAAAGCCGCTGCCCGCATCATCGTTCTGCACGATGGCAGTATTGCCCGAAGCGTCGAACAGCGCCATCACAGTGTCAGGCGCGAAGTAGTTCGTCCCTGTTGGGAAAGTAATCGCGGTCAGCCAGTCGCCCGCGTTCAGGCGAACCTTGAAGAAGTCGCTGTCGTTCGCCGTGAGGCTCAGCACGCCCACATCGCTCCAAGGCGCGACATTCCCGTACAGAACGGCATCTGCTGTCGCGCGTGTATTGTTTGGTTCCGTCTCGCTGAACAGCGCGAACGCATTCACGCTCATCAGCGCGCTCAGTGCTACAATCGCCAGTCGTTTCATATCCGTATCCTCCTTTCCGGGTGTCCCGGCGGTGCGAGCGCAGGGGGCAACCTACGCTCGGCTATAGTATAGCACAGTTTCGCCTCAACTGTCAAGGGTTCAAGGCGCATGTAGGCTGAAAACTGGTATTTTTGCGGGCACGCAGGCGCGCCTATTTCTCACCCAGTGCGTGCAGCGCGGGTTCGTAGTGTTCAATCAGGTGATGCGCCAGCTCGCGCAGGGGTTCGGGCTGCGTCCCCTGCAGGGCGGGCACGGCGATTTGGCGGATGGCGTCCAGCGGGTGCTTGCGCCGCGTAGCGATCTGCGTCATCCACTCGGCGGCATGCTCGACGGGCAGGCGCGTCTCGTAACCGTTGATGTGCAAAAACGCCAGCGTCGCAATCAGCGCGGTCGCCAAGTTGCCCCACGCGAACGGGCGGTACTTGAGGTAGCCCCACAAAAAGCGCGCCGCTTGCAACGGTACATCGCGGCTCTGGCGGTAGCTGTATTGGTAGTAGGTCGCCTCCTCCAAGCGGTCGTAGCTGTAGGGTTGGGGCGACTTGGTGATCTCGCTGTTGAGCCAAATCAGGTCTTGCAGCGTCAGGTAGCGCCATTCGAAACTGGGACCTGGCGCAGGTTGAAGGGTCGCCCGCACGGTGTCGGGCAGCTGCTCAAGGCGCACGAGTTGCGTTTCGCTGAGCACGTGTTCCGTGCGCACGAGCGGCTCGCGGTAGCGGGCAACCAGCGCGTCCACAATATCGTCCCAGTCGCGCGGGTCGGGTTCGGCAGCGGGGGCGTCGGGCAAGTGCAGGTCTGCTTGCCCGGCGACGGCGCGCGTTAGGTCTGCGACCTGCGCGCCATCCAACGCCACCGCGACGCCGTTCGCCTGCAAAAACGCCAGCCCGACCAGCACAGCGACGCTGGCGTTGGAGTCGCCCAGCGGCTGCCCCGCGTAGAGCGTCTGCATCAGCGTCGCTGCCCGTGTGCTGAGCGGCGTGGCGGGGTCGTCCAGCGCGCCTGCCAGCAGCAGCGTCTCCAGTCGGCGCGGGTCGGCGTCGGCGCGGGCGCGGCGCAGTTGTTCGTAGGCGCGCAGCACCATCTGCGGCGTCGGATAGCGGGGTGTGTGCGCTTGCGCCGCGGCGCGGGCAATCGCCTTCTGGTGCGCGCTGAGTTCCTCCAGCAGCACGCCGAGCGTCCCCTCGCTGAGGGGCTGTACGCTCTGCAGGGCGCGCTCCAGCTCGGCGCGTATCTCGTCGGGCAGGCGGCTCCAGCCCGCGCTCAACTCGCGCAGGGCAAGCCCCAGCGCGTACAGCGTCTCCGTATCGCCCTCCAACGAGAGCAATCGCTCCCGCACGAATCGGCGCGTCTGTGCAAGCAGGCTCTCCATAGCAGGCGAAAGTGTACCTGATAAGAGCAGACTTCGGCTGTGTTCCTCAACAGGACGCCGCCGTTGCCTACACATGAGCAGTGCCTAATCGGGGAATTTCCCCCAATTCCCCCCGTCCCCCCTTGACAAATCCGAAATTCTGTGCTATAATTTAAACGCGCCCCGCAAAATCAGGGGGCAAGCGCCAATCCGATGGAGGTTAGAACGATGCTGCGGAAGGGCTGGAGTCTCAAGCAAGTGCGCCGCACACTGGCGCAGGGCACTCTCGGAAAGACAATTGTTATCGTGCTGGGTATCGCGATGGTCGCGCCGTCGCTGGCTGCGCCATCTGCCGTCGCCAACGCCAACCCCACACGGGGGGGGGGTAAATAGTGCTGTCAGTTTATTAGCACTCTCATCCTCCGCTTCGGCAACTCTCGAAACCTTTGCTGCCTCGTTTGCGAATGCCTTCACTGCAATCCCCTGCCCACCTGATGTGCCGATTTTGACACTGCCCAACGGCGATGCCAACCGCGACGGCGTCATCAACGACGCCGACTACGCGCTCGTGGAGAGCTATCTCGGCACAACGCATCCCAGCGCCGACCTCAACGGCGATGGCAAAGTCAACGACGAAGATTTAGCCATCGTGAAAGCCAACAAGGGCTTGGAAAGCGACGCGCCGTGGTCGGGCAACTTCCCCGAACCGCACGGCTGGTATCGGCTGCAGTTTGCAGTGCAGCTGGACGACTATGCAGGCAACACCAACGGGTTGAGTGTGCAGGTGCGCTTGCAAGACAGCATCACAGGTCAGACTTACGCTGTTTCACAGTCCTTCCTCAGTGGCGCGCTCACGGTGCTGGATGTGAGCGTGCCGACGCCGAACCCGTATGTCGTGCAGGTGCAAGCCCCTGCGGGCGGCAGCTGGCTCACCATTACGCGCAAAGAGGTGCAGGCGAGCGCGCCTGTGCCCAACACCTTCGGCGCGCCCTTCCCGTGGCAGGGCAGTCTGCCTGTGCCCAACGGCGTGGTGAACATCTGGAACGGCAACCTGCACTTGGGGCTGTCGCTGTTTGGCTGGGGCGGTCAAGCAGGCGTGGCGTTTGGGCTGTTTTACAACGCGCAGGATACGCGACAAGGCGTGCTGGGCGTAGGTTGGCGGCACAGCTACGAGGCGTCGCTGGAGTTTTTGCCCGACCACAACCCGCCGTTGGTGGTAGTGAACGAGCCTGATGGGCGACGGCTTGCCTTTGCGCAACAGCCCGATGGGAGCTATGTGCCGATGCGAGGCGTCTATTCGCAGTTGCGCCACAAAAACGGGCAGTACGAGTTGATCCGTCCTTCGCAAGTGCGCTGGGTGTTTGACAGCACGGGACGACTGATAGCCATCCGTGACCTGCACAATCAGGGCGTATCGCTGAGCTACGATAGTGCGGGGCGACTGGCGCAGATTACCGACAGTGTGGGGCGCAGCGCAACGCTGAGCTACTATCAGGCAACGGATGTGGCGCCAGGCACGAACTTTCAAGTACCGCAACAGTGGGTGGGCAAGCTCAAGAGCATCCGCGACGTCATCGGGCGCGAGTGGCAGTTTGCGTACCACCCACAGCCAGGATTGCCAACGGTCGACGAGTACGCCCTTCTGGCACAGGTTATCTTTCCTGACCTCTCGTTTGACGGCACGGTGGAAGCTTCTGGTAAGGGGTATCGGTTCGGCTACTCCGATGGGAAGCTGAGCCTGTGGCAGGATCGGGAAGGCTACCGCACGAGCTATGGGTATCAGGCTCAGGGCGACCGCTGCGTTTCGCATCAGTATCTTGGACGCTCTGGAGGCGACAATCAGATGAGTGTGGCGTGTCCTGTGGTGACCTTAGACGAACGGAACATGCTGGGCGGCACAGGGCACGTGTTCTGCCTCAGTCAGGGGGAGGCGGCAAAAGGCTGCTACGCCTACGACGCGCTGGGGCGGCTGGTGAGCGTTTCGGACGCGCTGGGGCGCACGACGCAGATGGGCTGGAACGGGCTGTTCCAGCTTAGTTGGGTGCGGTCGCCCTCAGGCGCGGTCAGCTCGTTCTGCTGGGACGAGCGGGGCAACCTAACCCGCACGGAAGACCCGCTGGGCAACTGGGTGGAACTGGAGTGGAATGCACTCAATCGGCTGAGCAAAGTGCGCGACGCGCTCACGCCTGCAGGGCTGTACCGAATGATTTACGAGCATACCCCCACAGGCGACTTGGTGCAGGCGATGGCGTTGGCAGGCGAAGGCACGAACGCTTTTTATGCGAACACGCTCTATGTGTGGGATGTGGCGCGCGGGCTGCTTTTGGAGGCGTGGGACGCTGAGGGGCATCGCACCCAAAAGCGCGTCTACGACAGTTGGGGCTACCTCCAGCAGGTGCAGGACGCTTTGGGGCGCGGCGGCGAGGTGCTGCAGCGCAACGCGCTGGGCTGGGTAGAGCGCGTGCGCAACGCCAGAGGGCAAGAGATAGAGTACCGCTACGACAGTTGGGGTCGGCTGCGTGAGAAGGTGCTGCCCAACAATCGGGTGGTGCGCTATCAGTACGACTTGGAAGGGCGCCTCTTGCGGATGACCGAGCCTGGACGGGAGACGGTGTGGACTTATCAGGATACCACAGGCTTTCTGCAGAGCGTTGCCGCGCCTGAAGGCGTGGTGGAGTACGAGTGGCAACAGGGCTTGCTGCATAAGGTACGCATCATGCCTGCTGGCGGCACGACGCAGGAGTGGCGATACCAGTACAACGACGCGGACGAGCTGGAGAAGGTGTACCGCAACAGCAGCAGCGACGCCGATTTGCCTGAGGTGGTCTATGTGCGGGATGGTTTTGGTCGGCTGCGTCAAGTGCGGTATGGCAACGGCACGGTAGTGGAATACACCTACGATAACGCCGACCGCGTGCGGCGGGAGGAATACAAAGCGGGCAGCGTGGTCTATCGGCGGGTGGAGTATGTGCGGGATGGCTTGGGGCGCATTTCGCAGAAGCAGGAGACGGTCTGGTCGGGCGGCGCGCCACAGACAGCCACCACCACATACACCTACGACCATCAAGGACAGCTCATTCGGGAGGTGCGCACGGGCGCGAACCCCTACACGATTGCGTACACCTACGACTTGGTAGGCAACCGCCTGACACGCACGCGCACAGTGAACGGGCAGACCTTCACGGATGTGATGGCGTACAACGCGGCGAACCAGTTGGAGTCGCTGAACAATCAGGCTTGGCAGCACGACTTGGACGGGAATGTCGTGGTGCGCCGTGTGGGGAATGAGAGTTGGTTGTTGGACTACGACGCGGAAGGGAACTTGGTGAGCCTGCAGAGGCAGGGCGATAGTGTTGGCTGGGTGTACGAGTACGACGGGTTAGGGCGTCGGGTGCGTGCGGTGCGTGGGAGCTTGGAGGTGGTGTACCTGTATTCTGGGGATACGCTGGTAGCGGAGGGCAGTCGGCAGCGCAGCAGCGACCCGCTGCAGTGGGTATACTACGGCTACGGTGGCGCGATGTATCAGCGGAATGGAGCGTGGCAGCACTGGGATGTGTTAGGCAACCGTGTAGCCTCTTCGGACACGAACGGGCAAGTGGCTCCTGCCGCGCTCTACGACGCCTTTGGTGATAGAGTGAACGGAACAGCGGACTTCTATGATTGGAATGGGGTTTACCACCACCGCACTGAACCACTCACAGGTGGATTAGTAGCGGTTGGTCGGCGATGGTACGATCCAACGGTTGGACGATTTCTGCAGAGAGATCCGATGTATGCCTCTCCTGTGTATGCGTACTGCTGGAATGACCCTATACAGTTAGTGGACATTCTTGGCTTGAAGCCCGGCGACAAATACAAGTCACCCGATGCTGCTGCGAAGGCAGCGATACGGGATATCTGGGATAAATCACAGAGAGAAGGTGTAGAGTATGGAGGATGGATATATAAGAATCCCGATGGAACCTATTCATACACTGCTCCAGTTACTCAGGGCGATCCATGGGGCGTCAATCTCGGAACGCCCCCTAATAATGCTGTAGGTCACTACCATATTCATCCTGGCGACCCACCTGGAGCAGATGATGAAAATTTTTCCCCTGAGGATAGGGAAGATATTCGTAAAAGAGCTCGAGATTGTCCTGGATTTGCTGGTTATTTAGGAACGCCTTCAGGAGTTATCAAAAAATATGTTCCAGGTAAAGGAGATTCCGCCATAGGGCGGGTTCGTTAGGAGGTGATGAAATGACTCGGTTACTGCTCAGTGCGGATGGAGCCATTCTGAGGGCATTTGTGGCAGCCTACGAAGCGTTTACACAGGAAGTGAATCTACCGCCCGAGAAGCGTGCGATAGTTCACCTCCCTCCTGAGAAGAAGCAACTTGAAAACTATCTTGTCAAAGTTCACGAGAGTAGTCAGCATTACTATGTAGACTTTCATCCTAAGCGCGTGTCTGGCGATGAGGGCAAACTTGGCGCAGATACTACACTAGGGCGTGCGCTTCGGTTTTATGTGCGCAAGCAGGATTATGAGATCGTGGATGTGCGTCCGTGGCGCTGAGGTAAATGCAAGGGACGATGGGATGACGGTTCTATGCAAAGAGGATGTTATCTTCTGGAGTGTTCGCGGCAACTTGGCAGCGACGAGCAGTCTGACGGGAGCTTACGCGCCTGCGCCGATAACGGATGCGTTCGGCGACACGATAGCAGGCGCGCGGCAGACCTATGACTGGAACGGCGCGTGGGGGTATCGCAACGAGGCGCTCACGGGCGGATTGCAGAAGGTGGGTGTGCGCTGGTACGACCCGACGGTAGGCAGGTTCCTGCAGCAGGATCCGTGGTTGGGGTCAATCTATGCGCCGCTGACGCTGAATGCGTATGGGTACTGCGTGAATGACCCTGTAGTTTTTGTCGATAACACTGGTAGACAATTTCGGCTTGTAGATCTGGATGTAAGCATCGGAAATGTGGGCATCAACATTGGTGGGAACCAGATCCAGGTTGGTGTTGGTTCAGGAAACCTCATCTGGGATATCATTAACCAACCAATCACCATTACACCTCCTCCATCCCCACCACCTTTATCGGACATACTTCTACCAGAACCAGACATACCCGATGATGTTATTAGGGGATGGGAAGCTCTGTTGAAAAGCCCGAAGCGCGGCAGAATCGAATATAGGTGCACCGAGACCATAACGAGACCTGATGGCACCATTATTACTCGCAAGATTGAGCTTATACTGGTCGACCCATGACTATCCAGCTTCGTAGCTATCGCGGTGGTGCTCTCGTGGAAGTGTTGGTGAACCGAAAGCACAGCGAATGGTTTGTGTTTGACACGGGAGCGGAGAAGACTTTGATTAGCGACGCAGCCGCACGCAGGTGCGGCTTGCGTCCTCTTGTTGCGTTAGCACGGCAGCATCTATTCAGATTTGGGAAAGGCATTATTGAGGTGCGTCCCGCTATGATAGATGACCTACGTTTATCAAATGGAGCCTTTTCTGCAAGGAATCTGCTCGCTTATGTCCTCCCTGACTCAGAATTCGAAGGTGACTACACAGGGATATTAGGAATGGATGTGATTTCTCAGATGGGTGTTTTTTCACTCAATGCTTCTTGCCTTAGGTTCCACCGAACGCCCCTTGTTATGCGTTCCTTGGCTCGTATTCCTGCAACAGTACGGATTAGCAAGTGTCTGTTCTCGTTGCAGTTAGGTAGCGGGCAACCGATTCAGTTTCTTTGGGATACAGGTGCAAGTACCAACTACCTCTCGCCCAACATCCCTCCTTCTCGGCTGCGGCAGCGTGGCGGGAAGTGTACAACTATACCTGTTGAAGGGCTGCGAGTCCACCAAGTGCAGGAGGACGGAACAGAGGAAGAAGTGATGATGAGACGCCAGGAACTATGGCTGTTTAGTAAAGCACAGTTAGGCACGATCCCCCTACAACCCTTGCCTGTTTATCGGTACTCAAATATACTTGGGTGGCCAGGACAGCACTATGGTGTCTTAGGGTTCCCAATACTCACAGAGTACGAGATTACGGCGGATTTTGTGCGTGGACGAGTCTTTACACGACGCTATCGTTGGAACCTTGCAGGGACTTACGGGGTAGCACTTTTTGCAGAAGAGTCAAGAGGTGGGCTGAGGTGGTTTCTCGGTTCCAGGATACCTTCAGATGGGAGCATACCCGAAATGCCTCGTACAGCTGAACTTTTGGCAGTGGATGGAGTTCCTGTGGGCAGTTGGGAAACCATTCGGCTAATTCAGCGACTAATGTTTCCACAAGCGCGGCAGTCTTGCTCTGTAGAATGCTTTGATGGGCGTAGAACATTCACTACGGTTCTCCGTGCGGTGGGCGTGCCCTACTTTGGACTGCCATTATTTTACTTTCACGGAATTTATCTCCCCAAAGCCATATTCAAGTTTGAGGGTGGGTATCTGCAATCTCGGATATTTCTGGAGGTGCCCAAGGAACTGAAGGGCGTTCGTGGGGCGCGACGGCGGCTCCGAGTCGATTATAGAGATTATTCTTGGCACTTTGCGTATTGAGGCTTGCTTATGGTTAGGACTTACGCAGTTGAGTACGGCGACTCGTGGGCAACTACTTCCAACTCCAGCAGAAAAGCTATGGGCAACTGCGTAAGTCCTAATGGTTTAAGAGCGGGAACAAGCTTATCGGAAGCACCTTTCAGGGTATACTGTGGAGCGCGAGGCTGGAGTGCGACGGAGTGATTGGTATTTAGGCTGCGCGTGCGCGCCGGAACGGGAAGTCAGGCGGGGCGACTTGGTAGCGACCAGCAGCCCGACGGGAGCCTATGCGCCTGCGCCGATAACGGATGCGTTTGGCGACTTGGTGAACGGTGCGCGTCCGACCTACGACTGGAACGGCGCGTGGGGCTATCGGAACGAGGCGCTCACGGGCGGGTTGCTGAAGGTCGGGGTGCGCTGGTATGACCCGACGGTGGGCAGGTTTTTGCAGCAGGATCCGTGGCTGGGTTCAATCTACGCGCCGCTGACGCTGAATGCGTATGGGTACTGCGTGAATGACCCCGTGAACGCGGTGGATCCGAGTGGAGAACAAGTGGCTGGAGCCGTGGCTGTAGGTGGAACATTGGCGATAATTGACGCCCCCCCCTGCCAATTGGGGATGTACTTGCGATCATAATTATAGGTGCAGCGATTGTATCAACTGCTGTATGTTTTGCAAGAGGAAACGACGATCCTTGGAAAGATAGATTACGTGATAAAGAGCACGGAAGGAGAAAATACGACGATCGGCGTAAAGCAAAAGATGAATTAGAACGGAGAATCGAGCAAGGTGATGAGGGACCGAAACCACGTCCCAAATACGACCAGCCTTGGAATATACCCGATGAAAATCTTCCCCCAGACCGCTTACCTCCTGGTGCAGTATATGTAGATCCGCGTACAGGACGCAGAGTTTACATTTGACCAATCATAGGGTATACTCGCTACCGTCTATGCACGGGAAACAACCTTCAGAGGTACCGACTTTGGTGCAGAGCCTGCTTGCACTTGCCGATTCTCCTGCGACTGTAGCCGTGCTGCAGGAAGCAGAGCTCTGCGACAAAGCCAAACGACATTTGCGTGAGGGCAAATACATTGCTGCCTTAGAACTTGTAATGCCATTGGCAGTATCAGAAAACAGTCTGCTTGCTGACCTTGCGAGGGATATTGCTGTATTCGCTCTAGACGAAATCGTCGACCAATACTACGAACAGGGGGATTATCAGAAATCCATTTATTACTTAGAACAGTGGCTAACCATTGAGCCTAAAAGCCTATACGCTCAAATTAGGAAGGCTGAGATTCTCTGGTGGGAAATGGAAGATGCAAAAGAAGCGCGTCGCATTTATAGAGCTGTCGCACAGAGATACCCCAAGTGTTTAGAAGCTTGGATAGGACTAGCAGAAATTGCCCTGCATTTTGAGCAGTATCAAAGAGCATACAGCTTTCTCCGTCGCGCTTGGACTGCACTCAGCAATCCCGAGTGGGCTTACCCCCCGACAAGGGAGATTGTCGCAAATGTATTGGAGTCGCTGTATGTGTTAACAGCGCGACTGCTTGTCAAGCTGGGGGACACGCAAAACGCGAAGCGAATATTGCTACAGGGAGTGGAGCGGATTGGTACCGTTTCGTCGTATGTTCTTGAGGAGTTGCACATTGTTCGTCAATTGCTGGCTAAGTCCGAATAGTGTCTTGGTATACTACGGCTACGGCAGCGCGATGTATCAGTAAGTCGGATCTGAATACCAATGAGTGGAGTCGCAGTCATTTTGGGCATCTTGAGTGCTACTATCCTATTCGCACTGTGGATGTCGGATAGGGAAAGGTGCCTTCACGATTGGCGTAGGCTCCGCACGGTGTTAGTCTTCTGCGTGGTTGTCTTCTTAGGCGTGCTCAGTTCACGGCTTATCAAAAGGCTTGCTGAGAGGTATTCTTGGGATTTTGTCCTGGATTACCGTGTTGATGTTCTCCTGTTCGTGGTCTCCTTGCTGGTTTCTGTCGCTATCGAGACTGTGCGCTACAAGGCGTCTCAGGCAGATGCCCAGTCTGGGAGTTAGGGGGCAGCTATGAGCAAGGCGCAATACATAACAGCGATGACCCTGTCGGTTCTGTTGATGCTGGGCGCGATTGTAATGGCTATTAGTTCACTGGACACACTTCGCAAAGTCGACGAGAAGGGCAATGTGGTGGTTCGTCGCAGGGGGCGCGAGGTGGAGCTTCCCGCGCACTTTGCAGTGTTTTTCACGCCGACCGTTTTGTTTCTCATAGGCTTGGGGTTTGCCTACATGTCGTATCGTTTTTACCATGACGAATGATGAGGCGCGATGCTGTCGCTTCGGCGGCGCTTCGGTGATTGGGGCGCGCGCCCCGAAAACGCTTGCCCAGCGCAATGGGTACAATTCCCCCCGCTATGAATCGGCAGGTTGCGTTCGGGTTTGGTATGGGCGTGTTGGCAACGAGTGTTCTGATTGGCTGTTTGACGGCGCAGCGTCCCGCGAATCCGCGTCCCCAGCAGACGAGTGCCCCAGCGCCTACGCCGACGGCGGGCGTGCGCGGGCAAGGCGTGCCCGAATTCTGGGTGCGTCCAGGCTACCGCGTGGACTTGGTCGCCGAGAATCTGGGCAACGCGCGCTTTATGGAGTTCGACGACAAGGGCACGCTGTACCTCAGTCGCCCGCAGCGCGGCGACATTCTCGCCCTGCGCCTGCGCGGCAACCGCTATGAGGTGGTCAACACCTTCGTCGAGGGCTACCCGACGGTGCATGGAATGCACTTCGCCGACGGGTGGCTGTGGTTCACGCAGACGGGCGCGATTCACAAAGCGCGCGACACGAACGGCGACGGCAAGGCGGACGAGGTGCAGACCGTCATCCCCGACGGCAAGCTGCCCAAAGGCGGCGGGCACTGGTGGCGACCTATCTTGGTGACCGACCGCTACATCTACACCGCCATCGGCGACGCGGGCAACATCAACGACGAGACCGACACCGAGCGGCAGAAAATCTGGCGGTTCAACAAGGACGGCACGGGCAAGACGCTGTTCGCCAGCGGGATACGCAACACCGAAAAGCTACGCCTGCGCCCAGGCACCAGCGAGGTGTGGGGCGTCGATCACGGCAGCGACTGGTTCGGGCGCACGCTCGGCGAACGCCCGCAACAGTTCCAGCCCATCACCGACCACAACCCGCCCGACGAGCTGAACCACTACGAGCAGGGCAAGTTCTACGGGCACCCGTTCATCACGGGCAACAAGCTGCCGCGCATCGAGTACCAGAACCGCAAGGACATCGTGGAGCTGGCGGACAAGACCGTGCCGCCCGCGTGGAGCTTCGGGGCGCACTGGGCTGCCAACAGCTTCACCTTCCTGACGAAAGACCACTTCCCTGGACACAAGGGCGATATGTTCGTGGCGTGTCGCGGGGCGTGGAACCGCGTGATTCCCGACGGCTACCGCATCGAGCGCGTGCTGTTCGACCCCGTCACGGGCAGACCCTATGGCGGTCTGACAATCGTGAAGACGCTGGGGGCGAACAATCGGGCGTTGGCGCGCCCTGTGGATTGCGCCGAGGCGCCCGACGGCAGCGTGCTGTTCAGCTGCGACACGACCAACCGCATCTACCGAATCTCGTGGGCAGGAGCGCGCAATGCGAAGGGCAATTAGTTTGGCAGGCTTGGGAATCGCGCTGGCGAGCGTCGCAATTAGCACGGGTAGCGTGCGCCCCGCGCCCATCAAGGTTGTGGAGACCTACGAGCGCAAGTGCAGTTCGTGCCACGGCAAGGAGGGCGCGATGCTCGACAAGGACTTCGAGAAGAAGTACGCCTCGCCCAGCGAGTTGCGCGAGGTGGTGGAGAGCATGCCAGGCGCGATCGGCATGCGTTCCGACGATCTGGACGCGATGATGGCGTACATACGCGCCGTGAGCCGTCGCGAGCCGTTTGTGGTGTGGACGGGTCGGCAGGGCGACGCGCTGCTGGGCGAGGTGTCGCCTGCGACGGCGAAGGTGGAGGCGCGCGCCAAGCGCGAGAAGCTGCGTGTGGAGCGCCCCCAGTCCAATCAGTGGCGCATCGTGCTGCCGAAGGGGGTTCGCCCAGAGGAGGTCGAACTCACGGCGCAGCGCGGTACTCTGCGTACCACGCTGCGCCTCAAGGACTCCCCCTACAGCCACACGAAATAAGCTACGCGGCTAAATCGCTGAGCGCGTTGCGGGCAAGCGCGTTTTCGGGGTCGATGTCAAGCGCGATGCGGAACTGTTCGCGCGCCTCGTCCGCGCGCCCCATATCGCGCAGCGTCATCGCCAAGTTCAATCGCGCCTCCAGATAGCGCGGGTTAATCTCCAGCGCGTGCTGGAACTGCTCGATGGCTTCCTCTTCCTTGCCCAGCGCGGCGAGCGCAATGCCCAAGTGGTTGCGGATGTCGGCGAAGTTGGGGCGGATGGCAAGCGCCTTGCGGTACTCGGCGACTGCCGCCTCAAAGTCGCCCCGCCGATACAAGTCGTCGCCCATCTGCGCATGGTAGAGCGCGTCGTCCGTACTGTTGGAGCTGAGCGTCTCAAACAGCGCAATCGCCTGATCGATGCGCCCCGCGCGGTCGTGTTCCAGCGCCTGCTCGAATCGGGCGCGGTCGAAGCCCGTGTCCAGCGTCAGCGACTCCTCGATGCGCCGCACGCCGTCCTCGCGCCGTCCCATCTCGTACCAGACGATGCCCTGAAACAGCACCGCTTTGGCGAAGCGCGGGTTAATCTGCAGCGCCTCTTTGAGGTGCAGCGCGGCGCGTTCGTAGTCGCGCAGTTTGCGCAGCGCGAACGCCAGCGAGAAATGCAAATCGGCGTAGTGCGGGTGGATCTCCAGCGCGCGTTCGAAGTGGCTTGCCGCCGCCGCGTACTGACCCCGACGCAGCGCGGCTTGACCCAGCTGGGCGTGCGACTCGGCAATATAAAACCGCGCAAGCTTCTGCACCATCACATCGCGCGTCTCGGTCAGGGCGTGTTCGAACAGCTTCAACGCCTCCTCAAAACGTCCATCATCATAGCACTTGATGCCCGAATCGTAAGAGTTGCTTCTCCCGACGCCTAAAATCTTCTGCAGAAAGGACATGCATCGCCTCCGTGTAAAGGTATTATCGGCGCGGGCAGGGGGGGATTTTTAGGGGTACGGTTGCGTCGGCAGTGAGAGTGCGAGTGCAGAGACCCCCTCGCAGGCGACGGGGCGATGGGTGTGGAGTGCGGCAGCGGAGCTTGCGCCCGGCGCTAAAAGTGGGCGCACCGCCGTTCACCCCTCTCCCACCCCGTGGGAGAGGGGCTGGGGGTGAGGGCAAAGAGGCGTACCGCCTACCCGCTGAGGTAGATGTCGGGTCCCAGCGGCGGGCACTCGAAGGTATCCGAGCCGCGCTTGCGCAGATGTACCCCGTACCAGACGACGAGGTCTTCGTTCAGCGTGCGCTCGCCGTTCACATACTGCGTGATGTTGGCGAACGAGCCGCTGTTGCCAATCATCTCCGTGCTGCGCGCCTTGACGACCCACACATCGCCTTCGCCGGTGGTGCTGCGCTCGTGGAAGCCGTCTTTGGCGCCGGGCACAATCTCGGCGGTGAAGCCCGTGCTGAGTTTGCGCACGCGCCAGCGCGTCGGGCGGTTCGGCCAGCGCAGGCGGCGCGCCTCGATGCGAATCGGCTGCCAGTTCTGGCGCCGTGCGCCGCGCGGCGAGTCGGTCTCTTCCACCACCAGCCCGCCGACGCCGTCCAGCGCGAAGTGCAGCCGCCAGTAGCCGTTATGCAGGCGACCGATGCAAACACAGCTGCTGTCGGTATACCCGTACAGGAAGCGCGGCTTGAGGATCCCGCTCTGGTTGAACCGCCAGCCCGTGATGTAGCGATACCAGCCTGCGGAACACTCGGTAATCAGTAGCAGTTCGCCGTTGGTGTCCTCGTGGATGCCCACGCCGCGGAAGTTGCCCGAATCGTCGCTGTCATCGCAAATCGTGACCGCGCGTGTGCCCGAATTGGCGAAGCGCAGCCCGTTGCCCAAGTCGGTTCCTGTGCATTTGAAGCAGGTCTCGGCATAAAGCCAGTCGCGGTAGGGACCGCAGCCGTTGTTGTCGTAAAACACATTCAACACGGGCATCCCGCCGCGCTTAAGCACCAGCCGCCCGTTGTAGAACACATCCATGATCTCTACGCCTGAACCGTAGCTCTGTCCGTCGCCAGTAGAGCCACTGGGACGACGCACGAGCATGCTCCAAATGGGGTTGCTGGCGGGCCATGCGAGCGCTTGCCATGCGCTGCCGCCGACATTCGTACAGCCGCCGCTGGATGGTGGTCCCCCGCACGCCGCTGGGTAGAAATCGCTCCCGCCTGTACCGTATGCCGACACTTGCCTGTCGGTCAGGTCAATCAGAAAGTGCCCGATCTCCGACTCGCGCCCGCTGCCTGGTCGAAAGTGCAGCAGCACGGACACCATGCGGTGGTCGGGCGCATAGTTCGGGAACGGGTCGACGCGCCCCCAGAGGCTTTCTGGCGCGGCTTCGGTAATCACAGGGGGCATGCCAGGCGAGCAGTAGGCGATTCCGCGGCGCAGCGGCTCGCCGTACTTCGGGTCGGACGCCAGCACCTGCACGGCGTCCCGATACTCCGCCTCGCTGAAGTAGTCGGGCTGACCCTTGAGTGGGGTAATCTCCACGCGCTTGGGCGCGGGGAAGTCCGCCTCAATCTGGTAGCCGAGATTGTTGTCGTAGTCGTAAATCACCAGCACCGCCTTGTCGGGGAACAGCACCCTGCCCGGCTCTGGGCTGGGCGGGTTGTGTAAGTGCGCCGACAGCACATTGTAGCGCACCTTGTGCAGGAAGCCCAGTCGCGGATGTTCCCAGAGCATCCGAGCATAATCGCGCATCTGTCGCTCAGGAATCACATAGAACACCCCAGAGCGGATGTTCATGCCCCGAACGGGCACTGCCTCCTTCACGGAGCGAATAATCGGCAATCCAAGCGGATTATCTGCCTGCAAAGGGACTAAGGCATCGATTAACTTGTCCATAGGTTCCTCCTGAATGCAGAATCGGCGTCGATCTGCAGGCGGCGAAGGGTGGGTTCGCTCACCTGCCCTAAGTATACCACGATTTTCGTTGAACGGGTAGGTTATGAGCCTTTGCGCTTGCGCGTTTTGAGGTACTGCTCTTCCAGTTGCTCTAACTGTTCGGGGGTGGGGCGTTGGGCGGGTTCGGCGGGCGCGCGTTTTATGGCGCGGGCAGGAGACGGCTTCGCTTCGGCGGGCGGCTTCGCCTGCTGCGCCGTCGCAGGCTTGGCAGTCGCCTTCAGCGGTAGCAGGTCGTCTTCCGCCAGCAAGGCGACATAGCGAAGTTGGAACGACTTCTCGTCGTCGGTGAGGCGGTTGCGCGCCTCTTCCGAGAGGGAGTTCAGCCAACGCTCGTGCATGCGGGTCTGCTGCTCGGCGTGGCGCTGGCGCACCGCTTCGGGCAGGCTCTCCAAGTCGAGGTCGATGGCAATCTCCTGCGGGGCGTAGACCTTGAGGACGGTTCCGACGGCGTTCGCCAGGTGGGGCGCGTAGCGTCCCTCCTGCGCCTCCTTGCCCTGCGCGTCGCGGGCGCGCACCTGCACCCGATCGCCTTCCTTGAACTTCGGCATGGCGGTATTATACCTATTGGGGTAGACTCTTGGCGTCTTTATGAGGCACGGGCTATGAAACCGAACGATAACTGTTGTTCGCCGCGCGAGGCGCTTGATGCGCTCCAGCGGCTTGCGCCCGACGCGCCGCTGTTGGCGCTGGGGCAGACAATCTTCTGGGACGAGCCGATGAAGCTCGCCCTGCTGCACTGGCTCCCGACGATAGACCCGACGCGCCGCATGCTGTTTGGCGTCCACGACACTGATTACTTCGCGCGGATGCGCACGCGCCGTCTGCCGCAGGGGGCGCAGGTGGTCGGCGAGTTTGCGCTGCTGCCCCACAACGACGGCACGACGCGCGCGCTCTGGTCGGCGGCGGGGGAGATTGCGCAACTGTTCGGCAGCGAGACCGTGCCGACGCTGCCGATGTTCGCGCGGTATGGCGGGCGCGTGGCGCGCGTGGCGGAGTCGTGTAGCGAGGGGCAGGGCGCGTTCATCGACGCGCTCACGGAGGCGTGGGGCTGGCGCGGGCTGGCGCTGCGCGACCCGACGCCGCGCCCCGTATGTGAAGTGCCCTTGCACGCGGTCGCCCCCGCGCTCGACGCGCTGCTGGCGTTCGGGCTGGACGGCTCGTGCCAGATGCTCGACGACGCCGACGCGCGCGCCCGCGCATGCGATTGGGCTTGGGCACTGCGCCAGCGCATTCAGCACTACGCCGCCGCGCGCCCCAACGACTCGCTGGCAGACCTGTATGTCGCGCTGCACCCAGAGTTGCTGGAGTCGCTCTACGGGGGCGCGCTGCCTGATACGGTGGGGTTCACGCGCACGACGGAACTGCTGCGGTTCAACACGCGCACGGCGGGGCTGCCGCGCTTCGCGTTGGTGGACGCCTTCATAAGCCCTGCGACGCGCCGCGCCTGCGAGGACGCCTACAACGCCTCCGTCGCCGACTCGCCCATCTACACGCTCGACGCGTTCGGCGAGGGCGCGCTGCCGTTTGACCTGCTGATCCCGCAGGTGGGGCGCGGCACGCTGCTGCTGACGGAACGCTACTTGGTCGTGCTGACGCCTGAGCCGCAGATTGTGCGCCTGTCCGCGCCTGTCGGCGATGTGCATGCGCTGGCGCAGGTCGTCGAATCGCGCTGGGGCGACAGTTGTGTGCTGGTCGGCAAGGCGATTACGCTCGTGCCGATGTTGGCGCACGAGTTCGTGTTCGTGTTCAACGAGCGCGGCTCGCCGTATCTGGCGCGCACGGCGCACTTTCTGGAGCGGTTGCACGCAAGCGGCGTCGCTGTGCGCGTGCATCCGATACTGCGCCTGCAGTATCCGACTTGGGACGCGCTGGGCGCGGCGCGGTGCGTCAACCTGTGCTTGCCGTCGCATCTGGCGCGCGCGTTCGACGAGCCGACGCTCTGCTCCGATGTGTTCGCGCTGCGCTGGCGCACGGTCGTCGCCGAACAGCAGCAACTGCTGGCGCAACTTGCCCGCGTGCATCGCCCGCGCGACCTGATGACGCTGCTTGCCGAGCGGGAAGGCGACCTATGGCGCGAGCGACTGACGGACTATGACGCTTGCCTGCGTGCGCTTGCCGAGACGGTCGGCGCACGCGCCGACGCGCTCCGCCAGCAGGCGCACGCCCTGCACGCTGAGCGACGCGCCCTCATCGCTCAGATTCAGCAGCACCCGAAGCGGTTCAGCGAACTCGCGCCGCGCCTACAGACGCTCAAGGCGCAGATACGGCATCTGAACGCCGAACGGCGGCAGGTCGGGCACACGCCTGACGTCGAGGCGCTGCGGGCGCGCGTGCGCCAGTTGGAATGCGAGGCGGAGCGGGCGCGACTGGCGAGGATTCGCGACGCCTACCTGACGGCGGAGGGGCTGCTGCAGACCCATGCGCGACCCGCCGCGTGGTGGTTCCTGCTGATTGGGCGCGCCTGGTTCGAGGCGTGCGCTGCGAATCTTCAGGCGCGACTGGAGCCCCTGATGGCTACGGGCTAATCCCCAGCAGGCGTAGCATCGCGAGTATCCACGCGCTGAGTTATACCAACTGCGCGGTCAGAGTTTTTGCCCCCCTCCTGCAGGTCTGGTAAGGGTACATCACTCAGGTCACCTCCCGAACAAAAACTCAGAATTTCACTATCTACACCCAGTACAGCTCTCCAGCACTTCACCATCAACGACATCAACCCCAACAACAACACACTCGCACTCCGACGATGCCTGTCCCATAAACCAACCTCATACGCATCCGATAGACCCGCACGCGCCGCCAACAAACACCCCAACGCATACACCAACCACACCCAATCCATACCCACCTCCGAACCCACACGACACCGATGCCACCCAAAACACCCACGCCCCTTGCCAACGAAACCCCTGCTCCATCC